>Ga0067045_1006135_pt1 | contig 12361 bp, 8 predicted proteins | sample TerdegcTABiofilm_FD_59184 | JGI IMG/M metagenome (GOLD analysis project Ga0067045, IMG submission 59184) | Combined Assembly of (Gp0054472, Gp0054536) Wastewater bioreactor microbial communities from Singapore -Terephthalate degrading...
TGCCGGAGCTGTTGGGGTAGTCCATCACATAGTTCTTTCGCGGATTCCCCGTCACCTGCCGGTAACCCACAATCCGTCCGCTGGCCGCCACCCCCCACACCTCCCCCCGGTCGCTGGCGAGCCCTTTGCCGATGATTTGGACCTGCGCGGCAATGGACGCGTCCCAGTAATTCGAACCTCTGCAGGTGTAAAGGTTGTTGCGCGCCGAATCCCGGAAGATCGTGTAATACACGTCCCCGCTCACAGAGCCGACGAGGGAATTGGCCGGCGGCGGGGGGTAGCTGGTCCAGGCATACGTGTTCACATCCCGGCGTTTGGCGCCCCAGGTCAGTCCTCCATCCGCTGTCATGTACTGGCCGTGCCAGCCGCTGTTGGCGCCATCCAGTACAATTTGCAGCACCGGCGGGGTCTGGTTGGTGTCCGTGCGGTAGCCAATGCCGGTGATGATCGAAGCATAACCGCCTGCCAGCGGCACGGCCAGATAGTCGTTGGCCACGTCATAGAAGAAGCCATTAGCCGTGCCGGACAAACCGCCAACATATTTGCCGTCCGGGGTGATCGCCCGGCCTTCGTTGGAGGGATCGGAACCCACTGGCGGGATGTTGGTCAGACTGAGCCCGCCCCAGGCTGCCGAAACACTCCAAATCAGCGTCGTGAACACGGTCAGGGGGAAAAGATGGAGGGTCTTGCAATTCGGGTTCATAGCCAAGCACTTCATTTCGGTTGCCACAACCGCTGCCGCGGCCACATCGCGCCGCAGCCAGCAGTTCAGTGATTACAGTCGAACTATGCCACGGCCCGCGGCGGAATCAATCGAATTGCATTGACTTTTACTTGTCTATCTAATGGACAAGACGGCAGCCCAGCCCCGCACGGCGAGCCGCCACCCGCTTCGTCAGGGCGACTGCAAACGAAAGAATTTCTCGCGAGCCAGCGGCGGCGCCTCGAGCCAGCGGTTGGTCACCCCGCTGAGGCGCGTCCAGTTCGGCTGAGCAAGGTTGCTGGACCAGTAAAGGGCGTAGCCCGTGAATTCCGCAGGCCAGCAAATCAAGGCGCCGCCGTCCGCCGTCACCCGCAGCGGCACCGCGGGGGGCTCGGGGGCGGCGACCATGGCCAGCGTCAGACTCGTGGCCGCGTAAAGGGGTTCCAACCGCCGGCCTTGACCCAAAAGCACGCAATGGTCGAAGCAGCAGAATTCCCCCCGGCGGGAGGCAAAGTTCAACACCGGGAAGAGGGTTCCGGGATCCGGGAGGTAACCCTCCTGCCAGCGAATGGCAACGGTGCCGCCAAGCTTCGCCAGCCCCGTGATGTTCAAGCGGCTTTGATTGGTCCCGGGCAGATCGCCAGCCAGTTCCAGCTCCAGCATGCCGCCGAGCGACTGGGCGAAACTCCCCGAGATGGTTAGCACCCCGTTGGAGCTCGAGGGCCGGACACAGGCGGCGTTGGTGACCTCAGCCTGGACCGTGCCCCACCCCGTCAGCCGGCCGCCCGCCACATGAAGGGGTCGCGGCGGACTCTGCGTCATTTTGATCGTGCCACCCGCCAGGGAAAGCGACCCGGCCGCCTGCATGAAATCTCTTTCAAACCCCAGGGTGCCGGCTCCGACTTCCACGCTCCCGTAGTTGACAAAGGGCACATCGCAGACTGTGGCTCCAGCGGTGGTCAGACGGAAAATGCCCAGGTTGACGATTTGTTCCCCGTTATTCAGCGCAGCAATCCTGGAGTTGGCCTGCGCTTCAAACAGCCCTTGGTTCCATAAGGTTCCCCCCAGAAACAGCCAGCCCAGCGGTTGCCACGAAATGGTGCCCGCGTTGCTCAAATGGCCGAAAAGGACTTTGTTGAAGTTGCCTGAGCTCTTGATCAGCAACCGTCCGGTGGGAGCGATCATCAAGACCGCATTGGTTCCGATGGTGCCGCCCGCCCAGGTAAACAGACCGCTCAAACTCCCGTTGCCCGTTAACAGGGCGTCAAGGTCACCCAGCATGCCCAAGTTCGCGCTGGTAATGCCGCCGCTCAGGGTGTGCGTCCCGGCGTAGAGCCAGGTCGCGCCCGCCCCGCTGAAAATGCTCCCGGCGTTGAGCCGCGATCCGCCGCCCAGCAGCAAGGCGCCCGTTTGGGTGTCCACCGTGCCGCTGATGACCAGGGGAACCTGGCATTCCAGATTGCCCGCGCCTCCGGATTTGCGAAAGACGCCTTCATTGATGAACACCGCGTTGCTCCCATATCTGACGATGGGCGCCGTCCACTGGGCATCGAAGACGCCGCCTTTGAGATTGTGCAGCACACCGCCAATGAACAGCCAGCCGGAGTTGGTCCACACGATATTGCCGCCGTTGGTAATCGCGCCATGCAGAACCCGCGAATAGTTGGCGCCGGGGCCGATCTGGATGCGTCCGCCAGCGGAGACCGTCATGCTGATGTTTGTATCAATCGTCCCGCCGTCCCATAACAGCAGCCCGGCAAGGTTCACCCGGCCAGTTCCGCCGAGGGCCCCATTGGCGAGTTGGAGAATCCCGTGTGGTCCGACGCTGCTGTTGCCATGGACCTCCAGCACCTGCTCGGCGGTGTTCAACGTCTGAGTGCCGCTATCGCCTCCGACCTCCAGCCCGGCCACCCCCACCGGACCCAACAACGAAACCGTGTAAGTGCCCGCGTTGGTTATCACGGCAACGTCGTGGGTGGAAGGCACCTGGTTCGGACTCCAATTCGCCGCCCCGCTCCACCAACCACCGCTGGTGTTGGTCCATTGGATGACTTCGGCTCGGGCCACCAGGATTCCCAGCAAGCTCACCAAGGCGAGAAGGGTTCCTGAGCGGACGAGAATGCTGCCTTGCCGGGGCCACACGAGGCGCTGGGAACTCCAAAGGCGGACAAAAACTGCCACGCTCCACGAAAGGCAACGGCGGCAATGTCCAAACCAGTGGCGCGCCGGGATGGCGGCGGTCGAGCGTCGTCCCAGCGCCGGCATGTCCCGTTTCCGGCCGCTCCCGGCTGATTCATCATTCGGCGAGTATTCCGCACTGCGGGGGGAAACCCAAAAGGAGCACCTCCCGACCGGCGTCAGGCGTTGGGATTTCATAAAGCGTTGGTGCTGGTGAGTGAGGCAGTTATGATTCTGACCACGGAATGCCAGAATGTCAAGGTCACACTTTCCGTCGCAGGGGGAGAGGAACCTTGCGGATCCTGCGGAGTTTCCCCTCCGGATGGAGGTCGAACTCGGACAGCCCCCGCGAGGCAAACCCATCGCACACACGGCGCTTTCACCCACAGCGCGGCGCACGGCTGCGAGCGTGCAGTCTGATTCTTTAGAGTCTGGAGCGGCCTGCTTCTGAGTTCACCTCAGGGTTTGTGCAGCCGATAAAACTTGGTCGGCAGGGTGGCGGGCACCGTGACCGGGTTGGTCGCGCCGCTGGGGGAGTCGGCCCACGAGGCGGGCGCCAAACTCAAGGTCTCCTGCAGCACAAAACCCGGCGTGGCGGGGCTCCACGAAATGGTCGCCTGGCCCGGGCCGGAGGCCACAATGCTCAGCGTGGGCGCTCCGGGTGTCTGCACCACCGCGGCAAAAGCCCAGAACCCGCCGGTGAGCGTGAAGTTGCCCCCGCTCATCACCCCGGCATCGGACTGTCCAATCGTGCCGCTGACCGTGTAAACGCCCCCGGTGCTCGTGCCGCCGCCACCGTCAACCGTGAACCAGTTGATCGCGTATTGGGCGAGGGCGGCGGATGCGGCCACCAGGAGGCTCATCATGCAAATGCAGCTTGCTCGTTTCATGGATTGCCTTTCTTCTCCGCTTGTTTTTCGTTCCGTTTGTCGTCGTTTTCTTCGCCTTCGTCCTGCAGTTGTTTCTGCCGTTTCAGCTCGGCTTTCATGGCGTCGGCCTTCTCCTGCGCCCGCCGTTTCAACCCGGGCTGGTCCGCGCCGGCAGCGGCTTTTTCGAACCAGGCGCTCGCCTCGTCAAAGCGCTGGAGGTCGCGGTACCGTTGCGCCAGCTCAAACCGGAGGGCGTCCCTTTCACGACCGGTCGCATGTTGTTCGGCCTCCAGCAGATGAGTGATGACACTCAGGACGTCCCGCTGCCGGTCGGCGAACTGGGCTCTCACGACCGCCTCCCGCACGCGGGGATTTTTGGACTCCTCGAGGTTGGCGGGCAGGTCGTAGGGCAACTTCGCCTCCCGAACAGTGGCGCTGCCCTTGCGCGGCACAACATCCGTGGCCGTGGTGATGGCGCTGGAAGGGTTGTCGTGCGTGCCCTGGTCCAGCACCAGGACTCGGCTGTTGAGCACCCCCGCGTTGATGGCGTTCTGAATGGTCGTGTAGGGTTGCGGAAACGTGCCGTTTTGCGTGCCCGCATAGCCGCCGTCCACGTAAATGGGGCGCTTGGTCAGCAACCACGTCTGGTCGCTGGAAGCCTGCGTGCTGACGCGATCCAACTGGCAGGAAGACATCATCCAGCGGTGGTCGCCATTGTGATAAGACATCAGGTTGGACCAGACCATGTTGACCTGATACTGCTGCGTCGAGTTGAGCAGGGCGTACACCATGCCGTAGGCGTTGGTGGCGATCTGATCGCGCGTCCAGTCCTCGTCGTCGGGCAAGGTGTCCGCGCAGCCATCATTCCCACCGCTTTGGTGCGTGTGGTAGAGGTTCAGGCTGTGCCCGAGCTCGTGCATGACGGTCGTGTCATAAATGGACTGGCAGACGATGATGATGTCGTTGTCCGGCGGAAACTGCGACCGCGCACTACAGCCGGTATTCGCCGTGATATAAACGTTGACCGCATTGTTGCGCCAGGCGTAGCCGGCGGGATTGGCNATCGCGGCGGCACGAATGGCATCCCGGTCATCCGTCGTGGCGTTATACCACTCCGAATGACCGGCCACGTCCACGATCTCGACATTGTGCACACGCAGTTCGCTGGTCCAGGCGGCAAGGATTTGGTTGCCGCGCACCACTTGGGCCTCGATTTCCGCGTCGGTGTTCAGTTCGCCCGTTGCCGGGCGGTTGCCCAGGTTGTTGAGAAAGAACTTGAACGAGACTCTCACGGGCACGCCGAACGGCGCTGACGCGGCGAAGAGCGGCGCGCCGGCCGGCAGCGTCAACAAGCCCAGCAACGCGAGGCGGGCCGCCCAAAGGCGCCCGCAACCGGCAGGTGATGATGGCGTTTTCATTGGAAACCTTTCCATGGCAGAGATGACATCGCCGCCGGATCACTGGAGCGAAACCAGCACCAACACCAACCCCTGACCGTGGTCGAGCGCCGTCATGGCTTTGCCAATAATGGCCCCCTGCGCCTGGCCAGGGTCTGTCACTTTCATCGCGTGACCGGGCAGACCGGACGTGGTCAGCAAATCGCCGGGTTGAATGGCTCCGTTGGCGGTATCCGCCAGGCAATAGACGCGCCCCGTCAACGCAACCGGATGCTTTCCATCGGCTTTGGTGCCCGACTGCCCCATCAACATCCCGGGGTTGACCCCGCCCGCGCCGCTGATCACACCCGCCACCGTGCGGTCGTAAGCCCTTGAACTGACGGTCAGTTCGCCGGGGTGACTGGGGTCTATGCAAACCACCATGCCCGGTCGCGGCGCGTTCTCCAGGGCCTGAATGTCAAAATGTTCGGACAAATCGCTGCCGCCGGTGATTTGCAGTTCCTGCGTGGTAATGCGGCCGTTGACACCCGTGGGGCCATCCCCGTCGAGCGTGATGGTCGTCACGCCATTGATGTTCTTCAACCGGATGGCGGCGCCCCCGTCGCCGTCGTCACCGTCCAACTCGATCCGCTCATTCCCCAAGGCGTTCTTGATCGAAATCAATCCGCCATCATTCGCGTAGGCTTCCGCATACAGGTCCACCGCCACGGTGCCATTGGCCTGCCGCAGCGTCAGTTTGCCTCCCAAGGTCGAAGTGTAGGCGCTCAGCAACTCAATGGTCTCCGTGCCGTCGGTGTCGTACACGGAGATCTCACCCCCGCCAGAGGCAGTCTCGCCCGCCAAGGCAACCCGGGTCGAGCCGGCATTGTTCTTGATCTGAACCAGCCCCGCCCCGTTGCCATCGTCGGCTTGCAGGTTGATCGTGTAGCTGCCGTCGTTGGCGAGGGCCTGGATCTGGCCGCCACCACTCGCACCGTAACCATCCAGCCACAACCGCATCCCGTTGTTCGTGTTGTAGAGATACATCTGCGCTCCGCCCCCGACGTCCCCGTAGAGAATCGCCGCGGTATTGCCATCCCCCGTGTAAAGATTGATCTGACCACCGCCGCTGTTGCCAAGGCCATCCAACGAAAGCCGGACATTGCCGGTGTCGTTGTAAAAATTCATCAGCCCGCCCCCGCCGCTGTCACCATAAATCCGCGCGCCGAGGCTCCCGTCACCGGCATAGGCGCTGATCTCCCCGCCGCTGGAACTGCCGACGATGTACGCCCGATTGGACCCGTTGGTCGTGTAGAGGTAAAGTCCGCCGTAGGTGGTGCCGTTGAGCAGGGCAACCCGGACAGTCCCATCGCTGCCGATCGTGCGGATGCTGCCGTCGCCGCCGTCCAGCGTAATGGCCGGCACACCGGTCGCCGCCCGGTAAACATCCAATTTGCCGGCGGTCGAGGAATCGCCCAAAGCCAGCAGATCAGCCAGTTGCGCCGAACCAACGGTGTTGTTTGCCAGATCGGCGCCCGTTATGGTGCCGTCGAGAATTTTCGCCGACGTGACCGCGTTGGCCCCCAAATCGGCGGTGGCAATCGTGCCGTCCAGTATCTTGGCGGAAGTCACCGAACCATCCGCCAGCGGCGCCGTGCCGGCATAGAGGGCATAGGGTGAAGGCGTCAGGGGCTGACGCGGACCCAGGGTGGTAAAGCCTCCGCCCCCATTGGTCCGCACCCCAATCTCCAGCCAGCGCGCGTTTCCGGTAAACACCCCGGCCCCGAAATCCAGCACCACGGTGAACANACCATTGGTCACAGTCACCGGCGTATGAGTAATGGGNCCTCCCACCAGCGCCNCCCCCGGCCACCGCGTCGTAAACCGNAAACTGCAGGTCATAAACCCCTTGGGCGGGCGACCCGCCATCCTGCAAACTGCCTTGGTAGGTGAAGGCTGTGCCCAGGGGCGCGGCCTGACTCAGACTGCCGGCCATCGCCAGCAACGCGAAACAACTGATGCATGTTTTAATCTTCATAGGTTTGATCTTGGTTTGAGGGTGGGGGGAGAAAGCCAAAGGGCATGCTGAACGTGGACGTCCGGCCAAACCCATGCTTCGGGATTATCGCTCGCAGGCGGGGGGCCAGGTCCACAGGATGCCGCCGGCGGGCGGCAGGGGAGACTGAGAGACGCGTAAATTTCTCCCTCGGAATCTTTCCCCCAGGATCCCGTCCGGCGCCGAATGGCGGGCACGCCTTCACCGAATGAGTTGGTTAACTCGGAATTAAGGCTGAACTTATGATTAACATTTCTCACCTGCGTGAGGAAAGCAAGCGGAAAAACCAGGGCAGTGGAACGCTGAACAAGGAAAGGGGACCGTGCTGCCAATCCCGACCGAAAGGCCGCTGCCAAACAGCGGCCACCCACACCGTCACTAAACATCACGCCGCCTCACTCGCCATGGCTGGGGGGCGCACCCCACGCCGCAAGGGCTGGGAACCCTTCACGGCGCGATGAGTGCCGGCACCCCCTTCACGCGACGCTCACGCACCGGGGAGAGGCCGGCCTTCGAGTGGTTCCCATTAGCCACAGCTTGGTTTGGGTTGAGGGGCGCGGCCGCGCCCCTTCGAACTCGAGGGCGCGGACCGGCGGACGCGGCTTGAGCTTGAGCGGCGATGCTCACAAGCAATCCAGCGGACTTTTGACCCCCCCGGCCCCCAACTCAGCCCGTGAGCGCATCCCCTGGAACTTGATAAAGCGCCGAATCCAATCGCGATGGCACGTCCCCGTCCGGATCGAGTAATGCCGCAACCCCCTGACCTCTCGTATCTGGTCCAGGAGTTTGAGCTTGGGATTGGGGACAAAGAGTTCCCGGCTTACCGGCACCTGCCCCGCGGCCCGGCCAATTCAGGCTTTCGCGCTTGACCTTTTGCCCCAACTTTCACAAGGTATTCACATGATCGGCCGCCCGATACCAATTCCGTGTTCGTCGGCTTATCTGCATAGGCCGAATCCATTCAACCATAGTTAGGCGACATAGAGCGCAGTCCCCACACTCACCATCAACCACGAACACGAAAGGACAAGAGATGGCACACAGCGTTACGTTCACTCTCCCGGAGCGAGACCTCGGCAAGGCCGACGTGGAGTTTCGAGTCAAGTACGACGGTTCAGTTCTCGGCACATTGAAGGTTTCCAAAGGCACGGTGGTTTGGGTACCCAAGGACCATACCTACGGATACAAGATTGGCTGGAGAGATTTCGACACGTTGATGCGGCAGCACGCCACGAAAGAGTCGTGATGGACGATAACACACCGCCGAACAAGGTCACTGGAGCGAACCGCCGCCCCGCTGGACTGTCGAGCGGTTCAGGTAATTTGTTCGTCCCGCTTTGCGGGATTGCAACCGACCGGGCGTTTCCGGCGGCGGTCGCTGAGCTGGGTCGTTAGCCCGTGAACGTCGCGGGCGAATCGAACACGCACAGCAAAACAAACCGCCAGCATGAAAACAAAAATCGGAACAAGGAAAGGAATCGCAGTCGCAATCACGGCACTGGCGTTGGCCAGCGCGAGCTTCGCCCAACTCCAAGACCCGCCCAAACCAGGCACATATTACTCGGCCAAGGATTTCGAGTGGAGTCCGCCCTGGCCGTTCAACCCGCATCCCGAGCTTGATGCGGTAGAGATCGCGCCGGGCATTTTCGTCTTTGACGACACGGCCATTCCCGACACGCTGCAGCAAGCCGAGGCGCGCAAGCGTTGGCAGGAGGCCGCCGCACTCGCCAAGGCCATCGCCGCCGACCCCGTTCTTGCGGCAGCGGCCCGACAGGCAGCGGAGGAGGCCGCGCGTCTGGCAGAGGCCAAATGGCAAGAGAAGAAGGGCGCACTGGCGCCGCAGACGCGGGCACTGATCCCGGTTGGACAGGCTGCCAGTGAGCAGAAGCGGCAAGAAGGCGAAGGGGAATTTGCGGCCTTGCGCGAGCAGGCCGCACACTCGGCTGCCGAGCAGCCCACCAAGGAGCGCGCGTTGGACGAGTTGTCCAAGCGTCTTGGCGCGCCGCGCGAGATTCAGGAGCCGGATGGTCGGAAACTGATTCTGACCGACGAGATTGCCGGCTCGCCCGCCTACTTAAGCAGCCACAACACGGTGGCGGCGGCGGGCATCAGTGCGGATGAGTTGTGGCCGTTGGGCGCGTGGCCCTACTCGGACAGCAACACGGGCCGAAATCTCACCGGCACGAATGTCACGCTCGCCCTGTGGGAGGTGGACGGCGGGGTGCGCACGAACCACATTGAGTTTGGCACGCGGGTCCGGCAGCGGGACAACGCGGCGCTGGACACCACGGGCCACGCTACCCAAGTAGCCGGCACGATGGTAGCGGGTGGCGTCGGCAGCATCTTTGGACAGTTTTACGAAGCGCGCGGCGTATCGTATCAAGCGCGCGTTTTTGCCTACAACGTTCAGGATTTCAAGAGCGAGCGTGAGTCGGCAGCGGCCGGGGATGCCACCAACGCGCCGGTCTTTCTGGGCAATCACTCCTGGGGACTGGCCAACGGTTGGCGGCAGCAGACCATCACCAACCAGTTTGGCGTGGTGGTCACGAACGCTTGGGTTTGGTGGGGGCCGGGGTCGGCAAGCTTTCCGGAAGACCCCAAGTTCGGACTCTACACACAAACCAACGACACCGACACGGGTTGCGTGCAGATTGACCAGTTTCATCAGGCCGAGGCTCTCCGGCACCTGATGGTGTATTCATGTGGCAACGACCGATTGGAGGGGCCAAACAATTCGCCGGGGACATATCATCGCCTGTCGGGCGGCGTGTTTGTCGCCGACACGACCACGCGGGACTGGCAGGACGGCGACCAGGGCGGTTACGATTCCCTCTCCGCTCCCGCCACCGCCAAGAACGTGCTGACGGTAGGGGCGTGCGAGGATGTCTATTGGGTCAGCAACAACTTTGTCATCTTTGGTTTCGGCCCCGGAGCAAACGCCGTCCCAGCCGCATTCAGCGGTGCCGGCCCAACTGACGACGGGCGGCTGAAGCCCGACTTGGTAGCGGTCGGCACACCGAATCTTGCCTTGCGCAACGCACTGGGACAGGTCAGCGGCACGAACATCTTGGGACTGATTTCTCCCACGGCGACGGCCACCAACTTCTACACGGGAACGGCCCGTGGCACGAGCTTCGCCGCGCCCGGGGTTGCAGGTGGGCTGGGATTGGTGTTGCAGCGGCGGGCGCAGTTGTATCCCGGGCTGACCAACGCGGCGGATGCCTGGCTGAATTCCACACTCAAGGCCGTGGCGATTGACACCGTGGATGACGTGGGCACCGAAGGGCCGGACTACTGCATGGGACACGGGATTTTCAACGCCCGGCGTGCCGTGGAACGTGTGGAGCAGGACTTCGCTTGGGGGCGCGGCTCGCTCATCAAGGAGTTCACGCTGTCGCCGACGCAATCCGTGTCGTGGGTGGTCACCGCCAGCGGCACGGAGCCGCTGTCCGTGACGACGGTATGGAGTGACCCGCCGGGGCCGGCGATCACCAACATTACGGCGGCGGACCTGCCCAATCCAATGCTGGTCAACAACCTTGACGTAGTCGTGGAACGGCTCTCGGATAGCACGCTGTTCCGCCCGTGGATACTGAATCCCGATTTGGCGAACAAGACCGCTGCCGCGCGTTCCGCTGCGGCGACGCGCGGCGTGGACAATCGCAACAACGTGGAGCGGATATCCATCGTCGCACCACAAGCCGGCGAGTATCGCGTCACCGTCACTCACTCCGGCGGCTTGGCGGGCAATCCCGCGCCCAGCACACAGAAGGTTTCGGTGGTTTTGGGGGGAGTGACTCCGCCCTCGCCGGTCATCACCGCGTTGGAGAAGTCGCCCAGCACGAATGAGTTCTTGCTAACTTTTGTGGCCGACCCCGGCGCTTACTTCACAATACTGACGTCCACAAATGTAGCCACACCCTTGAGCAGTTGGACCACCGTCGGCTCGGTGCTGGCTGAGGGCGTCACCAACACCGTGCAACTGGCCAGCAGTGCTGAATATCGCTTCTGGGCGTTGCGGCGCGGACCATGAGCACCAGATGCCTCAATTGGATGCTGCTGGCAGTCGGGCTTCTCGGCCCGGCTGCCTCACCGTCACCGGCGCAAGGCACGCTTGTCACCGTCTTGCCCGAACCGATGGTAATACAAAGCGACCTCAACACGCTGCTTTGGCCTATTGACCTCAACGGTGACGGCTTGGAGGATTTCACGTTTGCCGCAAGCCCTGGGTCTGTTTCACTGCGCACCGAGCGAGCGAACCAGGTGGTTTACCGGCCTGACCCTCCGCCAAATCTGGGGGGGCTGGTTGCACGGTTGGAGGACGGATTTGAAATCGGGGCTTCGCTAGAGCCAACTTTGGGGTGGCGCTCAAGCGATTTGCTCGGAGGATATGTTTCACCGGGGGAATGGGCGTTTGCGGCCATTGCGATACATTTGAGCAGCGGCTCATCCAGTGAATGGCCGGGGAGTCCGGGTGCGCGGGGATTCATCGGCATCGGCTTTGAGTTGGACGACGGTTGGCATTACGGCTACTTCGACGTCATCATGGCGGCGGAAGCAGGAGGGATGCTGCTGGGCTGGGCCTACAATTCGCTTCCAAACACGCCGATTTTTGCCAGTCCGGTGCCCGAGCCTTCAACGTGGGCGCTGTTGGTCGGGGGAGGAGTCTTGATGGTATTGCTCAGAAAGAAACGACGTGAAAGGAGGGGCTAACAAGATCACTGGAGCGAACAGCCGCCCCGCTTCGCCGTTCGAGCGACGTGGACTTCGGCGGCGCGCTCTGGTGGTCGAGGGTCACGGGCGTCACCACGGCGGGGCGGCTGTCGCTCAGTTCTGTCGTTACTTGGCGGCGGGCGCTGGCCGCCTCGCTGCTTGGGAATGCCTCCTCGTTCTTCATCGCCGTGATCGGAAATCGCGCACCGTGGATTGTGCATGAGACCGGAGTTCTGGAATGACGCCGAACAAACCGGCTCCACCGAACGCCGGGATCGCACCTCGGTTAGCCCTAATGCCTTTCGGAAAGTTCGCGGGTTGGCGTTCGCCTCCGGGGCAATCTCAGGTTTGGAGTCCCGGCTTCAGCCGGTCGGGTTCCCCCTCTTTGTGTCAGCCAACGTGAGCCGGCTCCAAATGAAGCAGCGGCTTTCGGCAGAAAGCCGCATCCTTCGGCAACCCGGCAGGG
>Ga0067045_1031406_pt1 | contig 12361 bp, 11 predicted proteins | sample TerdegcTABiofilm_FD_59184 | JGI IMG/M metagenome (GOLD analysis project Ga0067045, IMG submission 59184) | Combined Assembly of (Gp0054472, Gp0054536) Wastewater bioreactor microbial communities from Singapore -Terephthalate degrading...
CCTGAATTGCACATTCGCAACCAGGATTGTATTGCCGTATTGAGTCATGATGAAAAAATTGACCTGCCAGCTCTGCAATGTGCATTGTCGACCCCCTCAAAATATATTGGTCTGCTCGGATCATTAAGAACTCGTGAGCAGCGCTTTCATGCATTGCGTGAGATGGGCATCGCGGATTCACAACTGGCTCGTATTCACGCTCCCATTGGTTTGAACATCAAAGCAAAGTCACCGGAGGAAATTGCCCTATCGATAATGGCTGAAATCATCGCCTGCTGTCGTAAGTAGAAACAGTGTTTTTTGGTCACTAGTCTTGTTCATCGAAATACATTGTACATTTGGTTGCGAAAATTGTGCCCCTTGGATCACATTAGGCACTCTCCAGGAAATGTTCCGTCTCCCAATCAGTGACATGAATACGGAAAGTTTCCCACTCTTCCCACTTGGCACGCTGGAATGAATGATAAATTTCTCTGCCTAATGCTGATTTAATCACCTCATCTCGATCTAACTCAGTTAATGCCTCTGCCAAGGATGATGGCAATTCCTTAATACCCTTTGCATCACGTTCCTCATCACTCAAACGATACACGTTCACATTGTGAATCGGTTTAGGGGGTACAAGTTCGTTTTCTATCCCGTCCATAGCAGCTGCTAGCATAGCAGTGAATGCCAAGTATGGACTGCAAGATGGATCTGGACAGCGCAGTTCAGCCCGCATGGCATTATCTTGCCCCTCAGTGTAACGCGGGATACGAATTAACGCTGAACGATTGATCTGCGCCCAACCGATGTAAACGGGCGCTTCGTATCCAGGCACTAATCGTTTATAGGAATTTACTGTGGGTGCCACCACTGCGGATAGAGCTCGCGCATGCTTCAATTGCCCCGCGATAAAGCCGTAGGCAATTGTTGAAAGATGATATTCATCATCTGGATTAAAGAATAAATTCTTGCCTTTAAGGTCAAACATGGATTGATGGCAGTGCATACCCGAACCGTTGATTCCAAAAATTGGTTTAGGCATGAATGAAGCTAACAATCCATGTTGGGCAGCTATGGCCTTCACTGTGTATTTCAGTGTAAGCACATTGTCAGCTGTGCGCAACGCATCAGCGAACCGAAAATCAATCTCATGCTGCCCCAGGGCAACTTCATGATGACCAACCTCCACCTCCAAACCCATGGAATTTAAAGCTGCCATTAACTCAGTGCGCACTCGCGCAGCCTCGTCATCTGGGGAAAAGTCAAAATAACCACCCACATCGTGTGGCACCGGGTGAACCATATCGTTTCTCAAGAAGAGAAAAAATTCAGGCTCAGGTCCAACGTTATAGATCATGCCCTTTGCTTTCAGATCAAGCAACGCGCGCTTCAGATTACCACGCGGGTCTCCTTCAAATGGCTGATCATCCGGTGTATAAATATCACAGAAAAAACGAGCCCGCCTCATCTCTGCTGGCGTCCAGGGTAACACAGCATAGGTGTCCAAATCCAGGCGTAGATGCATGTCACTCTCTTGAATCCGGGCAAATCCCTCAATAGAGGAACCGTCAAACCAGATACCGATATCCAACGCCTCTTCCAAGCGCTCCACAGGCGCATCCACACTTTTGATTTTTCCAGTCACATCACTGAATTGATAGCTGATGAACTTTACCCCATCCTCCTTTACCCTTTGCAGTATTGTCTTTTTGTCCATGTTGTCTCCTTATTAAAAGAAAATCACCGTTATGCCCGGGCATACCAGTGAATCATTAATTTGGTAGCCCTTCCTGAAAACAGAGTTTTTATTCACTTACTCTGATCACTCCCCTGGTCGTTGTACTCAGCATCACTGCTGCTTTTCTGCCCAGGTTGATTCGGAAGGGAGAAAGGAGCCTGTGATCATGCTCCGAAGGCATCCGCTGATCTGCTCCGATTTTCACCACTTGAATGGCTTAGCGCTTCCCTTGCGGGGAGGAACCTTCACCTCGTCATCTCATCCGAATGAGACCCAGCCGCTGTTTCTCCTCATAACATATTTTTAAGGTGCAATTAAACCGTTAATTTACCATAAAATTTATCGAAGTCAATGTATTAATCTACTTTAATATTTATTAACTTGACTAATAGAACATATTTACTATAATTAGTATATTGGTATTGTTTTATAATGAAATATAAATTAGCGAACTTAACAGGAGTTTTTTATGCCCACCAAACCTGCACCATCTGATCCCTCATTAGAATCAAAGATGAATGATGCCAAGCGCGCTGTGCTGAGCAAAGCTCTAGATGACATCATCAAGCGTTACGGTGAGGGTTCGATTGTTCGCCTGGGGGAAGCCAAACATCTGGCAGTTGAAGCCATTCCCACTGGTTCCCTTTCCTTAGATATTGCTCTGGGTGTCGGGGGAATTCCCCGTGGTCGTGTCACTGAGATATTTGGTCCTGAGGCATCCGGCAAAACTACCCTGTGCCTTCACCTTACCGCGGAAGCACAAAAATTGGGTGGCACAGTGGCATTTGTGGATATGGAGCATGCTCTTGATCCGGCATATGCTGCCAGGCTCGGTGTGGATGTGGAAAACCTGCTCATCTCCCAGCCAGATACCGGCGAACAGGCTTTGGAGATCGTGCAAACCCTTGTCCGCTCCGGTGCGGTTGACTTAATCATTGTGGACTCAGTTGCCGCTCTGGTACCGCGTTCTGAAATTGAGGGTGACATGGGCGAAGCCACCATGGGTATGCAGGCTCGATTAATGTCCCAGGCATTACGCAAGCTCTCTGGTGCTATTAATCAAACCAAAACAGCCGTGGTATTCACCAATCAATTGCGACAAAAAATTGGGGTAGTCTTTGGTAATCCTGAGACAACCCCCGGTGGTCTGGCGCTTAAATTTTATACCACTATCCGCCTGGACATGCGCCGCATTCAATCTATCAAAGCCGGGGCGGAAATCACTGGCAACCGTGTTCGTGTGCGGGTGGTTAAGAACAAAGTAGCTCCTCCTTTCCGTACTGCAGAATTTGATATTATGTACAATGAGGGCATCTCAAAAACCGGAGATATCATCGATCTGGCCTCCCAGCTGGACATCGTTCAGAAGCGCGGTGCCTTCTTCTCATACGGAGATATTCGCCTTGGTCAAGGACGGGAGAACGCCAAAGAGTTCCTTAAGCAAAATCCAGAGTTAAGCGCTGAAATCGAAAAGGCAGTTCGCGAGCAGGCAATGGGTGGAGCAATCCCAATAGTCCCTTCCAGTGATTCAGAAGACGATATAGCTCCTCATATGGAAGAGTGATCCGTGGAAAAGAATAATTGCATATAGGTAGATATTAACAAGATGACCCGCTACAAAGCGGGTCATCTCTTTTGGGGGGAGGGTGTCAGTAATCAATCCAATAGTTTAATGCGCGTCTTCTTTTTTCTACCAGTACTTCCGCCACCATGGCGAAGCGCACCTACAATTAGAGGAATCAGCAGAAGGAAAACAAGTACTGCCAGCAGAATTCCAAAGACCAACCAGGAAGCCGGTTGTGCCACTTCAGGCACCAGACCGCCTGGATTAAAACGTCCCTGCCCTTCGGCACTAACACCTGCCCAATCCTCAGAGAGGGAGAGAGAAAGTGCACGGCTGACTCCATCACGTAACTTTATGGGTGTGACATAGGAAATGACAATTTCGCTTTGTAACGCGCGACGCATCTGGTCATATAACTCAGACAAAGCCAGGGTGTCTTCTACAAAACCATAACGCCCACCTGCACGTTCTGCCAGCATGGTAAGTGTGGATTGGTCTAAACCCTTGTATTTATCAGGTGCTTCCTCACCTTCCGGTAAGATACCCATGCCAATGGTGGAAATCGACAATCCTTTATAACCGATGCTCATCAACACATCCTCAGCTGTATTGATGCTAGCGTTATCCATGCCATCTGTTAAGACAATGATTGCCTTACGCCCTGAAATTGGGTTGAGTAGTTCAACGGCTTTCATCAGCGCGTCAAACATGGCGGTATCACCGCTAGCACTCAGTTTATTCACAGCATTAATTAATAACTCCTGATCATTGGTTATATTCTGGACTACATTGACCTTAGTATTGAATGCAATCACTCCTGATCGATCCAAGGGACGCATATGTGAAAAATAATCCCGGGCTGCTGCTTTGGCTGCATCCATTTTTCCAGCATAATCCATGCTGCCAGAAACATCCACAACCAACAAGGAGGTGAGTTCTTCCACAATATCAGTACCCTGAATACTTTGCGGGTCTATCGGCACACCATTCTCTTTTAGAATTAGCTTGGCTGGATTTATGGCTAGTGGCGCATTATTGATATCCCTCACCGAAATATAGACCCTTACCAGTGGAAACTCAGAGGTGTCGATCTGTGTGATCTGCAGATTGACTTCACCTGCAGGTTGTTTTTCTACATCTGATTGACATGCGCTCACAACCAGTAGAGTCAGTGTCAGTAAAATGGAAAATAAAAATTGAGTAATTCTTCTCATGTTTTACCTCTTCTCGTGATACACCATTTCAGTTTTTCCCATGCGGATGCGGTTGCCATTAGTTAGCCTGGTTTGTTCAACTTTCTTGCCATTTATAAAGGTCCCGCTCATGCTGATATCCTTCAGGGAAATATAAGTATCGTGTCCTTTCAGGATGGCGTGTTGCGGTGCCACGTCAGGATCAGTTAGTACAATCTCGGCTTTCATTGGGCTGCTTCCAATATAAGCGCTTGGACCATGCTCGGGCAGAAATTTATCCAAAATAATTTCTAACCCCTTAAGCTTGCCACTGACCACTTCTAACCATACTCGTGAAAGGACAAACACAATTAAGGCAATGAAAACACCCACCGCAGCACCCAGCAACATTAATCCGGCACCTTTACCCATGAGCGTATCTGAAAACATTACCCGTACAATTTCGAGTAAAGTTCCACCTAATACACCACCGATCAATCCACCCAAACCACCTTTCCACATTTGAGCTCCACCGGTAATCCCTGTCGCCAGACCAGTTAGCAAACCAAATATGGCCCAACCGATAGGTCGTGTCCACGTCTGCCCTCCAACAAAAAGGAAAACACCTTCTGCCAAAGGCAGGGCAATTGCCCCACCCAGCGCCCCTAAAAGAGCGCTGAGCAGGCTCTTACGTATTCCAAATAGGATGCTCTGGGTAGCAACCCCTTCCGCCAGACCAATGAAGAAACCAATTAGTAAACCCATAATTGCCCCCACAATGGCTTCACTGAGAAATAAATTAGTGGTGAAGGATAGACCCAAGAGATTGCTTACCTGCCAGGCAAATAAGCCTCCTATTGCACCCAACAATCCATAATAATAAAAACGCATAAATCTACTCATTATTCAACTCCTTGCCAATACTTTCAATTGTTTGTAAGTTATTCCAAAAAACCACACTTCGACCTGCATGACCCAAAAGTTCATAAAAGCCGTAATAATGATGTGTATCCAATGTGCCATCCTGCTGGCGGATAAAAAAACCTCCAATAGAGGAGTGAGGTTCAACCACCAGAGCCACCTGCCAGGATTCTGGAAAAAAATTTTGATGCAACCACAAATCCCAATTAGAGAGAAATACACCCATGCCAGGATGAGTATGATACCAACCCAGTAAAACTTTCTTGGGAAAATATTTTTCCATATAGGTATGCAATGCAACTTGTGAATCACCGGTGAAGGTGAGGTGCGCTGGTCCCTGATTGGTATGTTCGGCAGGGAGAATGGTATCTATAACGATAAAGGGTTTGCCATTCACGCGGTCAAGGCAGCGTTTACCCGCCATCCAACCGCCTATTTCGTTTTCCAGATCGCTACCAGCATGCGCGCAAATTCGTACGTAAGCTTTCTGGCTTAAAAATACACTTACTGCCGGCTCACCCAATTTTTCTTCCGCTCCTGCTGCCACCCACCATCGCGAACGATGAATAGGCATGCAAGACAAACGCTTATCACCATCATTACCTGAAATCAAGCGCACCATCACCTTGGGTTTTAATTTCATCGAATGAATGAAATTAATGACACATCAACCTGCTGTGATATCAGCGGTAATCATCAACCGGTCATCTTTGGGCACGCCTGCTGAGGAGAGTGTTTCATCTTCCTTCAGTTCACGACCGAGTGCTTTGCTATCCAAGCGATAGCTCACAGGACGACCATCTGGACCAACCGTGGGTAATTCCAGAGTGGTAGCCAGTTCAGGGATTAAATCTTTCACTGGCACATCATCCGGCACCTCAGCATTGCGGGTACCACCCGAGGGAAGCACTAAAGTTACAGATAGATCAGCCATTTCGTTTCTCCTTTTCTATTTCAATTTAATACGCGGCTTTGGCTTCGTTTTCACCGCGACCTTCACAATTTTTATGCGTTCTGGTCTTAATAATTCTCGCTTATCCACAGGGAATGCATTAGGATGTTTGCTACGATATTTCTGGCACCATTTAGCTGCTTCCATATCCCAGGGGAACGGGGGTTTGGTGGGATCATCATGAAAATTTTTGTATTGCACCATTTCACCCAGCATGATCACCAAGCGGTCCAGTGAGCGGCTGGCAGACCACCAGGCAGCATCAATGCAGACGCTACCATTCAGGTGATTAATATTTGGGTGCCAAATTGGTGTTAACCACTTCATGCCAGGCCAGCGCTGCGGATATTGATTGTGCAAATAAATTTCTACCTGGTGCTTTTCTCCAAACCGCGGATTCCCAAATAAATCGATCCCGATAATCCCTCTGCATTTATAGGTGACGATGTACCTCTCAGGGGGCATTCCAGGCCGAGTATTATCAGCCTTGATTTGAATTAGATCGCTACGTGCATCCAATTCACGCATCATTTCGAAGTCATTTTTTAAGCGTCGTATTCTCGGGCTGCGATCTAACCCTGTGCTGCCCGCAGTGATATCCGCAGTAATCATCAATCGATCCTCATTCGGAACACCTGCTTGTTGTAGTGTTTCATCATCACGCAATTCGCGACCCAATGCTTTGCTATCCAACCGATATCCCATCGGTCGTCCATCCGGTCCTACTGTTGGTAATTCCAGCAGGGATGCGAGTTCTGTAAGCAGATCACGCACTGGCACATCGGTTGGAATTTCCGCTTTCCGTGCGCCACCATTTGGTAATACAAGAGTTACTGAAATATCTGGCATAAATCTCTCCTACGGTTTATAAGTCATGACGATGCGCTACTTGGCATGTTCCGGTCACATCCCAGCAATCCTTGTGGTGCCACGTTTTACATTCAGGGCAAATTACCACACCGCGTATATCATTCTTTTTTACAATTTCCATGCAGTATGGGCAACGATGCTCGGTTTCTCCCTTGAGCATGACTTTCTCGCGCCTTCTGGTTTTTTGTCTAATCATCAGGCTTACGGGTCTGGCATTTCGGATTTTTCTTTTTATGACCGGTTTGGTAATCTTCTTTTTTATTAGTGCCTTATTCGATGTAGTTTTTACCTTGGTTACTTTGGTGTAGGTTTTCTTTTTCAGATTTCGTGATGCTATACTCGGGGCTTTCACTTGACGAAATTTTTTCCTGGCTCCAATGCTACTGAACAAGATAGCTGACAAGATCAGTGAACCAGCCTGTACAAAATCTAATGGAATGAGTTGCTGAGTCTCTCCATTAAAAAAATTAACCATAAATGGGTTTGAGAAAAAACGATCCAAAACCCAAAGGCTGATTACAGTTCCAGCACCTGCAGTCAATGCTCTCCAAAACAAGGGATAATTCATCAACACAACACGGGCGCTAACCCCCGCAACAAGCGCCAGGCTAGTAATCAACGCTATGCGATTAACCAGTGGATTATCTACAGATTTTTGTTGAAAATATAAGTTGATTGCCACACCACTTAGGAGAGTGAGTGCAGTCACCAACAAAAATAAAAATGGAAAACCCAGTGCTTTTCTCACATTGACTAATCTCCTGGTTTCTCATTTGGGTCCAAATCATGGATGACAATGCGTGGTTTCCCTTTTATCTTAACTTTATCTCCAAGGCGGATGCGACCTCGTAGACCAATCACTTTTTTCATCTCAGGATATTCAAAATGAGAAAAATGTAATGCATCATTCAAATCACCGCTCAATTCATAAAACCTAAATTCTTTATTGTTATAGGCCCGTAAAATATGTAACGGTGGAACACCCATAGCTGCTAAGGTTCTATTCAAAAATGTCTCTTTCCCTGTGATGCTGTGTGTCATTTCCGTCTCACGCAAAACACCGCAGGTCGGACAATGAGCGCGGTTAAAACCCACCTGCGAAATTGGTTCCAGTACCTCTTCGCGCGTCTTACACTTTGGACAGGTCAGCGCAAGGATTAATTCCTGATCCAGTTCAATCACAGCATCTGCACCTAAATCACGCCGTGCAATTTGTAATAACTCCTCAAAAGTCGTTGCGTTAGAACGTAAGGGTAATTCGGTAATCTCTCCATAATTCCAATGACTCTCGCAGTCCTCCAATGGCGTATAGCTGGTGGTATGCATTTCATTGGTCATGCCGTTGAAATGGACTACTCGACCGGCTTCCACTGGTTTGCCATGGATAATCTTAAGCGCTTCCTGAGATTGAATGGCGCCAATGATGGAAGCAATGGTAGGTGTGGTTGGTACTTTACCCAATAAAATATTCTCGCGAGCCAGCAACGGGCAAGAATAACGAATGGAAAGATCTCGGCGAGCCTGTTCAGTGAGTGTGCATTCAAAGCAAGCACCCTGGCCTGGGACAAATACACGCGAAAGTCCTAAGAACTCCTGAATAGCACCATCTACCCAAGGTCTGTTTACCCAATACGTAAAACGATTAACCGCCAGTCGTGCTTCCCGATTATCCAAACAACCGATAATCACATCCATACGGCGGAATACCCCTAACCCCACATCGGTGGTGATATCACCATGCAGATATTGAACATGCACATAAGGATTAACCTCCTTAGCACGCGCAGCAGCAACTTCTGCCTTTTTCCGCCCCGAATCCGTTTCTCTAAATAGGATAGCACGGGAGAGATTGGCCAGTTCAATGGTGTCGAAATCCACAATATAGATGTATCCAACCCCCATTAAGGCCAAATTTTTTATCACTTCATTACCTAACGCGCCTGTTCCTACAACCATCACCCTGGCATTTTCAACCTTATCTCTTTCCCACCACGAAATCAATTGAAAGGTGCCACTGCGATCGGTTTTAAGATTGGGAATGACCAGTGGCTTTTCAGGAGCAACAGGCAAACGTCGTGGACCAATTACCTCCACACTTTCCCCTCCCCCTACTTCTGCATCAACTGAAATGGGAATAACCTCAGCCGCCATCTGATGCGCTTTAGCCAAATTAGATTCATTTAATTCACTGACAAACCACCCGGCACCATGGCGAGGTTCAATAAGATTGATTTTTTCCAGCGCCTTGAGTGCTTCGCGCAATGTAGTCCGGCTGACTCCAAATTGCTTTACCAGATCTCTTTCAGCCGGTAATTGAAAATTCTGCTGGTAGGTACCCTTTAAAATCTGATCGGCCAGTTTTCCAGCGATCAGGGTTGATAAGGAAGGACGTTGTATTTTAGCCATAGATATTTTTATGGTTTATTGGTATTACCACTATACCACATTTTAGAGAAAAATTGGCAATTTGTCAAGTACTGAATTGCTCATAAAATTAATTACTTGGCAAAAATCTTGCATACTATAGGTTACATGAGTAAAAAGTATTCAAACGAAACCTCTGCCCCTTCCCTGTGGGTAATTTTGGTTGTTTTCTTTGCAGCCATCACTTTTTGTTTTTTGGTAAGTGGAATGGCTTTTTATTTATTACAGGAGCCATTTAGTCCATTTACGATTCAGATGATAACACCTAATGTGATTTCTCAGCAGTTATATACACAAGTCTTTCCTTCACAAACACCATTTCTTCCTATGCCTACTGATACCCCCATGCCATCACCCACTCACACAATTACCTCAACTCCCACCATACAACCAACAAATTCTCCTTATCCCGAGACTTTTTACTCAACTTCAGATAGTGCACAAATCAGTGGCGTGACAGGACATGAGCAATGGTATACCCTGGATTGTGAAGCTCGCTCAGCTGCTGATTGGGCCGCATTTTTTGGTTATTCAATTAATTACTCCAACTTCCTTGATCGCCTGCCCTACTCGGACAATCCAGAAATTGGTTTTGTAGGAAATCTGAATGGAGCAATGGGTCAATTGCCACCCCAATCCTATGGGGTTCATGCCCAACCAATTGCAGCACTGCTCCAATCCTTTGGCGTACCTGCACAGGCAGTGAAAGGATTTAACTGGGAGGGATTAAAAGCAGAGATCCAGGCTGGCCGTCCGGTTATCACCTGGATTGTAAATTACCCTTATGCTATTGAAACAAGTGAATATACTGCGTCAAACGGGAGCACTACAACTGTTGCCCGTTTTGAGCACACCTGGATTATTACCGGTTTCAACGCACAATATGTTACGGTGGTAGATAGCCAGTGGCGCTATCGCATAAGTATCAACGAATTCTTATCCCGCTGGTCTGCCTTGGGAAATATGGCTATCATTTATAAAAGATGAAGTTGATCAGATAACACCATGCTGATCATACAAACGTTTTTATTTATCACTATATTGATTATTTCCCCCTTACGTCCCATGCTCCCAGGAATGTAGATATTTCTGTTGTTCTTCAGTTAAAGTATCAATCATCACACCCATGGAATCTAACTTGAGTCGTGCAATCTCCTGATCAATTTCCTCCGGTACTGAATAGACCTTTTTTTCTAATCGGTCAGCATTTTTCGCCATATATTCCAAACTGAGCGCCTGGTTGGCAAAAGACATGTCCATAACACTTGCCGGGTGTCCTTCCGCTGCAGCCAGATTAACTAAGCGACCTTCACCCAGGATAAAGATCTTTCTTCCATCCTTCAATTTGTACTCATCCACAAATGGGCGCACTAATCTTTTAGAAACTGCCATTTCTTCCAATGAGGGAATATTAATCTCTACGTTGAAATGACCCGAGTTAGCCACAATCGCCCCATCCTTCATCAATTCAAAATGGTGTTTATCCACCACATTAATATCACCAGTTAGGGTGACAAATATATCTCCTACCTTGGCAGCCTCTTCCATTGGCATCACACTAAAACCATCCATGACTGCTTCTAATGCTTTAAGAGCATCCACCTCGGTCACGATTACTATGGCACCCATACCGCGTGCTCGCATCGCCAGTCCGCGTCCACACCATCCATAACCAGCCACTACAAAACGCTTTCCCGAAAGTAATACATTGGTGGCACGCACAATGCCATCAATGGTAGATTGTCCGGTACCATAACGGTTATCAAAAAAATGCTTAGTCATGGCATCATTTACTGCAATGATTGGATAACTCAATGCACCGTCATGCGCCATTGCGCGTAATCGTATTACCCCTGTGGTGGTTTCTTCTGTTCCTCCTCGAACATTCGCGAGTAAATCACGCCTGTCCTTATGTAACACACTTACCAAATCAGCCCCATCATCCATGGTCATGTGAGGTGTATGCTCTAATGCTGCATGAATGTGTTTGTAGTAGATTTCATTGCTTTCACCCTTGATTGCAAAGGTGGGGATTTCAAAGTGCGACACCAAGGCCGCAGCCACATCATCCTGTGTGGAGAGAGGGTTAGAGGCAGTCAACACGATATCTGCACCACCTGATTGCAGAGTGTGCATTAGATTGGCAGTCTCAGTGGTAACATGCAAACAGGCTGAAACACGTATTCCCTTAAGAGGTTGTTCTTTTTTAAACCGTTCTCGAATGTTTCGCAATACAGGCATTTCACGTTCAGCCCATTCAATGCGCAACATTCCGCCTTCTGCTAATTTTAGTTCCTTGACATCATAATTTGTCATATTACTCCTTGTTATATCTTCACTATAATAAGATTTATCACTATTCAAGCAACTTATCTAAAACACCTTCATCATTAAAATTCTGGCGATAACGATGAATGAATTCTTCACAAGTAAAGCGATGATTTTGAGTTCCTTGGTTTTCAAGACAATAAGTTGCAGCCAGTGCCCCCATTTGACCGCAGGTTTGCCAGTCAAACCCTAATATTTTTCCTCGCAAAAATCCACCACGAAACGCATCTCCTACACCGGTCGGATCCGCAATATGTTCAGGTTCCACAATTGGGATATGGTAGTGCTGTCCTTCCGCATACACATCCGAACCTCCTGCGCCACAGGTGATCACTGTGTAATCCGCACCCGCCATCACCTCATCAGCGCTCATGCGAGTATGCTTCTGGATCAATTCAAACTCATAT
>Ga0067045_1031407_pt1 | contig 12359 bp, 14 predicted proteins | sample TerdegcTABiofilm_FD_59184 | JGI IMG/M metagenome (GOLD analysis project Ga0067045, IMG submission 59184) | Combined Assembly of (Gp0054472, Gp0054536) Wastewater bioreactor microbial communities from Singapore -Terephthalate degrading...
CAATTTCATTTGCGTATTTTCTCTCAGCATTTTAGCCACGCCTTTTTTCGTTGTTTTCTTGTATAATTATACCATTTTTGCATTGAAAAGTCCACTCATTTGAAGTGAGTGGACTTTTTCAGTGTTCTTAATTTACAGGCCATTCCGCTTAATTGTGTTCCAACCGTACCCAAAAATTCCTTATAGACTCTTAGGCGTGTATATAGTGCTATATAGGTATAGGAAGTAATAATACAAATAACTCATATATAATTCTTGGAACACTCGGAACAGAACTTATTGAGTTGCCTATTTTTCTAAGCTAACGCCTGTTCCCACCGTTCGGTTTTCCTGGAACAAACCCGGAACGCTTGGAACACTTAAGCCTTAATCCGGCTTTCTCAACCACACATTTTGCGGGCCGTAGCCGATGATTCTGATCTTCTTATCCCCGCGCCGCCAGTCGGTCATTTTCTGCATGATGGCGGTGATTTCATAGCTGTCACGGGTTCTAATGTCCTCGCGGTTCTTGTTCAGGCACTCGCACCAGATCTCAATGTTGCTCACAATATCACGCCGTTTAACACCTGGCGGCCTGGTCGGGTCATTCTGATCTCGAAAATAATCACGCCTGCGGTATACATCCAAAGTGTCCCAGTTCTCCGGCAGAAGCATGTCGAGATACTCGCGCACCAAGCCTTCGCGTTCATCAGACTCCATGGCGTCTGCCTGCTCGCTGACCGCCGCTTCCGCATCGGCTCCCTCAAGGTAGAGCTTCTCACCGTTGTTCCATATCAGTTTGGCCTCAGCCCAGATCTGAAGAACATCCTCATCTGTGATATCCCAGCCACGCCTGGCATTTTTGCCGCTGACACGGACCGGCCAGAAGCGGCGGTTGCCGGTCACATCACGCAGAAACCCGGCACTTTCGCTGTTGGTGCTGCCCACAATAATACATTGACGAGGATGACTTTCGGTTGTATGTCTGTAGCTGGCACGATAGTTATCGTCGCGACGGGATAAAAATGCTTTCACGTTGTTGACATCGGTTTTCCTGATACCAGCAAGTTCAGGGATTTCAATGATCCAGAACCCTTGTATCTTTTCAGGAGCGTCCTTGCCTTTGCCCATGTCGGCAAAGGTCAGGCTGTCGGAAAACCACTCTCCGGCCAGCTTGCCAAAAAACGTGGATTTTCCAAGTCCAGTTGCACCATTAATGACCAGCATGTAGTCAAACTTAACCCCCGGCTGATAAATGCGGGCGACCGCCGCCGCAAAAGTCTTTCTGGTAACAGCCCTGGTGTACGGGGTATCTTCTGCACCAAAGTAATCAATCAGAAGCGTTTCGACTCTTTTAATGCCGTCCCAGGCGGGAAGCGTGTTTAGATACTCACGTATCGGATGGAATTGTCGGGCAGCGGCTGCTGCCATAACGGCATTATTAGTCTTAGTCGGTGAGTAGATGCCATAATGATTTTGCAGGTATTCATAAAGTTTCGCCGCGTCCGTTTCGCTCCAGCCAGGTTTGAACCTTTGCCAGGGTATTTCCCCGCGAACATCCACACCGTCCCGCAGTTGGTTAAAAACGATACCGCGCAAATTAGGGTCATTGTTTAATATCAGCAGGTAGTTCCCGAAACTGTCTTTAACAGCGCCGGTCTTTTCAAGCTCCAAGGCCTTCTGCCAATCCGCATCCCTAAACTCGCTCTCCGCCTGGGCTTTGCGTTCTTCAGCCAACTGCACCTTGACCCGTTCATCCCTTACGGCTAGTTCCGTCATGGCCCTAAAGGAGGGCAGCTTGCCCGGAGGGGTATCCAAAGCGGTCTTGTCGTCAAGGTCGCGGAAGCGGTGTATTCGCACTAGGTCAAAGGCGTTCAGCAGCCTGCCGCAGGCCGGATCGGTAGCGTGATGGCTGTAGGCGAATTTGCCATAGTATATGACCAGTCCCGCTGAAGAATCAGCAGGGATATAGTCGTAACGCCCATTCATCGCGCTGGGCTCATAGACGTCGGATAGAAAAGTCTCAATTGCGTCCTCAATGGAGTAAGCCCGGCAGAAGGCACCGACTACACCTTCCTTGGTGAGAGGATCTGCCTGCTGGGTAATCTGGCTGCGAACCACTTCTGACTGACGCGAGGATACCGGCCACATGGAAGTATCCCGCCAGTCAGCGTATTTCCCGAGATATATATCGGGGTTGAGCAACTCGCCGTCCTTCTGCTGAAATACAAACTCGCCGTCAGAAGGCGTGGACGGCCAATACATAAGCCGCGATGGTTCATAAGTCGTGTCATCAAATAAATCGATGCCGATTTCCTTGGCTACCATGCGACCAAGAGCAGGGTACTCGTCCTCGCTGACCTCGCGGGACAGGGGAATAACCAGCCGCAGGCGCGGTGCATCCGGGGTGTGTTTGTGAGTGGAGTAAACGCAGCACTTGAAATCATTGAGCATATTAATTTCATCCCAAATTCCTGGCCTGGCGTAGTCCATGTCCAAGGTGAGCAGGGAGCGGCAGAGGACATAACCGTTCCTGCGTTTGCCCTCACGGAGATCTCCGCCTACGAAACCGCCTACATCTTTGATGGAATCCTGCTGCGCGCGGCTCATCTTGCGGAATTCCGATACCGTTTCGGTGGTGCGGATCGTCGTGCTGACCCGGGTGAGGAAGTTCTCCCATGAGATGTCCCTGTTTTTCCACTTCTTATCCATGCGGCTGTTGCCGACCGCTATCTTCACGTTCCCTGCACCTCCTCGCATTTCTCGGTAAAGTGCCGAATGGGTATGCCCTGCTTTTTAGCTTTGCTGATTTCCCGGGCCATACCGTCCGACACCCGGTGGCCGAACGCCCATAGCTCATCGCATTTGCTAAGTAGAACCAGGGCAAAATATAGCCCAAGTTCGCGCTCTTTTTGGTCGCTATCATCCATAAACTGTGGGTAGTGGAGGTGTGGTGCGAGGGGGATGCAACCCTTGCTGACCGCAAACCGGCAATAGCCCAATGCGCGGATGATGTTGTGTTCCGTGTCGCCTGCAAAAGGAGAGCAGATGTAAACCAGCAGGCGGTATTGCTTTTCCATCCGCGCCACGTTCGCCGGAGCTTCTATGGTTTTGGAGTCTGAATAATGTTCCGAGTGGTATTTGTCCATGGCTACACCACCTCGAATTCAAGTCCCTGTTCAATCAGCGGAAGGTAGCCGTTTGATTTCAGTAGTTCATAAATGAACAGTCGGCCTTTCTGGGTCCAGTAGGTATGGACTTTGGAATGTATCTCGCCGTCGTTACCGGGATAGCTGTGGGTTTTAGTGCATGTGTAGCCATTCTCGGCGTATTTCTGGTATAAAAGCCAGATGTTGCCCTGCTTGAACTGGATGCCCAGCTTGTGCAGGTACTCGTTGAGCCACTGCCCGGACTTTCCATAATCCTTGGCAATTGTAGTGATGGCTACGGCATCCTTGCAGTTCAGGATCACATCATAATAACTGGCTTTAGGCTTCATTTCAGCAATCTGCTGCTTCTGGACGCTGACCGTGGCGGCAAGAGCCGCATTCTTAGCCCGCTCCGACTTAAGTTCCTGTAAAGCCCTGATGAAAAGGTCAGGATCAGCAAGCAGCTCATCGACGGCATAAAGACCATGTTTGCGGATAGACGGGAGAACCTCGTCAAACACCCAGCGTTCAAACCTTTCTGCGGAGGGCAGCTTACTGTGGACAATCAATCGGTATAGATCGCCCTCGGTAATAAAGTTCATTTGCTGTTCGCCACCTGCGGTAAGGACTGCGTGTTTCACGACCCCCTTTGCATGACGGCTGATTGCATCGTTAGGATTGGCGTACCCGAGCAGCCTGGCACAATCAGTGGCGGGGAACATTTCTTTGCCGTCAATGATCAGCACGCCAAGGGAACCAAACTCGCTGTTTCTAAAAACCTGTAATCTGTTCATAAATAAAACCTCCTGAACAAATATTTTGTGAAGCGCTTAGGACAGGCTCCACCAATAAGCGGATCAGAAGGCTAAATCGAACCCCCTTTTTATGATGAAAAGGAGTCAATCTTTCTTATAGAACTGGCACTCAAAGCCGTCGGCGCGAAGCAAAAGCCCCTTTGCCCAAGTTGGGCGCTCACTCATGACGGTGCAAATATCATCAACTGATGCCTGGGCAGGGGCTTCAATAACAACCTCGTCATGGACATGCATCACGATACTGCAGCCCATAGCGTCCAAACGGCGCATGGCATGGCAGAGGATGTCTCTTGAAGTCGCCTGCACGACGTTCTCCACGAACTTAGGCCCATAGCTTTCGATGCGCTCCCATTTCTTGTTTGTCCCAATACCCTCATATGTCACCGATTTGCTGCCGAAGCGGTTTAGCTCAATTCTGGGCTTTACATAGCAAAGCTTCCTGCCGGATGGCAAGGTGATGAACAGCATTCCGCTGCGGTACTCAAAGCGGAGTCCGTGTGTTTCTGTAGTGGTGCGATCATTGACCGCTTTCATTGCAGCCCGGTCAACTTCCCACCAGAACCTTACTATGTTGGGATTGGCCTTTCGCCAGGCGGTCACCAGCGGTGGCAGTTCTTCTTCGGAAAGGCACATATCAAGAGCGCCCATAGCGGTTAAAGCGCCGACTGATCCACCGTAGCCAAGAGCCAATTCGGCTATCTTGCCTTTTTGCCGCAGGGGGCTGCCTTTGGTGACCTCTTCAATAGGAACATGAAACATCTGCGCCGCCGATGCTTCATAAATCTTGCCGTGGGTAGCAAATACCTCATTCCGCCAAGTTTCACCCGCCAACCAGGCTATTACCCTGGCTTCAATGGCGGAAAAGTCAGCAACGATAAATTTGAATCCAGATTGGGGGATGAATGCGGTACGGATAAGTTCGGATAAAACGGAGGGCACAGAATCATAGAGCATCTCTGCTGCATCAAATTGCCCGGAGCGAATAAGACTGCGCGCTTCCTCCAAATCTGGTAGATGGTTTTGCGGAAGGTTTTGTACTTGGATCAACCGCCCAGCAAAACGCCCGGTACGATTAGCTCCGTAGAACTGCAGCAACCCGCGCGCCCTGCCGTCGGAGCAGACTGCGTTTTCCATCGCTGTGTATTTCTTTATGCTGGACTTGGCTAGCTTCTGCCGTAATTCTAATACACGTCCCAGATTTCCGGGTGCGGTCTTAAGCAGTTCCTTAACCGCTGCTTTGTCCAACGTGTCGGTTTCAAGGCCATGATCAGCGAGCCAGGACTTCATCTGTGCGACTGAGTTGGGATTATCCAGTGCGGTCAGCTCTTGCATAACTCGCGTTCCGACCGGGATTGCTCATCGCAGCGGATCGCCTGCCTGACCAGGGTCATGTCCAGCAGAATACCTCGGTCATTGATTTCCTGGTCGAGGATATAGTTTTTCCACTCATCCTCCGGTACGGGAAAGCTCGCCAGCTTTGCCTGTATTGCCATTTCCGTTTCCACATCGCGGGCATTGTAGGCTTTGATGCGTTCCCACTTTTCAGGGTCGTGTTCGGGGAGATTACGTGTTCGCTGGCCGTTTGTTTTTGTGGGCTTGCAGGGCATGGAGAAGTAGCGGATTAGATCTTTCCCCTCGGTCAGCTTTTGCTTTTCCGCGCCGGTGACCAACGCTGCGCCCTCCAGCGACAAAGGCAGGCCAAGATAGGCGGACCAAACCATGGTGCAGCGCCAAGAATCTGGTTTCAGCCACTGGTTAAGATAGTGGGACAGGCATACCCGTTCAAACTGCGCATTATGTGCCCATTTGATAACGGATTCATCTAAAAGGGCGCTGTAAATCTCATCCGGCAGATGTTCACCGCTGGCCAGATCAATAACCTGAACACCTCCGCCGTCAACACTGTAACCGAACAACAGGATTTCAAAATCCGGGGACTCAGCATAGCGATAGACCCCGCTTTTGGCGAGGTCTACCGTGCTGAAAGTCTCTAAATCGATACTAAGCGTTCTCATGACAGGAAATCATCGTCCACGTCAGTGGCAAAATCGTCAGCAGCATTTGATCTGCTGCCCAGCGGTTCACCGTCACGGATTTTCTGGATGTTGCCCAGACCACAGGCGATTCCTTTGTTGCCGTTGGAGTTGAAGGCATAGAAGTTGATGCTGACTCTCGCGTAGACGCCAGAATAAATCTCTGAACGTTCAAGGATAGGGTTGACTTGCCTATCTACGATTTGCGGGGCGGTATTGCTATTGGCGTTGACGAAATAGCTGTTGGCGTAGGCTTCGTCATCAGGGCGGTCGATATCGCCATCACGGAGCGGAAGTTTTAACTGCGCTTTATTGGGAATCTTGCCGCCGAATTTGCCCTTACCTTCCTCGATAGCGGCATCCACGGCTGCATTGATGGCCGCGATTGTCTTGGTATCGCTTTTGGGGATAATCAGGCTGACACTGTATTTCTCCGCGCCGCCGTTGATGGACTTGGGCTCCCATACGTTCGCATAGGATAGACGTACAATGCCGGTGATAACCTTGGTGGGATTTTTCCCAGGATAGGAATTGCCTCTCTTTACAGTATTTGACATAGTATTAAACCTCCATAAATTCATTTTTTGCGTTAGATGTACTTATTGCCGGTCGCTTATCCGAAACCGGAACCAGGGTCGGCTTGCCGGGCGGCTTTATAACCAGTCCGCCGAGAATTTCATTAAACCTGGATTTGCCCATCAGCTTTTCCATCTCAGTGATGGTGATAAGGCTCTGCTTATAGATGTCGCGGTATCCAGCAGCTTTTGCCGCTTCGGCGACGGCCTTCTCATCGGTATATTTCCGGACGGAGCGCCCCTCGACCACCTTGAAGCCGGGCCATTCCTTGCCATGGTTCACAGCGGCGTCTGTGGCATAGGCTATAATCTCGTTTGCCCAGCTGGTCAGGTCGCCGATAGTAGCAATAATTTCTCCGATCTCCTCATCGGAAAGCAAGGGAGGAAGGGCAAACTCAAAGGCCGCCAGTTTAAGCTTGGCTTCGGCTCTGGCTCTACACTTTACCGCAGCCCGGCAGAACTGGCAGTGTTCACCGGGGACGTACTCGCCCTCACCTTTAAAAGCCAACTCAGCGGTAGATATCAGGGTTTCCTCCGCCCATTGATAAAGCGATTCCTTAAATACCGTGTAGGTGCTGACATTCTCCCGGCGCGGCTGGAAAATGGTCATGGCCACTGTGCTGATGTCATATATCCCGTCAAACAGCTCCAGGGCACCAAGTGCATACAGCTTCATCTGGGGATTGTCCTTGGCATTCACCAGAACGCCCTGCCCATACTTGAAATCGATAACATGGAGCGCTCCGTCGCCGATAATAACGCAGTCGCCGGTACCGAAGCCATCCGGTACATACCTGGAAAAATCCAGCCTCTGCTCAATCAGTACCAACGGGTCGTTGCAGGTCAACTTTATCTGGGCGATGGTTTCAAGAACAAAATCCACGTAAGCGTCGGTGTGTGCGTCCATTTCGTCGCAGTCGTACTTGGAGATTGGCTTCTTCGAGCGCATTTTCAGTGCCCGGCGCAGCTTGTGTTCACACAGTGCATGAGCTGCGGTACCCTCGGCGGCGGCTTCGCTTTCACTCTCATCAAACTCCAGTTCCAGCCTTGCCGATGGTGTGCAGTTCATCCAACGGTGCGCTCCGGAAGCGGAGAGGATAGCGTGTTTGCTCATTTCAGTTCCTCCGCGTCCGCAAGAAGTGCGGCGTACTTCGCGGGATCGATTTCGCTTAGCCTTGATGCCCCGTGCTTTTCCAGCAGCGCTAGAACCTCAGCGGTAAAGCCGTCATGGCTTTTAGCAGCTAGCACAGCCCGGACTTGCTCCAGTGTGACCGCTTTGGCTTCAGACTTTTCTTCTTTTGTAGCATCGGGCGTTTCAGGTTGGGTTACTTCAGCGGACTCACTACTAGCTAGCCATTCGGTAACCGCCTGCACGCTGGCCGCGAGCGAACGCAGATCAGACACCACATTAAGAAGCAGTTTGGTTCTGCTCATGCTCCACGCCTCCTTCCTTGATTTCTTTGATCTCCACCGTCTCTACTGAATCGCCGGGCGTTATCACGATGATACCTACCTTCTCGCCAAACAACAGATCCAGTAGCCTACGGTAGATTCTTTGTGACCCGCTTTGCAGCACCGGGCTTCGGATGCCATTAGGGCGGGTGACATTGATAGTGACCTTGTGTTTCAGGCCCAATTTTCTCAGCTCCCTTCGGAGGGCGTTTAGTTGTCCCTCATCAATAAGCGAAAAAGGGAATCCAATCGAACCCCTGAATCAGGGGAAATGTTTTCTAAGCTTTTCATGAATCTTCTTAAGGCGGTTACGGATGGCCGCCTCTGTTACACCTTCCTCGGCGGCAATATCCGTGTTGGAGCGCTTGTCCACATAAACCTTCTTAAAAAGCTCCAACTGTTGCGGCAACAGTGATTCCATCGCAACGGCCAGCTTATTGAGCAGGGCTTGATGGGCCTCTTCCTCTTCACTATCAATGAGAATGGTTTCAGGATTGGTGCTGTCATCGGCCAGGTAGGAGTTGCGGTCATCTGCTTCTTCGTTATCGCCATCGTGGTAGGCATTCAGGTGTGAAGTGCGGTAATCAATGCGGCGCTGCTCGTCCACTTCCGCGTCATCCCAAGAATGAAGCAGGTCGATATCGGCCTCGGTTACACAGTCTTTGCCAGGGGTAATGATGATTTTTGTACCTTCAGCGGTGTAATAGATATAGGTGGTGCGGTTCTTTTGGCTGGTTTTGAATTGTCTTGACATATAAATCGACTCCTTTGGATTTCGTTGATTGACTAAAATCCGCCAGAGTCGCTCGAGTCCGCCAGAACGAAAAGACGACAGTGGGAACGTCCCTTCCTGGAACGCTCCGCGCTGTCGTCTAAGCAATCTGGCGGATTTGGTTATTTAGCTATGGTTTACGCGATTTTATGAGTGTGTGGCAGAGGCGGTATGTAAACTTTCTCTGTCGTGCCGTTGCCCGAAGAGAAACTAATCCTCAGCCCAGTCGCGGGGATCTCAATTAGCGTTGTTTTGATGCCATCCTTGATTTGCAAAAAACCTGTCTGCTCATCAAGTTTACCGACAAGTTTCCCTTTCGGGGTTCGAACATCAATCATCTGAACTACCTCCTTTCTGATTGACTCAGTAGATTAGTTTATAACTGTTTATAAACTGATTCACACAGAAGCACTGTTTGTGGCGGAATAATGTGATATAATAAATGGCACAGTAAATCGCTGTAAAAGTCACCATAAAATCCTGCCATCTGTTTTGAGGATAGCAGGACAAGCATTACCGTTATAGAGACGGGTATAGGACTTATGTGACTAGTAAGGGACTTTTGATTTTTGGGAATGGGTGGCGACCAAATATGAACTTTTCTGATTATTCCAGAAGGCTTCACCCTCATCTGAGCGGCATTAACAACCAAGGGCACTTTGTGGGTGCCTTGTTCCACGCAGCGGGAAGTAATTTCTTCCCAGAGCGACCGGCATATGGCACTGATTCTTATCAGAGAAAGCTGTTCGGCGGTACTAAACCGCTGACACAAGAAATGAAGGATAGCTTTCCTAAACCCATTGACACAGAAAAACTCAATACGTTTTTTAAGATGCGCATCGGCGAATCATCTCTTTCGCAAATAATGAGTAATTTTGGTATACCGAACGAGGAGATTAAAAACAAAGATTTATTTATATTGGCCTTGTGTTCACAGTTTCAGCGCATCGTGTCAAATGCCGCAAATGATGTAGATGATGTTGTTTTGTTCGAGTACATTAAGTTGTTGCGCAAATCTGAAGCCGATTTCGCAAATATTTTCCCGCTGTATCCTGGTGATGACATTCTATTGGTCAGTGAGCTTCCCGCCCAATATCATGTGGTTGGTTTTTATGAGGCGTTCGAGCACACGTGGGAAGTAAAAAACAACGGAACCGTTACGTGGGAAGGTAGACAGCTTGAATGCATTAACCAGGCCGCAACAAGAATCAAAGCACTGAATACAACTATTGCAATTCCTAAAACAAAGCCCGGCGATAATATACGTCTGACCGTGCAATATAACGCTCGTGGGTTTGAAGGTGAATTTGAATCCATATGGAAAATGAAAGATCATATAGGCCGTTTGTGTTTTCCTGATGAAAGCAAAGTATTAAAAGTTGTCGCTATCGTTGCAAACGTGAATAGCACCCAATCGGAGGTTTGAAAATGGATAAGAAAACCGACATTGAAAATTGGTCTACATTGAAGGAGATACAGGAACATCTGGGCGTAGGAAGAGAAACTGTTTTACAATGGATTGCAAAGCGAAACTTACCTGCATATAAGGTTGGCAGACTATGGAAATTTAAAATCTCAGAAGTTGACGAATGGGTTCGTTCCGGAGGTGCGGATGAACGTAAACCTTCCAAAGAACAAAATAAATCGGAGGGACAATGATATGGCAAGAGCAAAAAAAGAAATAAAAGACCAACCCATCGAGCAGGTGTTGTGGGCATCTGCCGATAAGCTCCGCAAGAACATGGACGCCGCGGAATATAAGCATGTCGTTTTAGGCCTTATATTTTTAAAATACATATCCGACAGCTTTTATGAATTATACAACAAACTTAAAGAGGGTAAGGGCGATTATGAAGGGGCAAACCCGGACGACCCCTACGAATACCGTGCGGGAAACGTATTTTACGTCCCGCCGCAGGCGCGCTGGGATTACCTGCAGAGCCGCGCTAAGCTGCCGACGATTGGTAAAGACATAGACGACGCGATGGACGCCATTGAGAAAGACAACCCCTCCCTCAAAGGCGTTCTGCCGAAGGAATACGCAAAAGAGAAACTGGACAAGCAGTCGCTCGGCGGTCTTATTGATTTAATCGGTACTATTGCGCTTGGCGACAGCGTTTCTAAATCAAACGATATCCTCGGGCGCGTGTATGAATATTTCCTCGGGCAGTTTGCGCTTGCCGAAGGTAAAAAGGGCGGACAGTTCTATACGCCGCGTTCTGTCGTTCAATTGTTGGTTGAAATGCTCGAGCCTTACGAGGGCAGGGTTTTTGACCCCTGCTGCGGCAGCGGCGGAATGTTCGTGCAAAGTGAGAAATTCGTGGAAGCGCACAGCGACCACTATAACGGAAAAGCCAGAGAGATTGACAAGCTTTTTGAGCGGGTGGTTTCCATCTACGGGCAGGAAAGCAACCAGACTACCTGGCGGCTTTGCAAAATGAACCTTGCCATACGCGGCATAGACAGCAGCAATGTTTTATGGAACAATGAAGGCTCGTTTTTAAACGACGCCCACCCGGATTTAAAGGCTGACTTTGTGATTGCCAATCCGCCGTTCAACGACAGTGACTGGAGCGGTGAACTGCTGCGTACCGACGGGCGTTGGAAGTACGGCGTGCCGCCCGTATCAAATGCAAACTACGCGTGGATCCAGCACTTTTTGTATCACCTGTCGCCGAAAGGCATAGCCGGTTTTGTGCTGGCAAAGGGCTCCCTTTCCTCCAAAACAAACGGCGAGGGGGATATCCGAAAAAATCTAATTGAAGCCGGGCTTGTTGACTGCATTGTCAACCTGCCGACCAAGCTGTTTTTAAATACCCAGATTCCCGCCTGCCTGTGGTTTTTGTCAAGGGAAAAGGAAAGCAACCCAAACCACCCGCGGCGAAATAAGATTTTGTTTATAGACGCGCGGAATATGGGAACTTTGATAAACCGCAGGACGCGCGAGCTTACCGAAGAAGATATCCGCCGGATTGCCGACACCTATCACAACTGGAAAAAAGACGACGGCTCCTATCAGGACATCCCCGGCTTTTGCAAGTCCGCAAGCCTTGACGGAGAAGGCGGCGTGCGCGCTCTTGACTATGTGTTGACGCCCGGAAGGTATGTCGGCCTGCCGGACGAGGAGGACGATTTCGACTTTGAAGAGCGTATCAAAACGCTGACGGCGGAGCTAAAAGCGCAGATGGAGGAAAGCGCAAAGCTGGACGAAAGGATAAAGGAAAACCTGGCAAAAGTGGGGATTGAGCTATGACGGAGTGGAGAGAGTATTATTTTGAAGATATTTTTCAAATAATTGATGGAGATAGAGGAGTAAATTATCCGAAGCAAAGTGATTTTTATTCAGACGGATATTGTCTTTTTTTAAATACAGGAAATGTCACAAATTACGGCTTTAATTTTGAAAGAAATAAATTTATTACAAAAGAAAAAGATAAGACATTGAGAAAAGGGAAATGAGTAGATTCGAAAAACATTTTTTAACAGATGCAAATTAATTGGAAATATCATCAACCACATTAAGAGAAAGCAGGTGGCTGAGAAAAGAGCGCACAGCAAACAGATGTTACCGCAAAAGCAACATC
>Ga0067045_1031408_pt1 | contig 12353 bp, 12 predicted proteins | sample TerdegcTABiofilm_FD_59184 | JGI IMG/M metagenome (GOLD analysis project Ga0067045, IMG submission 59184) | Combined Assembly of (Gp0054472, Gp0054536) Wastewater bioreactor microbial communities from Singapore -Terephthalate degrading...
AAGCCGATGTGGGAGTCGGCACGCCTCTCTATCCGAGGGGGCGAGTTTTTTGCCCAGAGGCTTTACAAGCCCGGTGCGGCGCGGTATGTTAACCTGCCAAATCGGCGTCACGTCGCGGTGAGCCTCAAGGTTCGGTGCAGGCTTTGCCGTTGCCTCGCTTGCTCACTGCGGCGTTTGCGGCTGCCGTGAAGGTTCTACCGCGATCTCACGGCTTGCCGCGACGGCAAGAGGGCGCCGATCGGGGCGGCTTGTCGCTTATTTCTCAACAGCGGGTGGAAACTTTTATCTGGAGAGGGTGCGATGCAAAAGTACGTTGCGAGGTGTACGATCGTTCTCACCGGCGCAGCGGTGGCGGCGATCGTCCTGGGTGGGGCGTGCAATCGCGGGACCGCCAAACCAAAGACCTATCCAGTCACCGGAACCGTCACCTTGAACGGTCAGCCGGTCGCCGGTGCCACCGTGACGTTCTCGCCGAAAGAGCAGGCCGGGCCTGGCCAAACGGGGCCCCAGGCGGCCAGTGCCGTGACCGACGAGCAGGGCCGTTATCAGCTCGGCACCTTTGCCAAGGGCGACGGGGCCTTGCCGGGTGAATACCTGGTTTCCGTCACGAAGTACGAAGGCGGCGGTCCCACAGGCGGTGGGAGCGGCTCGGAAGAAGATTATCGTCCGCCTGTGCCCGGCGAGGAAGTGCCCGTGCCCAAGAACGTCCTGCCGGCGCAGTATGCCAACCCGACCACCTCCGGGCTAAGTTTCAAGGTCGAGGCCAAGTCCAACACCTTCGACATCCAATTGCAATAGAGCCGTTGCTGAGCCCCACAGACGGGGATTGTCGATTGCACGGTCGGACTTCGATCCGGTGCAGAGCGGGAATGTTCGTGTCCCGTCAGCGCGAGGCTGCCATGGGGAGGTCGGTAACAACGGCCTCCCCTTTTTGCCATACCAACACCGTGCCGGCATTCCAGGCCTCTCTTCGCACCATGGCCAGCCCCACGCCTTCACCGCGACAGGGAGAATAGACTGCCGAGGTAACTCGGCCCACCGGCTTCTCCTCGAAAAGCAGCCCGGTCCCCGGCGCGGGAATCTCATTTCCGAAAAGCAGGCCGCGGAGCTTACGATTGAGGTGCCCATGCGCCTCCAACCGCGCCACCGTCTCTTGGCCCAAGTAGCAGCCCTTGGTGGTCGAAATGGCGCGGGGATCCGGTGAGACTTCGGGGCCGAGGCAGTCGGGACTGATGTCGCGTCCGAACTCGGGCAGCCCAAGCTCGATGCGAACGGCATCCCAAACGGGCAGGGGGGCCGCGACCGCGCCGCACTCTGCCGCTCGCCCCGCCAGAGCGTCTCCATGCTCGGATTCGCATACCAGAGCGAACGCCTCCCAATCACCGCGACGAATGCAGCGAACGATCACCGGATTTCCCGCAATCGGGAACGTACCGTGATCACCGGAGCGGCCGGCGCACACCGACCGGTTTTCCAGGTTGGGCGCGTCGCCGCTCGCGGGCGAGGCGTCGAGCAGGGCCTGCAATCGTGCGGCGGCTCCTTTCCCAAAGAAGCGAAATTGCCGCCGTCGACCGGAGGCGTCCTCAAAAGTCACTTGTTCTCGGATGCGATAGCGCTGAAGGTGTTCCAGGATGGTAGCGCTTTGCCCCCAGGCGGAGGTGATCTCAAAGCCGTCGTGCTGCCGGTAGATATCGACCAGCGCAACGGCTCGGCCTCGGGCATCGAGGAAGAAAGCGGGAAGACCTTCCCCCGGATTCAGGGGGCGGAGATCGGCCGAGCAAAGCCGATGCAAGTAATCTCGCGCTTCCCGACCCCGGACAACGATTTCCGTTGAACCGGGCAACTCTACCAGGCATCGGCCCTCCTCCACGGCGGCCGCATAGGTCCGCAAATCTTCGCCTGTTGCACTCATATACATTCGATCGCGTGATCCCAATATCTTGGACTTATCCCGTTGACAGAACCCGCGGGGGCATTTGACGCAATATACACTATGGGAATTGACGTTATTATACACGCGGCGTAAGATTAGGGGACTCCCGTTCACGATTGGCATGGGCGTGATTTCGGGTACTGCACTTGCGATGCAGCCCGTCACTCGGATCACGCACGATCGGGGGTTTTAGGTTCCTACCGTCAAAAGGGGTGGGATGCGAGATTCCACAAAGTATTGTCAGGAAATATCTTTACAGGTGTCCTTGAGGGAAAGGAGTGCATTGGAGAACATGGTACCGGTCACGTTGACACAAAAAGCTGCACAAGAAGTCAAGCGAGTCCTTGCGGAAAACGGCATGTCGCCGGAGACGGCCCTTCGGGTTGCCGTGGTGGGCGGCGGATGCAGCGGTTTCGAGTATCGGCTCGATTTCGACGCGTCACCTGCTTCCGAGGATGACGTGGTCGGAGAATGCCTGGGCGTCCGCGTGGTCGTGGACCGCGCCAGCGTGCGATTCTTACAAGGCACCACGATCGATTATCATGATTCCCTGATGCAAAAGGGATTCGTTTTCAACAATCCCCTCGCGGTCAAGACGTGCGGCTGCGGAACTTCGTTCGCCGTGTCTTGAGCGATCCGTCGCAACGGCCTCGGCCGGACCTGTCAACCGTTCGAGCCGCAGGTGAATCCTTCGCCGCCGTATTCTTCGCGGGTTGTGACCGACGATCTTCCTGCTCGCCCGCGATTTCTGCGAATACGGCGGCCCTTTTTGTCGCGTTTCGCAAAGCCTCGCGCCGACGGTCTCGCAACGGCGGGAGGTTGCGGCAAGCTGCCCGCGCCTTTTTCCACGCCGATTTCTCTTCACCCTTCGGCTCGGCTAAAATACCAGATGCCGAAACCGGCGTCGCGGGGTTCTTTCTGATAGGGAACGGGCCGCGTGTTGAAGCCGTCGGTCCGGCGGCAAAGAACCCGGCGTTGACCGTCGGCCGCACGCTGTTCTCCTTCGCTGCCGCGCCGCGGAGCCCCAGCGATCGAAATCCGTCTCTTGGGACCAGATCATGTTCGACCGATCTCCCGAGGTTGTCCGCCGATTGCACGCCAACATTAGCCGCGTGCTGCTGGGGAAGGACGAAGTCATCCGCCTTTGCCTGACGGCCCTGTTCGCCGGCGAGCATATCCTGCTGGAAGACGTGCCCGGGGTGGGCAAGACGCTGTTGGGCAAGGCCCTAGCGCGGAGCATCGACGGCGTATTCCAACGCATCCAATTCACCCCGGACCTGATGCCGAGCGACATCACGGGCAGCAATCTGTTCCACGCCGAAAAGCGGGAATTCGTGTTTTATCCCGGTCCGGTCTTCGCGAACGTCGTGCTGGCCGACGAGATCAACCGCGCCACGCCTCGTACTCAAAGCGCCCTCTTGGAGGCCATGAGCGAGTCGCAGGTGACGGTGGAAAACCACACCTACCCTCTACCCAAGCCCTTCATCGTCATCGCCACCCAGAATCCCACCGAGTTCGAAGGCACGTATCCGCTTCCCGAGAGCCAGATGGATCGTTTCCTGTTGCGAATCTCGCTAGGGTACCCCGCCCGGGATTGGGAACTGCAACTCTTGACGCAGCACCAAAACGGCGAACCGGTGGAATCCTTGGAACCGGTGGCCTCCGCGGAGGAGATCCTGTCGCTCCAGACGGCGGTTCGCAAAGTCCGAACGACGCGGGAGATGGACGAGTATCTCTTGGAACTGGTGCATGCCACGCGGCGGTGCCCGGAATTGCGGGTGGGGGCCAGCGTCCGCGGCATGCTGATGCTGTACCGGGCGGCCCAGGCGTCGGCCATGTTGGCCGGCCGGGATTACGTGGTTCCGGACGACATCCAGTCCCTGGCCTTGCCCGTTTTGGCGCACCGCGTCATTCCGCAGGGTTATTTGCACGGCAATCAGCGCGAGGCGGTGGAATCGCTCGTGGCGCGGCTGATCCAGGAGGTGCCCGTACCTGCGTGAGCCTTCGCCTTGCCTCGTCCGCGCGGGCGAGCGGGAGGGGGGAGGGCGTTCACGCACTCGCCGGTTCCATCTCCGGAGCACGTTCGATGACTTGGTCGATCAGACCGTAGTCGCGGGCTTCCTCGGCCGACATGAACCGATCGCGATCGGTGTCGCGCTCGATCTCTTCCAGAGGCCGCCCCGTGTGCTTGAGCAGGATGGTGTTGAGCCGTTTCTTGAGGGCGCTGAACTCCTTGGCGTGGATGAGGATATCGGAGGCCGAGCCTTCCATGCCCGCCATCGGCTGGTGGATCATGATCCGGGAATTGGGCAGGGCGAAGCGTTTATTCTTGGTGCCCGCCGCCAGAAGCACGGCGGCCATCGACGCGCATTGCCCGATGCAATACGTCGCCACGTCGCAGCGGACGAACTGCATGGTATCGTAGATGGCCAGCCCGGCCGACACGCTGCCGCCGGGAGAGTTGATGTAAAGGTGGACGTCGGCCTTGGGGTTTTCGGACTGGAGGAACAAGAGCTGGGCCACCACGGCGTTGGCAAGCTCGTCGGTGATGGGCGATCCGATGAAGACGATGCGATCCTTGAGCAGGCGGCTGTAGATATCCATCGCCCGCTCTTCTCGGCCCGTCCGTTCGATTACGAAGGGTATCAGTGTCATGGGGTCCGTCTCCCTGGCGAATGCGCGAAAAGCGGACAGCCGAACCCGCCCCGCGGCGGCCGCTCGGCGCCGACTCGATCAAGCGTTCTGTTCCTCTTCTTCCACCGCCTGCTTCTTCAGGATGTCGTCCACGACACCGTACTTCTTGGCCTCTTCCGCGGTCATATAGAAATCGCGATCGGTGTCCTTGGCGATGCGCTCCAGCGGCTGCCCGGTGTGCTGGGCCAAGATCTCGTTGAGCAGGTCCCGCGTGCGGAGGATCTCCTGGGCCTGGATCTCGATATCGGAGACCTGCCCCCCCACCTGCCCGTAGGGTTGGTGAATCATCACCTTGGAGTGCGGCAGGGCGAGCCGCCGTCCCTTGCTTCCGCCGGCCAACAGCACGGCCGCCCCGCTGGCCGCCAGCCCCACGCAATACGTGGCGACCGGGCAACTGACCATCTGCATGGTGTCGTAGATCGCCAGGGTGGCGCTCACGCTGCCGCCGGGCGAGTTGATGTAAAAGTGAATCTCCTTCCGCCGATTCTCGCTTTGCAGATACAACAGCTTCATAATTACTTCGCTGGCGTTCCCGTCGTGGATGACGCCCTGAAGCAAAATGATGCGGTTTTCCAGCAGCAAATCGCCCAACGTCAACTGCCGTTGCCGCTGGTAATCGCGATAGCTCGCGACGGGGTCCATGATGGGACGCAAGGCAAGGAGGGGATCGTCCATGGTCGGTTCCTATCGTTCTTCGATGCCGTCCTTTCGGACCAAATTCGGCACGAGCACAAGGTCGCTCGGGGCACGGCCGAACCGCGAACGTCGATCGACGGTTCTCCGCAAAGCCCTCGCGACCCTTCAAGCATAGCCCCAAAAAAAGAACCGCGTCGATCCGCGCGGTTCTTCGCCATGTTCGGAAATCTACGCGAGCCGGAAGCGATTGCGTAAACCGCTAATCGTTCCCGCCCTGCGACGGATCCGCGGTCTCGTCGGACTTGGCCCGAGCCACGCTGCCGGACAGGGCGAATTCCAGCTCCTCGTCGTCCGCTTCTTTCTCGATGTTCACGGTCCGCTCTTCGATTTCCGCGAACTCCAAGACGCGCTCGATGACCTTGCGCTCGGTGACCTGGTTTTGCAGCACGTCCCAGGCGTTCTCCTGCTCGATCCTCGCACGCACCCGCCGCGGGCTTTCGTTCGTCTGCTCTGCGATGCGAATCACCTCGCGTTCCAGGTCTTCCTCGGAGACGTCGATGCCTTCCTGCTCCGCCAACTGCTCCAAGACAAAGTGTTCCCGCAACAACCGGTCCACCTTTTCTCCGGCCTGGCGTTGCAGTAGATTGAGCCGCCGCTGGATATCCTCCTCGGAATAGCCCTGAGACTGCATCTCCAGGGCCATGCGCCGCAATTCCCGAATCGTCTGCTTCTTGACCAAGTCGCGAGGCAACTCGAAGCTGAGTTGGCCGATCAACTGATCCAGCACTTGCTTTCGCAGGCTTTCCGCCCGTTTGCTCTCCAGCCGCACGGCCAACGTCCGATCCAGCTCCTCACGCATCTCCTCGGCCAACTTGGCTTCGGTCGTGCCGAACCGCTGTGCCAGACCGGCCAGGTCGTGCCGCTTCACGGCCCGAACTTTGAACACCGCCTCGACGGTCTTGCCGACCAACTCCGGATCGCGACACTCCTGGGACACGGTGACCGAGCAAGTCCGCGTCTCCCCGGCCCGAACGCCCACCATGGTCTCGCCGAATTTCTCGGCGATTCCGTCGAAAAAGCTCAGCGTGGGGCGGATCCGAATCGTCTCGTCTTCCGCGGAATTGATGACCCGGTCGTCCAACCTCAACGTCAGATCGGCGACGATGTAATCGCCCATCTCGGCGGGGCCGTCCACCTCCGTCAACTCGGCCTGGGACTCCAGAAATTGGCGGGCCCGCTGATCACGGAAGGCGTCCGAAACTTGGTAGACGGGCTTTTGGAGCTTCAACCCCTTCCAATTCTCGATCGTGAACTGCGGCCGGACCTCGATGCTGAATTCGAACACGAAATCGCCGTCGTCCGGCAATTCCACCTTGGCCAAGTCCAAATCCGGATCGGAGATCGGCGCGAACGCCTTTTTCTCGGACAAATCCTCGAAGGCCGCCAGCATCAATTTGGCCTTCAGCGAATCCTTCAGCTCGACCCAGTAGCGCTTTTCCAGCAACTTTCGAGGAACATGACCCGGTCGAAAACCCGGAACCGCGGCCGTGTCCTTGATTTCCATCAATTCGTCGGCGAAAAACCGCTGCACCTCGCGCTGAGGAATCGTCACCAGGACGCGACGCTTGCAAGCCTCCACTTCCTCGATCGCGTACTCGTACTCCAAAGGCGGCTTCGGGGCCTCGTCCAAATCTTCTTCCCCATCAGCTTGTCCGCCGGCAACCGCAACGGCTTGCTCCAACTCTGCCCGGGTTTCTTCCGAGTGCTCACCGGAAGCATCGGAAACCGACTTGTCGCCGGAAGAGGATGGGAGGGATTGGTCGAATTCGGAGGGGTTGGAGGAGGTCATGGAGCAACCCGGGGCTACAAAAATACGATTGTCACCTGAAAGAGCGGGTGATGGGACTCGAACCCACGACAACGACGTTGGCAACGTCGTGCTCTACCACCTGAGCTACACCCGCGATCGGAAGCCGAAGGCGACGTGATTTCGGCTCACCATCAACGTTTCTCATTTTGTAACGGATTGCCGTTCCGCGTCAAGTACCCTGAGAGCGTCCCGGAGGCAACTCCGCCGATTGTCCGCATCGAACATGCCGTCCGCGGCCGTTCTCCCATGGAAAGGCCCGGCAAGAGGCCGCAGATCGAACCGCAACCCTTGCAACCAGCCGAACCGCCCTGAACTTGTCGGCATCCAAAAATCCGTAGCCGCCGTGCGTGCGCCGCGCGACCACGCGGCAATTATAGGTTAGAAGAAGTTGATCGGGAGAACGCGGGTTCCGGCAAAGCCCTCAATAGGTGAACCCCACCATGGGGAGGCGGATTGAGGACTTGCTGGAACCCCGATTCAGGCGTGCCATGCGGCGAGCACCGAGCTGCCAGCCGTATTTTGTGCGTTTGATCCCGATCGGCTTCGATTCCAGCGTTCTCTAGGGTGCCCGACATCCTAGATTTCATTGAGGCACAACCCCCGCTTCGTTGGACGAGCGGACGCGCAGTCTCTTCTGCGGCGCGATCCGCTCGTCCGCTTTTTTGGCCTTTTCGTGTGATTCTCGCCCGACCTGCCGCTCTTGTCTCGCTCCGCCTGATCTCGTCCGATGTTGCGGACATACTGACCGATTTCGCCCTATTCATCCGCCCTATTCAGGTGCGTTCAGATCCGCCCGCCCGCTCCGGTTGACGGAAACCGCAAGGCTCCAATGCCTTCGTTTTGACGACGTCCAGGAACTTCACGGCGGCGATTTGTTCGAAGGGGATGAGGAGGGCCCGGCCCCCCAATTGGTCAGGGGTTGTCCGCTCTACAAACAAGATGCCCGGGCGGTACAAGAAGGCCGAGAATGGGATCTGCTCGCCGAACTGCGTAACAAGGATGCCCCGCTGGGGTACACCGCTGGGCCAACGAGCGAAGAACTCCGCCCAGTGGTCGCCCTCGGAAACCGCCACGTCCGTGGATGTGCTTGCAATGGGTTCGCTCATGTTCCCAATCTCCGTGCCGCCGGGGCCGCCCGCTTTTGGAAAAAGGCCGACCGGATTGGCCGCGGTATGCTGCCAAGCGGGGCGAACTTGTCATCAACTTCCCACGGGCCGCGTACTCTCTCTTAGAGGAGCCGGCGGAGATTCCACCCGTCGGCTGCGGCCGGAACCCACCGGCACAGGGTATTGCTGGGGTGGCGTGGAAAGGGCCTACCGCCGCAGCGATACCGAAAAAAAGCAACCCGGGCCGTCTTGATGGAAACATAGCTTGCAAAGGAGAAAACTGCGCAACCGCTCAGCATCGAATCCGCGTCGAGTATCCCAGCCGTCTGTCCCGCTTCGCGTTTGCGGTTGGTGTTTTGCCGCTCCGCCATCGCGGAGACGTGAAATCACTCGTGAACCGGACTTACGGACTCCGGAGATCATTCCTTTCCAGGGTGAGGCTCCGTGCCCAATCCGACGCGACGGGGGACCGCATACTGGTGCCGCCGAAATTGATACCAGCGGCGCGGAATCCGCCGGCGGCTGTGGCTTTTTCGAAGCTCGGCCGATAAAATAAAATGTAAAGTTTCGGGGGCGAACTGGCTTCGACCGGACAGGTTGAGGTTCCAGCGGCGTGCCGTGGTTGATCGGTGGCCCACGTAAAAAGCCGGTCACAACAATAAGTGCCAACCATAGCTTGGCCTTGGCTGCCTAAAAACGCGCAGCCCCGACTGATGGCTCCCGTCGGAGGGGCCTGAAAGTCGGCCGCCAATTCCGACTGGTTTCGGGTCACGTCGAGAACGCCCGAGACGAGATCCCCGTCCTCGACTGGTCGAGAAGGCAGCCTGCCGATTGGCGGCCCGACCGACGAGAAAGCAAAGAATCGGCTACGCACGTAGAAGCTGGTGCCGAAATGTCACGGGACGCGGGTTCGATTCCCGCCGCCTCCAATTTGGGGTACCGGAGTCATCCGGTGCCCCTTCTTCCTTTTTCGTGTCAGAAGGTGACGCTGCTTCAGGACTTCTGTTCTCCTCGCCCGCACCCTCTGATTGACTGTCAGCGTCATCTCCCGCCGCTTCTCGACCCTTTGAGACGGCCGAATTGCTGACAATATGCTGACAAGGGTTCGGGACGGCGGCCAAAGTCCTGGCTTGATCGTTGATGCCGATGTGAGTGTACCGCATCGTCACCTTGATACCAGAATGCCGGGCCAATTCGCGAGCTTCAGGGAGACTGGCGCCATTTCTGAGCAACTCCGTGATGTAAGCGTGGCGTCCGGCCGCGTGAAAGTCCGCCACGCCTGAGGGCGTGAAGTATGGAATACCTGCTCGTTCAAGGTCTTTCTTGACCATCAGCCACGTCCCACGCTGTGCCGGCTTCGGAAATAACGGCTCGTCAGTTCCGAATTCCTCCAACCACTCGCGTAGCATCACTACGAGGTCGGGATGGAGCGGCGAGGCATCGGTGCGGCGGTGCTTGGAAACTGGGGCGGCCACAGTCACCGTAGGCGGTGTTTTGTCGAGATCAAAACTTCCCGGCGTCAAACTCGCCGGTTCACTTGGGCGAAGCCCCGTCATGTACGAGAGGATGGAAATCCTCGCCCGTGTTTCTCCGTCGGAGTACTAAATCTTTGCGGGAGACGGGTCACGTCCTTTCCTGGCAATTTCAGGATGTCGAAAACGAATAAGCGGAGCTTGGTCCGTTCGTCGTTCTGTATCTCGGCCGCATAGTCGGGACTCGTGGCCAACACGGCGACGGCGGCTTGCAACGGTGAGGTGGTGGCCGTGTTGCCGGTGTCTACTTCCGCTTGCGAACAAATCAGTTCGCCGTCGAGGATTGTGCCGGCGATGGAATCCATTCCAGACGTCAGGTGAGGCAAGTTCGCCTGGTACTCGCTCAGCCGGCAGGTGACTTCACTCGTGCATCGGCCGGTGATGCGAACACCGTGTTCGTCGATATGCAGCAGTGCCCGAACGCCGTCCTTCTTCTCCTGCACGATCCGGGCGTGATGATCGGCTTCGAGTTCACCGGCCGTAATGGTGTCGAGGTCCTTCCAGTCGGCCAGCAACATGGGCGAGACTTGGGACGGCAATGGCTCACCCGGATGTTCCCGCGCCCAATGGTGATTCCTCAACGCGGCGATGTATGGTTCCTTGCTTGGCCTGCCGTTGACCTCGATCGTGATTCCCAGTTCCGCACATTCGGTGTGAAGTTCTGCGAGCGTTTTCAAGGGACGGCTCCTTCTGAAGTGCCAGATCGGCGGCGTGGACATTCACGGCGCCGGTCTGTGTACCCGGCTGATGGTGCGGGCTTTGGGCGGAGGTAACTGTTCCACCGGAACCATTCCAGCCGTTCGATTGGTCGTTTCGGCACAAGCACCAACTGACCAGCGGCCAGCTTGACTGAAAAGTACAAGGCGGGTAGGGTGTTTATAGGGGGAAATAGATGAGAAGGAACAGCAAGAAATGCAGTTCGGTGAACGAGTTCGACAACTTCGGACGCAGCGGGGTCTGACCCAACGCGACTTGGCCGAAAGCATGCGCGTCAGCGACACGTACATCAGCAAGGTTGAGAACGAAAACCTCCACTTCGGCGACTACCCCTCCGAGAAATTCATCCACAAGCTGGCAGACGTTCTCGAAGCAGACGAAGAGGAACTGCTGTTGTTAGCGGACAAAGTGCCAGCCGCAATCAGGCAACGGGTCCGAGAACGACCCGATGCGTTCCGAACACTTGCGGGTCTGGATGACAAGACTCTCGATGGGCTGCTGGCTCAAGTGACAGTAGGGCGGGGCAAAACTCGAACAAAGAAACGACGGTGAATGACCGGGGAGGATTTTCATGCCAGGGACTAACGCAAATCCTGATGCAGCGGCGTTCCTCAAAACAATTGAGGACGCTGAGAATCAGGCGAACGAACTTGCTGCGTTCATCAAGAAACTGAAGGCTCGACTGGCTCGAACAAAAAAGGTATTGCTGACCAAGCCGGTCGCTGCCCAAGTATCGGCTCTGATTTCCGATCTGGACGCTTTCAAGTCTGCCCCGTCAGCACCATCGGTCGAGAGATTACGGCACTCGCTGGAAGTCGAGTTGAAGGAACTGCAACGACGATTTCAAGACTCGTTTCCCGATGATCTTCGCAACGCATGTGAATCAGCCGGATTGTCGTTCACTGCATTGCCTGACGGTTTTGGTGTTGGGGCGTTCTATGTGACTCTCAATCGCGAAAAAGGAACGGCGGCATTTCAGTTTGCGAAGATCGACATGGATGCGACTGTACCGTTGAATGCCTCAGCCATTGTCGAACGGGCCGTTACTTTAAAGACATCGCTGCTCGATGAACCAGTCGATCTCGCCAAGTTTGCGGCCGACGTGAATGAGGCGATGCGGGTTGCGTTGGCGAGACAGGGTACGGTTCCCACAACGGAGTGGCGAGTCGAGCTACCACTGGTCTTTCGTGAGTTGACCTATATTCGCATGAACCAGCCGAAGCGACGTAAATCGACTCAGCCCGGCTATTCGCCTTGCCGCTTCGTCGTTGAACTGAAGGAATTCATTCAGTCAACGGACAACATGCAGTCCGATGAGCAATATCGGCTCGAAACGGCCGTTCTGGAGAACACGAAGAATCCAAAAAAGTCCATCTTCATTCCGCGTGACATTTCGCGTTCATTCGGTGAAGGAACCTATTACCAAGCGATTCTGCTGCGGCACATTTAGCCGTTTGTCGTTGCAGTCGGACACCAGGGATCAACTGCCATGCTAGAAGAACTTGATCGCCGAACCGCATCACGCATCATCCACAGCTTGGCCGAGTCCGGTCAGCCGCCCAAGTTGGGCGCCTCCTACCTGAACGTCGGCACGGACCGGATTATCCAGCGTCTTCGCAGTGACTATCTCGAGGACCTGCTGGCACCTTTTGAGGGGCAAGACGGAGCTGGGGCGTGCAAGTGGATCGAGGCCAATTATGGAAACGGCAAGACGCAATTCCTTCGGTGTATGCAGGAGGAGGCATGGCGATTGAACTACGTCACAGCGTTTGTTGAACTGTCGCAGGACGAGTGTCCCTTGGACCGGCCGGACAAAGTCTACGGAGCTGTGGCTCGTTCGATTCAGGCCAAGCCACGTGCGCCAG
>Ga0067045_1005344_pt1 | contig 12347 bp, 10 predicted proteins | sample TerdegcTABiofilm_FD_59184 | JGI IMG/M metagenome (GOLD analysis project Ga0067045, IMG submission 59184) | Combined Assembly of (Gp0054472, Gp0054536) Wastewater bioreactor microbial communities from Singapore -Terephthalate degrading...
CCGCAGGTCGCGCGAGGCGAGCCAATGTGTCCAGGAGCAAAGCATGCGTAATCTGATTCTCAGCGCCGCACTCGTCACCGCCAGCCTGTTCGGCATGACCGCCCAGGCGGCCGAACCGCTTGAAGCCGGTAAACAATATGTCGAACTGAGCAACGCCGTCCCGGTGGCGGTGCCTGGCAAGATCGAAGTCGTGGAACTGTTCTGGTACGGCTGCCCGCATTGCTACGCATTCGAGCCGACCATCAACCCATGGGCCGATAAGCTGCCAGCCGACGTGAATTTCGTGCGTATTCCGGCCATGTTCGGTGGTATCTGGAACGTCCATGGCCAACTGTTCATCACCCTGGAAGCCATGGGTGTGGAGCATAAGGTCCACAAGGCCGTGTTCGAAGCGATCCACAGCGGCAAGAAACTCGCGACCCCTGAAGAGATGGCCGAGTTTTTGGCTGGCGAAGGCGTCGACAAGGACAAGTTCCTCAGCACCTTCAACTCGTTCGCCGTCAAAGGCAAGGTCGAGGACGCCAAGAAAAAGGCCCAGGCCTACCAGATCTCCGGCGTACCGACCATGGTCGTCAATGGCAAGTACCGCTTTGACCTCGGCACCGCCGGTGGCCCGGAAGGCGCCCTGAGCGTGGCTGATCAGTTGATCGCCAAGGAGCGCGCCGCTAAGTAAGCGGCGCACGCCATGCGCCGCTGGAGTACTGAACGCATCGTTGGCCGGCATGATCCGCAGGTCAACGAGCACCATCTGGAGCCCTCGGGCTTGCCCGCAGACAGCCGTCTGCGCCTGCTCAGCTTCAACATCCAGGTCGGTATCAGTACCGAGCGTTATCGGCATTACCTGACCCGGGGCTGGCAGCATCTGCTGCCACACACCGGGCGTGCCGACAATCTGCAGAAGATCGGCAACCTGCTGGGCGACTATGACCTGGTCGCGCTGCAGGAGGCCGATGGCGGCAGCCTGCGTTCAGGCTACGTCAACCAGGTCGAGCACCTGGCCCAGCTCGGTGCCTTCCCCTATTGGTACCAACAGCTCAACCGCAACCTCGGTCGGCTCGGCCAGCACAGCAATGGCGTGCTTAGCCGTCTGCGTCCGTGGGTGATCGAAGATCACCCATTGCCTGGGCCCAAGGGGCGCGGCGCGATTCTCGTGCGGTTTGGCGAAGGGCCGGAGGCGCTGGTGGTGGTTATGATGCACCTGGCGTTGGGCGCCCGGGTCAGGACCCTGCAACTGGCGTACATTCGCGACCTGATCGGCGACTATAAGCACCAAGTCCTCATGGGCGACATGAACACCCACGCCAGTGACCTGCTGCAAAGCTCGCCATTGCGTGATCTGGGCCTGCTCGCGCCCCAGGTCGAAGCGACCTTCCCCAGTTGGCGCCCGCAACGCTGCCTGGACCACATCCTGCTCAGCCCATCGCTGACCCTCGAACGGGTCGAAGTGCTGGCGCAACCGATTTCCGATCACCTGCCGGTCGCGGTAGAGATTCGTCTGCCGGGTTCGCTCACGGCTGATGCATTGCCCGCGTTGAGTCCTGCCCCTCGCGGAACCCCTGAATGAGCGACGAAGCCAACCGCTGGAAAGAGAAGTACCTCAAAAGCATCGAACAACAGGAAAAACTCGAACGTCGATGGGATGCCCGTCTCGACTTGCTGCGTCGCGGGCTGGTGCGCAGCACGCTGGCGGCCGAAGGCACGGACCGCGCGGTCGACCAGTGCATGAAGGAAATGCGCGAAGTCATCCGCACCGACGACATGGATGCAGGCCTGGCCGCCCTGTTGCCGCGCCTGGAAAAAGCCGTGCTCGACTCCGAGCAGCGGCGCGAGACCCGCGTCGATCAAATCGGCACGGCGTTGTCCGAGTTGGTCCGACAACTGCAGCGCTTGCCCCTGCCCCGCGAGGTCAGTCGTCCGCTCAAGACCTTTGCCAAGCAACTGGATGGGCGCGTTGGCCAAGCCCGCGAGATACCGCTGCTGTTGGGTGAGTACAGCGGCTTGCAGGGCCAGGCGCTGAGCCTTCTCGATAACCCCGCGGAGCTCAATCGTCCGGGGTTGTTGCAACGCCTGTTCGGTGCGCGTGATCAGGAGCCAGACGGCCTGCCCGCCGTTGCGACGCATGCTGCGCCAGCCGCCCCTGAGAGGTTGATTGAGGCCTCGTCATCAGCCGCTCCGGCGGTAGTTGCCCCAGCGACAGTGGCGCCTCAGGTCCAGCTTGAGGTCGAGACCGACGTCCAGTTGCTGCAGGAGCCTGCCCTCGCCTCGCTGCCGGAACCGGTTGCCGACTGCGCTGCGGCTGACACGCCACTGGACGACGACGCAGCCCTGTCGCCAGCGGACGAGCTGCCCATGGTCCCTCTGCAGACCGACATCGTCGCCGAGCCGGAACCCCAGCCGGGCGAACCGGAGCTGTTCTATGCGCTGCCGGATTCGCCCGAACCCTCCTATAGCTCGGTGGCCAAGCACATAGAAAGCACGCTGTTGGGGCTGCTGGACGACCTGTCGTTGCCCGAACGCCATCGACCGCAAGCCGAAGCCATGCGCGAGCGCCTGAAAAACGGGCTGAACTGGTACGAACTGCTGCCGATCCTCGATGACCTGGCGGTGTTGATGCTGGCGATCACCGACAGTGGCCAGCATGAGTTCGAGGTCTACCTCAAACAGCTCAACGAGCGCCTGGAGTCGTTCCAGAGCAACCTGCAGGCGGCCAGCGCAGGTCACGCCGACAACCGTTCGGCGGCGCGGGAGCTGGATACGCAGATCCGTGAGCAGGTCGACGGCTTGCAGAGCAGCATGCAGGAGGCCGCGGACCTGGAGGGGCTCAAGCACGTGCTGGAGAACCACCTTGAAGGCTTGCTGAGCACCATGGATCAGCACCAGAAGCAACGTGACGAGCGCGAGCAGGAAGTCGCGGCGCGCCTGCAGGGCCTGGCCGCGCGGGTGGCCAGCATGGAGCAGGAAGCCCAGGGTTATCGTGAACACCTCGAAGAACAGCGCCAGAAAGCCCTGGTCGACCCGTTGACCGGCTTGCCCAATCGCGCAGCCTGGAGCGAGCGCCTGGAGCATGAAGTCGGCCAATGGCAGCAACACGGCAATACCCTGTTGCTGGCGATGCTCGATCTCGATCATTTCAAGCAGATCAACGATAACTACGGCCACCTGGCCGGCGACAAAGTGCTGAAAATCATCGCCACGGTGTTGCGCAAACGCCTGCGCGGCACGGATTTCATTGCCCGGTTTGGCGGCGAAGAGTTTGTCGTGCTGATGCCCGCTACCGCGTTGGTGGTGGGGATCAAGTTGCTGGAGAGTTTGCGCGCCGCTATTGAAGCCTGCCCGTTTCATTTCAAGGGGGAGCCGGTGACCCTCACGGCGTCCATTGGCGTGTCGGCGTTCAAGTCGGGAGAACACAGCGATCTGGTGCTCAAAAGAGCCGATCAGGCGCTGTACCGAGCAAAAAATGCCGGCCGCAACCGTGTCGAGGCGGGCTGAGGGCATTTGTTCCATTTTGTTTAAATGACGGGCTTTTGCCGGTCTGGAGTCAGGCGGTACGTTACGCTTGTTGCATTATCGTCCGCAGAGTACTGCCATCGTCATGAAATTCATCACCCTGCTTGTATCCCTCCTTGTCCTGGCCGGTTGCGCCAGCGGTCCGCGAATCGATATCAGCCATCCCTCGGTCAATCAAGACAACCGGATCCAGTTCGTGGTGGTGCACTACACCTCCGCTTCGCTGGAGCGTTCATTGGCGTTGTTGACCCGTGGCGAGGTCAGCAGCCACTACCTGGTAGGGGATGACAAGAACGCGACCATCTACAAGCTGGTGGATGAGAACCGACGCGCCTGGCATGCCGGGGAAAGCGAATGGCAAGGGCGCACCTGGCTGAATTCCAGCTCGATCGGCATCGAGATCGTCAACCCGGGGTTTACCGATACACCGACCGGGCGTGTCTGGTATCCCTACAGCGAAGCCCAGGTGCAATCGCTGATCTTCCTGCTCAAGGACATCAACAAGCGCAATGGCATCAGCCCACGGCAGGTGATCGGCCATAGTGACATCGCGCCGCTGCGCAAGCTCGATCCGGGGCCGCTGTTCCCCTGGAAGCGTTTGGCCGAGGCCGGGGTGGCGCTGTGGCCCAATGAGCAGGCGGTGGCGCGCGAGCAAGCGCGGTTTGCCGCCCAGTTGCCGAGTATCAGTTGGTTCCAGGAACAGTTGTCCCACCTGGGCTACACCACGCCGCAGACCGGCGAGCTGGATGTCGCCACCCGTCACGTCCTGGCGGCCTTCCAGATGCGTTTTCGCCCGACGCTGTTCGACGGTACGCCAGACGCGCAGAGTGCGGCGATCCTGCAGGTGTTGAATCAGACAAAATAATGACGCCCGCCCGACGGTCAGCGCGAAAGCTCAATCAGTAGCTATAACTCATTGGTAATCCTTTGGATGTTCAATGATGGCCGCCGCACGAGAGACCCTGCGCAGTTGGTTCTATCGCCCTTGGTCTTTGGCGATACTGGCGGCTGCGTTGAGTGTTGCTTTACTACTGGCCGGCAGCCTGGGCGTGACTTTGCGTCAAGTACAGCAGCGCGAAAGCGATCAGATGAACAGCCAGGGGGAGCGTTTCCTCGAACGTCTCGAGCAGTTGTTCGGCCAGTTGCGCGAAGGCCTGGACGACCTCGAGGCCCAGCCACTGCGCGGCTGCGACATGAAAATGTTCACCACCTTGCAGCAGGTCAGTTTCAGTTACCGCTTCGTCTATGAAGCGGCGTACATCGACCAGACCCAATTCTGCTCCAACCGCCCGCATCAGGAAGCCCTCTCGGCCATCCGCCCCCCCGACATCAAGGGGCCGACCTACAGCTATTGGCTCAATACCTCCACCGAACCCGATGAAAACCGTGCGGCGTTGATGCTGGGGCGTGGCAATTTTCGGGTGGCGACCTCGCGCGGGCATTTGACTGACATGGTCGACCTGTCGCCTGGCAGCAGCCTGCTGGTGGTGCTCGACCATGGCACGCGGGCCATTCCGGTCCTGGGGGCTCCGCAAGCCTGGCCACCGTCGGAACCCTGGTCGCCATTCAGCAACGAGCCACTGCAAATTACCCAGAACCGCCTGATCTACCGCATGCCGACCAACAACCCGGAATACCAACTGGTGCTGATTTCTCCGCGCACCGCCATGCACCTGCCGGCCTTGTGGTGGTGGCTGGTACCGGCGAGCCTGGTACTGGGTTTGAGCATCGGTGCGTTGGTGTTTCTGTTGGCCCGCCAGCGCCAGTCCATGGGTGGCGAACTGCAGGGCGCCCTCAAGCGCGGCGAGTTACAAGTGCTCTATCAACCGATCTTCGATCTGCGAAGCCGTAACTGCGTAGGCGCCGAGGCTTTNTTGCGCTGGCGNCGGCCGGACGGCACCCTGACCAGNCCTGANCTGTTCATTCCCATGGCCGAAGACAGCGGGCAGATCCGGCAAATTACTGACTTCGTTCTGCAGCGGCTGCTGGAACAACTGGGCCAACTGCTGCGCGCTTATCCGCAGCTGTACATCTCAGTCAACCTGGCGGCGTGTGATGTGATGGTGCCGAGGATCGGCGAAGTCATGTCGCGCTTGCTGGCCTTGCACCGGGTGGCGGCCCGGCAGATCGCGTTTGAGGTCACCGAACGCGGCTTGATCGATGTGGTGGTCGCCCGGGAAAACCTGCAAGCCCTGCGTGACGCCGGGCATCAGGTGCTGATCGACGACTTTGGCACCGGTTACTGCAGCCTGGCGTATCTGCAAACCCTGCCCGTGGATTGCCTGAAAATCGACAAGGCCTTTATCGATGCCCTGGGCCATGACGCGGCCAGCAGCGGCGTCGCGCCCCATATCATCCGCATGGCCCATGCCCTGGAGCTCAAGGTGATCGCCGAAGGCATCGAACACGAAGCCCAGGCCATGTACCTGAGCAGCGAAGGGGTCAACTACGGCCAGGGCTGGCTGTTCGCCCACGCCCTGACCGCCATGCAGTTGATCGAACTGGTGACACGCGGACGCCACATGGCACCACGGCGGATTGATGACAAGGCGTGAGCGCACGTCAAAGCGGCAACGCCAGATAGAACTGCGTCCCCTGCCCCGGTCTTGAGTAGACGCCCATGCGCCCGCCGTGCAGTTGGACGATTTCCTTGCACAGGGCCAGGCCCAGCCCCGCGCCGCCCTTCTTGCGCCCGACCTGTACAAAGGGTTCGAAGATCCGGCCTTGCTGGCCATAGGCGATGCCTTCGCCATTGTCTTCGACGCTGACAATCACCCGTTCGCCGTGGCGCCGGGCCTGGAGGCGGATCTGGCCTTTTTCGCTGGTGTGGCGCAGGGCGTTGTCGATGAGGTTGTCCAGTACCCGCTCCAGTTGCGGCTGATCGGCCTGCAAGCGCGGCAGCGGCGCCTGGATTTCCACCAGCAATTCGATGCCTTGCTCATGGGCTCGCTCAAGGAAGCGGCCTTGGGCCTGCTCCAACAAGTCATCAATGTTGCAGGGGGCCAGGGTGAGCTTTTGCAGGCCGTTCTGATACCGCGAGAAATTCAGCAGGTCGTTGATCAACTGCATCAGGCGCTGCATTTCTTCATTGACGGTGTCGAGGAGGTCGGTTTCCCGGGAGTCCTGGGCAAAGTGCGCGCGCTCGCGAAACAAGCCGAACGCCATGTGCATACCGGTGACCGGTGTGCGCAGTTCATGGGAGGCGCGCAGCACGAATTCGCTGCGCACCCGCTCGAAGGCCCGCTGCTCGGTAACGTCGCGCAGCACCATCACCGCTCCGAGGATATGGCCTTCGGTATGACTGACGGGGGTCAGGCTGTAGGTCAGCAGGCGCGATTCGCCGTCGACCTCGATGCTCAGGTCATCCGGCGCACGTTCCAGTGAGCCGCCGCGCAATACCAATTGCAGTTGTTCGTCGAGTTCCGGGCGTTGCAGCGCGACACCCAAAGCCAGGCCAAGGCGGTCGTCATCCCAGCCCAGTTGGCGTTGTGCCACCGGGTTCATGTGTTCCAGCTGGCCCTGGCGATCGATCATCAACAAGCCGTCATCGATGCTGTCGAGTACCGCCTGAAGGCGCTGCTGGCCGGCCAGTAATTCATCGACGTTGGTGGCCTGATGTTCGCGCAGGGCTTCGGCCATGATGCCGAAGCGGCGGGTCAACTGGTTCATTTCCACCGCAGGGGACAGTGGCAGGGTGACGTCGAAGTTGCCCTGGCCGATGTTGTCGGCGGCCTTGGCCAGCGCTTCGATCGGTTCGCCGAAGCGGCGGGCGATGCCATGGGCGGTGACAAAGCCGATGATCAGCACCGCCAACCCGACAAGGCCCAGGGAGCCGGCCACCAGCAACGCACGTTCGCGGGCTTTGCGTTGGGTACTGTTAATGTTCTCCAGCGCTTGTTTGTGTTCGTTGATCAGGCCATTGCGCAGAACGTTGAATTTGTCGGTCAGCTCCTGGTTGCCACTGAGGCTGCCGGAAGGCTCCTGGGAGTTGCTGAATGCCTTGAGGAAGGACAGATAGTCATCCCGGGCTTGCTGGAAACCATGGTGGCCGTTGTCCAGGCGGTTTTCATGGGTGATGCCTTGATCGAGCAACTCGAAGTAGTGCCGCTCGGAATTTTCCAGCGCCGCCAGGTCGGGGGCCTGGTTGAGCATGATCATCAGTTGATCGCCCAAGGTCTGGCGCAGCTTGAGGCCCAGGTCCAGGGTGATGAAGTTGTCGCGGATCAGCACCTCCTGATTACTCGCCATCTGCATCACGCTGACCAGCCCGAGCACCAGCCCGAGCAGGGCCACAGTCATCAAGGCCGAGATACTCAGAAACAGACGGGTGCGCAACTTCATCGCCAGTTTCATAAGGTGGCGCTCACAGGTTGTACTGTTTGCGTTTGCGGTACAGGGTCGAGGCGTCGATTCCCAGGGTCTTGGCGGCTTGGTCTAGGGTCCCGGCGCTGGCCAGTACCGCGCCAATGTGGGCTTTTTCCAGCTCATCCAGGCTCAAGGCCGCGCCGATGCGCGGGGCGTTGTTGGTGGGCTGTTCGGCCATGCCCAAATGACTGATCTCGACCCGCTCCTGCGGGCAGATGATGCTCGCTCGCTCCACAACGTTACGCAGCTCGCGGATGTTGCCGGGCCAGCGGTAGCTCAGCAGCGCTTCGCGCGCCTCGTTGCTGAAACCGCGGGCCGGGCGCGCGTACTCCTTGACGAAGCGGGCCAGGAAGCGATCGGCCAGGGTCAGGATGTCCTCGGCGCGCTCACGCAGCGGCGGCAGGTGCAGGGTGATGACGTTCAGGCGGTAGAGCAGGTCTTCGCGGAAGCGCCCGTCGCGGACCATGTCTTCCAGGTTGAGGTTGGTGGCCGCGAGGATTCGTACATCAGCGCGCCGGGTAACCGGATCGCCAACTCGCTCATATTCCTTGTCTTGGATGAATCGCAGCAGTTTAGGCTGCAAAGTCAGGGGAAAGTCGCCGATCTCGTCGAGGAACAGCGTGCCGCCGTCCGCCTGGTTGACCCGGCCGAGGGTGCTTTCGCTGGCGCCGGTAAACGCTCCCCGGCTGTGGCCGAACAGCTCGCTTTCCATCAGCTCGGCGGTCAGCGACGGGCAGTTGATGGTCACACAGGATTTTTTCGCGCGCTTGCTCCAGCCGTGAATGGCTCGCGCCAGCTCGCCTTTACCGGTGCCGGACTCGCCGAGTATCAGGATGTTGGCGTCGGTGCTGGCGACCTGGCGGGCGGTTTCGAGCACCACTTTCATGGCCGGGCTGTGGGAGTCCAGGCCATCGCTGGGTTTACGCATTTCACCTTCAAGGGCTTCAAGACGGGCCGAGAGTTGCCGCACTTCAAGCTGTTTGGCGGTGGCCAGGCGCAATTGGTCCGGGCTGCAAGGTTTTACCAGGTAGTCGGCGGCGCCGGCTTGGATGGCGTCGACGGCGGTGTCCACGGCCGAGTGCGCGGTGACGATGACCACGCGCATCCAGGGTGCCTGGATGCGCATCTGCGCCAGTACATCGAGACCGTTGTCTTCACCCAGGCGCAAGTCCAGGAAACACAGGTCGAAGACCTGGCGTTGCAGCAGGGCATCGGCCTGGGCGGCGCTGTTGGCGGTGGCGACGCTGTAGCCTTCGTCTTCAAGGCAATAGCGGAAGGTGCGCAGGATGGCGGATTCATCGTCCACCAGCAGAATGCGGCCTTGATGCTCGTTGGCGGATTCCATCTTTCCTGTGCTCCTTAAATGAATGATCTTAGTTAGTCCCGACGAAATCGGGCAAGTTGCATGGTTGATTCTGGCCGCTTCTGCTTGAAGCCGGGTAGTTATTCCCTCTCTCATTCGCTAACTATATGAAATAGCTAGATTTTTAGCGAAAAGACGAGCTCCGGCCGTGTGCATGTCTCCTTTTCTGACATCCGCGGCCCCCGATACATTCCAAAAATTTTCCCTCGGCTGCAAATCAATCGTGCAGAACGCACGACCCAGGCGTGGTGCATCGTGCAGGATGCGTTCAGTCTGGTTTTTCATTTGTATATAAGTAATTGATTTTATTGGGTTTATTACCATCGGAAAAAATGGCATGCAGTCTGCAATGTACTGAATAGCCCCGGGCGTTCAAGCAGATTCGCCCTAAACCAACAATAACCACCAGTGTGGGAGGAGTTTCAGGATGAATCGCCAACGTGCCGCCCAATTGCGTCTTTCGCCACTGTATGTCCAGCAAGGGCTGTTCACCGTCCTTGCGCTGGTGATCACCTTGATCGGCGGCCAGCAATTCATGCTCTGGCAGCACAGCCAGCAGCCCGATGCTGCGCTGACGCCGACTCAACATTTCACCCAGACCCATTTCAGCGCCGTCAGCAGCCAGACGGCTGATGCGGCCCCCATGCGCATGATGGACGTTGACCAGGCTCAGCCTGAGGTCGACATGCCCCGTCAGGAGCGTTGGGTGTTCTAGGCAATAGACCTGGTGCCGGCTCCATGCATCGGGAACAGCTGCACCTCTAATCGAAGCGTAAGGAGAGTCATCATGTTGAGCTGGGCAATCACATTCTTGATCATTGCCATTGTCGCTGCCGTACTGGGCTTCGGTGGTATCGCGGGCACCGCCACGGGTATCGCCAAGATTCTCTTTGTCGTGTTCCTGGTGATGTTTGTCGTTTCCTTCTTCTTCGGCCGTCGTGGTCGAGGCTGACACTGAGCGGTTGCGTGAAGGCACTGGCGCCGCCCCACTGCGGGTGGCAAGGCCAGGGCTCGTTGAATGAGCACCTGAATTGAAAACCGAAAGAGCCGGATGACGTCTCTTTCCTTTACGCCCACCCGAGGAAGGTGTGCGTATGACCAAGGGGCCGGGACGTTCTGATTGTTGCAGGATCGGAGTGACCTACGGGTACAGGGAGTGCCTGCGAAAGGGCCGGGTCAGGCAAAGCAGCGTCGCCCGTTCGCCAGTCGATCTTGACTGGGGGAACGGGCGGCGCGTTTATGTGGGTAAAACATTGAGTTAGAGCACTTGAGCTATTCTGCTTGGGTCACAGACAACAATCCTTTCTGACAAACCATTTCCCGGTGTTTCCTGGCGACCGTATATCGAGAAATTTGCGATTATTTTCTGATCATTTTTCGACGCATCGAGTAGGGAAAATCGCTAATTTTTGTACGTAATTGACTGGTCAATTAATAACCAGTCTGCTCTGCGATGGCCGGTTCACGGCACTTATGCCTGCCGAAATGTCGCATTCGAACCGGTTGGGACGGTCGTTTTACTTAAAAAAACTCATGCCGATTCGGCATAGGGTAGGCGTTTACGGCATTAGACGTGGTCCCGTTGCATCGGAATAGTTGCGCCTTTTTTCGCCTGCCAGAGAGCCGAAATACGCGCTCCGGGTAACCTTATACGGGGGCAGGTGCACACGCTTTTACGCCATTGGGTGTTCCAGTTCGTGCATCTGCCCGAGTCAAACGCAAGTAAGGGTAATGATATGAAGAAGGCAAAGCTTAGCCTCGCCTGGCAGATCCTCATCGGTCTGGTCCTGGGTATAGCAATCGGCGCACTGCTCAACCACTTCAGTGCTGAAAAAGCCTGGTGGATCAGCAACGTCCTGCAACCAGCGGGCGATATCTTTATCCGTCTGATCAAGATGATCGTGATCCCGATCGTGATCTCCTCGCTGATCGTCGGCATTGCTGGCGTGGGTGACGCGAAGAAACTCGGGCGCATTGGTCTGAAGACCATCATCTACTTCGAAATTGTCACCACCATCGCCATTCTGGTGGGTCTGGTGCTGGCCAACCTGTTCCACCCGGGCTCCGGCATCGACATGAGCACCCTGGGCACTGTGGATATTTCCAAGTATCAGGCGACGGCGGCCGAGGTTCAGCATGAACATGCGTTCATCGAGACCATCCTCAACCTGATTCCATCGAACATCTTTGCTGCCATGGCGCGTGGCGAGATGCTGCCGATCATCTTCTTCTCGGTGCTGTTCGGTCTCGGCTTGTCGAGCCTGCAGTCGGACCTGCGCGAACCGCTGGTGAAGATGTTCCAGGGCGTATCGGAAAGCATGTTCAAGGTCACTCACATGATCATGAACTACGCGCCGATCGGTGTGTTTGCCCTGATCGCGGTGACCGTGGCCAACTTCGGCTTCGCTTCCCTGCTGCCGCTGGCCAAGCTGGTGATCCTGGTTTACTTCGCCATCGCCTTCTTCGCCTTCGTGGTGCTGGGCATCATCGCTCGCCTGTTCGGTTTCTCGGTGATCAAGCTGATGCGCATCTTCAAGGATGAGCTGGTGCTGGCCTACTCCACCGCGAGCTCGGAAACCGTGCTGCCGCGCGTCATCGAGAAGATGGAAGCCTACGGCGCGCCGAAAGCCATTTGCAGCTTTGTGGTACCGACCGGCTACTCGTTCAACCTCGACGGTTCGACCCTGTACCAGAGCATCGCGGCGATCTTCATTGCCCAGCTGTACGGTATCGACCTGTCGATCAGCCAGCAGCTGCTGCTGGTCCTGACCCTGATGGTCACCTCCAAAGGTATCGCCGGCGTGCCGGGCGTGTCCTTCGTGGTGCTGCTGGCCACCTTGGGCAGCGTGGGTATTCCGCTGGAAGGCCTGGCGTTCATTGCCGGTGTCGACCGCATCATGGACATGGCTCGTACCGCACTCAACGTGATCGGCAACGCCCTGGCCGTACTGGTCATCGCGCGTTGGGAAGGCATGTACGACGATGCCAAGGGCCAGCGCTACTGGAACTCCCTGCCGCACTGGCGCAGCAAGGACAAGCTGCCGGCGGGTCAGGCGTCCAAGAACTGACACCCGGCACTGTGGGAGTGGGCCCGCCCGCTCCCACCGTGCTC
>Ga0067045_1031411_pt1 | contig 12347 bp, 9 predicted proteins | sample TerdegcTABiofilm_FD_59184 | JGI IMG/M metagenome (GOLD analysis project Ga0067045, IMG submission 59184) | Combined Assembly of (Gp0054472, Gp0054536) Wastewater bioreactor microbial communities from Singapore -Terephthalate degrading...
GAAGAAGATGATATAATTTATCTGCCTTTCTATTTTTATAAAAATAGATAAATTTTAGAGGAGAGGGTAATAAATGAGTAATAAAACTCGTAAATCATGGATCGATAAATTACATAACAGCAAGGGATTACCTAAAGTTGAAGAAATAACTGAAAATATGAGCAAGAAGTGGGGAGAGGGAACATTTGTTATTCCAGCTCCGGAGGAGGTCTATGAAGTTATGGCAAATATTCCAAAAGGAAAGCTCGCAACAGTTAGCGAAGTCAGGAAAATACTTGCTAAGAAACATAATACTACAATTAGTTGCCCATTGACTACGGGAATATTTGTTTGGATTGCAGCAAATGCTGCTGAAGAAGAGATTAGTAAGGGTTTAAAAAAGAGGGTAATCCCATATTGGAGAACGTTAAAAACAGGCGGAGAATTAAACGAAAAATATCCTGGTGGAGTAGAAGCACAGGCAAAACACTTAGAAGAGGAGGGCTTTACAATTATCCCTCGAAAAGGTAAGAAACTACCCAGAGTAAAAGATTACGAAAAGTTTTTAATAGAGGTTTAGCCTTGCACTTTATTAAAAGTTAAGAAAATTACTACACTTAGAGAAAGTGTAGTTTTTACACCTCCTTTTCAACTAAATTTCCTACAATGGGTAGCTTATATTTTTCTCCTTGATATGCCTTATACATCAGGATAATCCATAATATGAAAGATATAATTCCTAAAACTACTTTTATAAAAGTGCCAACTATTGGTATCCAGCCAAATATTGCAGTTATAGCTGATAATGGAAGGAATGTAAAAATAGATTGCAACGCATGAAATTTTACAAACTTATTGTCACGATCCAGAATTAGAAATATTATTCCAGTAATCCAACCAAAAATATAACATAGAAGACCCTCTAAATTTTCACTTAAACCTAAGGATGTTTTTTTCCATTTCATCTCTTCTCCTTTTAAAGTTACAAAGATTTGTTTTCTTTCATAATATCGATTTAGGTAATGTTTAGTAGTCCCACTTAATATAAGTTTATGGTAATATTGAATTACGTCAATATCACTATATGGATTTCCGATAAATACATACAATGACGGAGGGAAGAGGACAAAAATAATGAAAAGAATGTCATCCTTTTGAAAAAAGAGAGCCAGAATTTGAGAAGAATAAATCAGTAGAAAACAAACTTTGCTTTTTTAGAAAGCATATGATTTACTATTTAGTAAAATTTTAACTTTAGAGGATGATGGGAAAGATGAATTTGGTAGATGTAATTAATGCACGAATAAATGATGTGAAAGAAGTCTCAGGAAAGAGCTATATTTTAATTGATTCTTCTGAGCTTTACCCAGGTGGTGGCGGACAGCCTCCAGATAGAGGATATTTTGAAACTTTAGGTATGAGAATAGAACTTAAGGGAACAGAAAAGATTAATAATTCAATTTATTGGTGGATTGAGCCCTCAAAACATAACGAAATTCACGAAATATCTTCCAAAATTGAAATAGGTAAAACTTATAAAATTTTTATAGATTCTTTATGGAGATTCGAGTTAAGTCAGCAACATACAGCTCAACATATTATGTCAGGATTAGCTCTTTCTCTTTTTGGTTGGGAGACTTACGGCTTCTCAATTTTTACGGATGATTCAAAGGTTGAGTTTATAGGGGCAGATGAAGATAAAGAAAAGTATGAAATGCTTGAAAGGAAAACAAATGAGGTGATTCTTTCAAGGATTCCAGTAAGAACTTATGAAGAATATGCCGAGAATTTAACTGAGCAATTGAGAAAGAATACAGATAAGGAAAGATTAAGAATTGTGGAAATTCCACAGATTGACAAATGCCCTTGCGGTGGGACTCATGTTGAAAATACAGTCGAAGTTGGAGGTTTTGCGATTCTTAACTGGGAGAGAAAGAATAGTAAAGCTATAAGAGTAATCTTTGCTGCGGGAGTTCGCCTTGCAAAAATTTCAAAGTTCTTTTACGGAAGAGAATTAGAACTTAGAAAGAAGTTGACAGGAGATGTAAATATAAGGATTGGTGAAATCTTAGCCGAAAATAATATGCACTTAAAGAAAGAGAAAAAGCTTATTGAATTGCTTGCGGAAAACATTTTAAAAAAGTCAATAAATGAAGACATATTAGAACTTAAGGGTCTTCCTCTTACTCAAAAAGAGCTAAAGTTCTTGGATAGTCTTTTAAGAGAAAGAGGAGTTAATGGAACTCTTTTCATCACAAATGAAGAAGGATATTTTGTGCTATCTGGTAAAAAAGCAGAAGAAATATTCTTAAATCTTAAAACAAATGGTGCTTCAGGTGGTGGCAAGGGGATAATTACAGGTAAATTAAGTGTATAATATTTAATAAGAGATTATTTATAATGCTATTATTTGAAGGATGAATTTAAAGATTATATGAGAGTTGCTGTCCTTATGAGTGGAGGAGTGGATAGCTCGGTGGCATCATATCTCCTTTTAAAAAAGGAGTATGATTTAGAGGGAGTATTTCTTCATATGTATCCAAATTCTCTCTGTTGTTCAGAGATAGCCTTAGAAAGAGCAAGAAAATTTGCGAAAAGATTTAACTTTCCTTTTAGAGTTTTGGATGTAGAGAAGGCTTTTAGAAAATTTGTGGTAGAAGATTTTATTTCTTCTTATAGCAAGGGACTTACTCCAAACCCTTGCGTAGTCTGCAATAAGTTTATAAAATTTGGTATATTTTTTGATTATGCTCTATCAGAGCTAAATTCTCAATTTATAGCGTCAGGGCATTACGTTCGGGTCAAAAAAGTTGGCGAAAAGTTTCTTCTGCTTAAGGGAGTCGATGAAACTAAAGACCAGGCATATATGCTTTATGCTCTGTCTCAAAATGTTCTCTCAAGACTCATTTTTCCTCTCGGTGATTATAGAAAGAGAGAAGTAAAAGAGATTGCAAATGAAATTGCTCTAAATATGAATTTTGGTGGCGAAAGTGAAGATTTGTGCTTTGTAAATGGCGACTATAAAAGCTTCCTGAATAATTACATTCCTTCCAAGACTGGGAATATAGTTAATGAAGAGGGAAGAGTTTTAGGAAAGCATAATGGAGTTCATCTATTCACAATTGGTCAAAGAGAGGGATTAGGGATTTCAGGAAAAGAACCCCTATATGTAATTGAGCTTGATGGAACAAATAATATTGTAAAAGTAGGTCCTCGCGAAAGAACTTTTAAATCTACTTTGATTGTTGAGGATATTAATTTAATTCCCTTCGATGATTTTGAAGGAGAACTTAAAGCTACTGCTAAAGTCCGCTACAAAGGAGAAGAAAAGCCTTGCATTATTAAGAAAGAGGGAATCAATTACATTGTTAAGTTTGATGAACCGCAGTTTGCGATTACTCCTGGCCAGTCAATAGTCTTTTATAATAGTGAGATTGTTTTAGGTGGTGGGAAAATCAAGGAGGTTTTATGAATGAAAAGATTTTAGTTATTAATACTGGTTCTTCCTCGACAAAAATTGCTCTCTTTAAAGAAAAGGAATTAATTTCAAGTTATGAAATTACTCACAAAAAAGATGAACTCTTAAAACTTAAAACTATCAAAGAGGAGATAGAATTTAGATCAGATCTCATAAAACAGGTCATCAAAGAGAAAAACATAAACTTAAAAGAAATTGATTCAATTGGTGCTATAGGAGGGATACTTAAACCAGTAGAGGGTGGAGTATATAAAATAAATGAAAAAATGATCAATGATATTTTAGAAGAAAGAGTCCAGGCACATCATGCTTCAAACATAGCAGCTATTATTGCATACGATCTTGCTCTTAAGCTAAATATTCCATCTTTTATAGTGGATCCAATTTCAACTGATGAACTCAGTGATATCGCAAGAATTAGTGGGATTCCTGAAATACAAAGAAAAAGTAGGACACATGCACTGAATGTTAAAGCTTGCGTAAGAAGAGCAAGAAAGGAACTTGGTTTAGGTAAAGAGGCAAACTTTATAGTTGCTCACATCGGTGGAGGACTCACGGTAAATCTTGTATACAATGATAGAATAGTTGATATTGAGGATGCCAGGCAGTGTGGCCCATTCTCAACAGAAGCTGCTGGTGGAGTAACAACTCCTGATCTTATAGAATTTATCTTTAAGAATAACATTTCGATGGAAGAGGCAATAAAATACTGGTATGGCAAAGGTGGAGTGGTAGCTCATCTTGGAACAAATTCTATAAAAGATTCTGTTGCAAGAGCTGAAAATGGTGATAAAAAAGCCGAGTTAGTTCTTAACTCTATGTGCTATCAAATTGCGAAATCAATAGGAGCTCTTTATGTAGCAGGAAAAGGAGAAATCAGTGCAATAATAATCACTGGTGGAGCAGCAAAGGCTGAATATATAGTTAGCAGAATAAAAAATTATGTATCAAATTTGTGTAGGGTTCTTATCTATCCGGGTGAGGAAGAATTAAACGCAATTGCTGAGAGTACCTTTCTTGCCCTAAGAGGTGAACTGCCAATAAAGGAATACATTTAGATTAAAGCTTAATTTTTGTAGTATAATAGTAAACAAAGAACTCAAAGGATTGGAGAAATTTAATGGAAAAAGAGAAGTGTTTAGTTCTCCTTAAAGAAGATTGTATAAGAAAAAAGCTTGTAGGAAAAGTCATTTCTATGATTGAGGAGGTCTCTCTTGACATAATTGCTATGAAGCTTGTAATTCCTGATAGAGAACTTATTGGAAGGCACTATCCAGACTCAGAGGAATGGCTTAAAAGTGCAGGAAATAAAAAAATCGAGAATTTAAAGATTAGAGGATTAATTTGTGATTCAGATCCAGTATCAATTGGTAAACTTATAAGAGAGGAACTAATTAATCATATGAGCAATAAACCAATAATTGCTATTGTTGCTTCTGGTTTTAATGCAATCTCACACTTAAGAAAACTTGCTGGGACGACCGAACCAATTCATGCAGACCCCTCAACTATAAGGGGAAGATTTTCTACTGATTCCTACGAGTTGGCTGACTCTCAAGGAAGACCGATTGAAAACATAATTCATGTATCTGACAGCTTAGAAACTTCAGAAAGAGAAATTAAAATTTGGTTCCCAGAGTTCAGTAGATAAGCAATAATTATGAGCGAAAACACTAAACCAAGCCTTCTTATTGTGACAGGATTATCCGGTGCCGGGAAAACAAACTGTTTGAAAATTTTGGAAGATTTAAGATATTTCTGTGTTGATAATTTACCATTAAAACTTCTCTCAGGTTTCGCCTCGCTCGTTAAAGGCCTCAATAGAGAGGAATCACAACCTACTGCAGTTGTAGTTGATATTAGAGAAGGTTCTGATTTTATTCCAAACCTCTGGAGTGCACTTTCACAACTTGAGAAAGATGGAATCCCTTATACTATTATTTTTCTTGAATCAAATGATGAGGTATTAGTAAGAAGATTTTCTGAAACAAGAAGAAGGCATCCTTTATCAACCGATGGTGGAACGCTAACTGCTATTATGCGAGAGCGAGCTTTACTCAGGCCTTTAAGGGAGAAGGCAAACTTTATAATTGATACCTCTAACTACAATATAAAAGAACTGCGAGATAAATTAATGGCAATTCTCTCTCTGATAGGTGGAACAGAAGAAGAAGTCTTTACTGTAAATATAATTTCTTTTGGCTATAAGAGTGGAATTCCGATCGATGCAGATATTGTGATGGATGTTAGATTTCTTCCTAACCCCTTTTATGATGAGACATTAAAAGATTTAAATGGCTTATCAATGGAGGTTTCTTCCTATGTTACCGGAAATAAGATTGGACAGGAATTCCTTGATAAATTTACATCACTTCTCCTTTATGTTCTTCCACTTTATAAAAGGGATGGCAAATCTTCAGTGACAATTGCATTTGGTTGTACAGGTGGGAAACACAGATCTGTTGCAGTTGCAAGTGCCGTGAAAAAGATCTTAATAGAAAATGGATACAAAGTAAATACATACAATAGGGACTTAGAATGAAGGGTTTTTTTGCTTCATTAAAAAAGTGGCTTGCTCCAGGAATGAATGTAAAGAGGTGGATACTATTAATTACACTTGGCTTACTATTATTAGGTTTGTCAATTCTTGCTCTTGTAGATTTTACTCGCTTGGGAAATTTGAAAAGATGGATAATAAATTTATTAATAGATGTATTTGGTAAAAATAGGCTTTATACACCTGATTGGTACTCAGTAATTTTAGGTAGCACAGTTTTAATATTAAGTATTGCTCTTATTGTATTAGGAATAAGACAACTTATTAATTCAATAATTACTTCCCTTCTTCCTGAGAGAGAGAAAGAGATTGCTGATATTGTTAGAGAGTATAGATTTAGAAGTAAAATTCTAAATGTGGTAGTAATAGGGGGAGGAACTGGGATATATCCATACTTACAGGCATTAAAGGAACTTCCATTTTCTGTAACTGCTGTAGTAACAGTAGCAGACAGCGGTGGTAGCTCTGGAAGGCTGAGGAAAGATTATTCAATTCCTGCTCCTGGTGATATAAGAAGAGCTTTAATTGCCCTTTCTGAGCATAAACAGTCTTATCTCGAAAAACTATTTAATTACAGGTTTACTGAAGGGTCTTTAGCTGGTCATAACCTTGGAAACTTAATGATTGCAGGACTTACAGAGATGACGGATGACTTCTCGGAGTCAATCTATCAACTAAGTAAGATATTAGCAGTAAAAGGAAAGGTGATTCCCTTTACGTTGGATAATTTGACATTATGTGCAGAATTTTGTGATGGCTCAATCGTTTATGGCGAAGCAGAAATAAGGGAGGCGAAGAAGAAAATAAAAAGAGTCTTTTTTGACCCCCCATATACAAAACCCTTAATAAGGGTAATTGAAGAGCTTGACAGAGCTGATATAATATTAATAGGCCCAGGAAGTTTATACACAAGTCTACTTCCATCATTGATTATAACACCTATTGCGGACATAATTGCAAGAAGCGATGCATTAAAGATCTATAGTGTGAATCTGATGACGGAAAAAGGAGAAACAGATGGTTATTCTGCTTCAGACCATATTAAAGCCCTATTTGAAAATACAGGGGAAAATATTGTTGACTATGTTCTTGTAAATACGGGTAATATTGATGAAAAACTCCTTGAAAAATATGCACAATATGGCTCATATAAGGTAGAGCTTGATATTGATGAAATAAAGAAACTTGGAGTAATCCCACTTATGTATGATCTCGTCTATAATATTGAGGATTCCTTAAAAGAAGAAGAGTCTAAAGTAGAATATGTTATTCGACATTCTCCTGAAAAAGTTAAGAAGGTAGTAATTGATATTGTAAGCAAAACCCGTTATATTCGTGGAAAAAAAATTAGGCTATAAATAAAGAACCTTTTACTTAAGCAAATAAGTTAGGAAATTCTTCTAAAATTAAGCAAAATTCATCTTATGCATCAAAGTTAGGTTCATAAGAATTTCATTTTTTGCACTATTTCACTTTCATATACACATTTGCTTTTTTGTTTCTTCCAATATAATCAATTGTCTCAAATTTGATTTCTATGAATCCTCTTGATTCAAATTTGTGAGTAAGATTAAGTTCTTCGTTGCCATAAACTTTTCTCTCTTCTTTTGATGAACCATCTCCCCAGTCAATTTTTAGAGTATATGGTGGTGTTCCGCCGTAAATCCTTAAGCTCAGTTCAAGTGAAACATCGAACTCAATGTAAGCCTCTCCAGTTTCTGGGTCTGTTTTAATATTCTTTAAATATATTGTTACTGAGAGGGGATTTGCTTCATTCTTTTCTGGTTTAAGTAATGCATTAATTACTTTTCTTTCTATAATTTCTGTTCCACAGCCGACTTCGAAAATAATACTTACACTTTTTTCATAATGAACCTTACTCTTAACCTCTGCAAATATATAAAAGGTAATTTCACTATCATTTTTGCCAATTCCTAATCTTCCAAGATGAAACTCAACTGAATTATCTGGTCTTGTTATTCCTCTTACATCTGCTCTTTTAAATATTATTTCTTCAGGTAGATTAAGCCTCATTTCTACATTATCACATTTAAGAGTTCCTATATTTCTTACAGATACTTTAATTGTAATTTCGTCGCCATAGGAGTAACTATCCCTATTTAATGTTGGAGAAATAGCAAATTTTGGTTCTCCTTTAGGAATTATCAAAGTAACCTCATTTGATGGAGGAGAATATTTGCCTTTAGTATCAAACGCTCTAACAAAGTAGGAGTAACTCTTTCCTTGTTCCACGTTGTTATCAGCCCAGCTAAGTGTTCTTGAAGAAACTCTTGCAATAGGTTCTAAACTTTCTAAATCAGAAACACTTCCTTTGTATATAGCATAACCATTAATAGAACAAGTTCCCTCTTTTGAGGCATTCCATCTTAAAACAACAGATAAAGGATCTGAGCTTCCTTTAAGATTTGGCGGGAAAGGAGGCAATATTTCTCCGGCGAAGACAATGTTTGACTCATCTGAAAATCTGCCTCTATCGTCAAATGATTTAACATAATAGTAATACTTAACATCTTCCTCTATATTTTTATCGACATAATTAAGTGTTTTCTCGCTGACTCTTGCCATTTCCATTGGTGGATCACCGCTTGAAAGTTTTCCTCTGTAGATTGCATAACCAGCAATTGGAACTGTAATCTTTAAGGGGGCATCCCAGCTTAATTCTATTCTCCCACAGTAAGTTTTTGCTTTAAGGTTTATCGGTGCAGTAGGAGTTGGAGATGGAAATTCTGCCTGTTCAATATTTCCAGAAGCAACTAAAGCAAATGGTTGCCTGTAGTTGTGTTCTTCATCGCTTTGAATTGTTCTTCCAGTAGAAACTTTTACCTGATAAATTCCTGGTATAGGATTCTCCACATTTATAACTTCGACATTATTTAATCTATCATACTTAGAAGGGTTCAATACTGAATTGCCACTTGTATCAAACTGATTACCATGATAAGTAACATATTTATTTGTGTCTATGAGGTAAATTGAAAGATCAAGGTCATTAATAAGATCAGGAGTTGGGTCATTGTAATTCTTCGGTGCATTAACTGCATAATCACTCCAGACCAAAGAAATTTTCAATGGTTTTTCTGAACTAAAAACTTTTATATAATATATCCTTGATGAGTCTCCGTCTTTTAAACCTTTCTTTCCATCTACATTATATTCATTATAAAATAACCAATTCCCAGAATTAGGATATAGAGAATTTTGAATATCTATTTTGCCCCAGCCAGATATAAAATTTTCTGAAGATAAATTAAGTTTTTCTCCACCGTAATTAGGATGATCATAAATATTATAAATATTGCATCCATTTATTAGTGTTGCCTTTAGAAGAGCAGATGATATATTTTGGGGAGAAATTCCTGCAATCTTTCTATAATACTCTCTTAGAATTGCTACTGAACCTGCAGTTACAGGAGTTGCCATACTTGTTCCTCTCCAACTATAATAATTCGAGAGTGAATCAGTGTATCCCCCATACCACCATGCTGACACAAGCCAATCGCCAGGGGCTACTACATCAGGTTTTACTCTTCCATCATGAGTTGGACCTATACTCGAGAAAGATGCCATTCTATTAGGAAATTTTGGTGCTATTGGATCTACAGGCTTATTGTTTTCACAGGCACCTACTGTAATACAGTTCTTTGCAGTTCCAAAACTTTGAATTGTGTGGGAACCATTCGTAATACCTGGTGGCCAATATCCAGGGTAACTTCTACTATTGGCAGCAGCAATAATTATTGAAAAATCCATATTGTTCCATATAAAGTTGTCTATATCAAAAGAGTATGAATCATATTGACTCCACGTTGATCCTATACCCCAACTATTGCTATGAACCCTTGCATTTAAATCACTTTGATATGCATCACTGAAATATTTATCGAGTGGGTACCAGTATTGATAAGACCACACATTTTGAAAAACAAACTTTGCCTTTGGAGCCATTCCTCGATATCGAGTACTCCCAGATATATGCCCTCTTCCTGTTCCAGCTATCGTTGCAGCAACATGAGTGCCATGAGACAGATATCCTCGCCAATCGTTTGGGGGGAAAGCAGCTACGACCTTATCATAAAATGTAGGATCTTTAAATGCTTCGTGAACAGTTAAGGGATTACCAGTAGAAAAGCCTGTGTCCGCTACTGCTATAACCTCCCCTTCTCCTTCTAAGCTATTGACCAATGAATTATGATCATCTGAATAAGCTCTAAGTTTGATAACTTGCGCAGCATCATCATTATAAATCTGTGGTGGTTTATATGAGTCAATATACAAGATTTCTATGTTTTTAGAAATAGCAGTGATATTGTCATTTGAGAAATCTTTAACTAAGAGAAAACCAAAGTTTTCGGTTTTAGAAAAACTTATTTTATTTTCGACTATCTTAAATTCAGTTTTAAAATTCTCAAGGTTAAAATCTTCTGTGGTGGTAATCTTAAGGTCCAAAGTCTTTGCCTCTTCGTTGAAAATCTGTGCACTAATTTTAAGAATTGACGGGTATAAGCCTAAAGCATATACAAATCTTAACTCTTTTGTTGATAAAATGAGACTTTTTCTTGCTTTTACTAAATAAGTGCCTGGATGAAAATAAAAATAAAAGCTTATCCCATATTGCGAGAGAATATTTTTCCATTCCTGTTTAATTGGACCTATAAAATTTATTAAATATAACGAAGTTTCGGAGTTTTCTGGTTCACGAATATATGGCTTTAATTCAGAGGGATATAAAATGTTCTTATTTTCATCAGTAAGTAAAATGTATTTTCCTATTCTCAGCGAATGAATATCACCGAGGCTCTCGAATCTTGCTCCCTTCTCCTTTAGATAATTTTCTTGTTCGTCAGTTAAGAGAGTTAGAAAGAAATTGTCGTAAATTTCTATTATTTCAAAGCTATTACGTTCATATAATGATATTTCAGAAGGATCTTCAAGGTAGACAATTGCATAGTTCCTATTTGCTGCAACGCTAACATTAATCATATTAAGAGGTAAAATACAGGAAAGAATAAGGATGATAGCTATAGTTAATCTTAGCAATGGTCTCACTCTGTTCATTCAAAATCTCCTTTAAATATGAGAAAAATTAATTTGTTTTGAATAATAGAATAAATTTCAAAGAATTCAAGCCTTTGGATGTGTAGTATTATTATTTAAATAATCTTCAGTGATTTTTAAGGCGCAGAATGGACCACACATAGAACAACCTTTCTCAATTTCAATTCTTCTTTTGCTGTATTTCTGTCTTGCTGTTTCTGGATCCAATGATAATTCAAATTGCTTCTCCCAATCAAATTTAGTGCGCGCCAGAGCCATTTCTCTATCTCTTTTAATTGCAGAAGAATTTCTTCGAGCAAGATTAGCAGCATGAGCAGCTATTTTCGCAGCTATTACGCCCTCTTTTACGTCCTCTATATCAGGAAGTCCTAAATGCTCATTTGGTGTAACATAACAGAGAAAATCTGCTCCATACATTGCTGCTATTGCGCCACCGATTGCTGAAGTTATATGGTCATAAGCTGGTGCTATATCTGTAACAATAGGGCCAAGGACAAAAAATGGTGCACCCTTGCATATACTCTTTTCAAGTTTAACATTAGCCTCAATCTGGTCAAGAAATATGTGTCCCGGTCCTTCTACCATAACTTGAACTCCTTCACTTCTTGAACGCTCAACAAGTTCACCAAGCACTAAAAGTTCAGAAATTTGCGGAGCATCGGTGGAATCCATAATAGCTCCAGGCCGTAGTCCATCTCCAAGACTTATTGTAACATCGTACTCTTTAGCGATTGCGAGAATATCATTAAAATGAGCAAAGAACGGATTTTCTCTGTTGTTCCTTACCATCCAGCCAGCTATAATTGAACCTCCTCTACTTACCATTTTAGCAATCCTTTTAGATTTTCTGGTATTCTCTAAAACGTCTTTTGTTACTCCTGCATGAATGGTCATAAAATCTATACCATCTTTAGCATGTTCTTCTACTATGTTTATGAACTCAGCTTCAGAAAAGTCTATAATACTCTTCTTTGCTTCATAAGCCTTTACTGCTGCGCTATATATTGGAACACTCCCTATAGGTAAATATGAGTTCTTTAAAATTTCTTTCCTTATCTTGCGCAAATTTCCCCACGTTGAAAGATCCATTACTGAATCTGCACCTGCTTTGATTGCTACTTTAAGCTTTTCTAACTCTTCATCTAAATCTGAAAAACCAAAAGATGTTCCAATATTAGCGTTAATCTTTACCCTGTAGCCTCTTCCAATAATTATCGGAGCAAGAAGAGTTGAGTGGTTCTTATTCGCGGGAATAAC
>Ga0067045_1005027_pt1 | contig 12345 bp, 5 predicted proteins | sample TerdegcTABiofilm_FD_59184 | JGI IMG/M metagenome (GOLD analysis project Ga0067045, IMG submission 59184) | Combined Assembly of (Gp0054472, Gp0054536) Wastewater bioreactor microbial communities from Singapore -Terephthalate degrading...
GGTCCTGGTCACCATGGACCTCACCCTGGCCCGGGGTGCCCGCAGCCTCCAGGTGAAACTCGAAATCGACAACCATGCCCAGGATCACCGCTTGCGGGCCCTGTTCCCCACGGGCATCGAGGCCGACTTCTGCTACGCTGACAGCCAGTTCGACATTGTGCGCCGAAGGGTCAGGCCCTCGCGGGTCTGGCAGAACCCGTCCAATCCCCAGCCCCAGCAGGCTTTTGTGGACATCAGCGAAGGGGAGAAGGGCCTGTGCATCGCCAACCGCGGGCTGCCGTCATACGAGATACTTCGCGACGGCAGCAACACCATAGCACTCACATTACTCAGGTGCGTGGGGGAGATCGGCGACTGGGGGAAGTTCCCGACTCCCGACGCCCAGTGCGCCGGGACCAACTACGCCGAGTATGCAGTCATCCCCCATGCGGGGCACATCATGGACCCGGAGAACTGCCACGCGGCGCGGACTGCGTGGGAGTATGCCAACCCCGCATGGGCAACGCAGGTTCGCCATTTCAGGCATCCGCACCCCGAACGCTGGAGCCGGAAGCTCCCGGCCACCGCGCGCCTGGTCTCGGTGGAGCCCGGCTGGCTGGCCCTGTCTGCGGTCAAGCTTGCGGAGATCGGCGGAGGGGTCATCGTGAGGCTCTACAACCCGTTTGACAGGCCTGTGGAGGGCGCTCTCGAGGCGCTTGTGCCTATCCGGCAGGCCTTCCTCACGAATCTCGCGGAAACGCGACAGACCGAGTTGGCTTGCTCAGGCAACCGGGTGTCTTTCGAAGCCCCGGCACGGAAGATCGTGACCCTGGAACTGATGCCGGAACTCGGAAGCTGACGCTCGCCCGGTGTGAGATAACCGGAAGCCCACGACCGGAACTCAGGCCGTGGGCTTCATTGCCTTCGCAGGCGGTTCTTCAAGCGAGCAGCTCGCCGATGCGCTCGACGCCCGCCTTGATCTGCTCCATGCTGCAGGCGAAGCTGATGCGGAAGTAACCCTCGAGACCCGACGCGCTGCCGGGCACCGTACTGACCAGGCCGTGGCGCAGCAGGGCCATGCAGAAATCGTTGGAGTTGTTGATGACCTCGCCCTTCACGGTGCGGCCGAAGATCCCGGTGATGTCGGGGAAGACGTAGAACGCGCCGCCGGGATTTGGGCACTTTATCCCCGGGATCGCATTCAGCGCGGGCACGATGTAGTTGCGGCGCTCCTCGAACGCCGCGCGCATGACGGCCACGGTATCCTGCGGGCCATTGAGCGCTTCCACGGTGGCGGCCTGCGAGATGGAGCAGGGATTGGAGGTCTCCTGGCTCTGGATGTCGCCGGCCTTTCTCGCGAACTGTTCAGGCGCAATGAGCCAGCCGATTCGCCAGCCGGTCATGGCGTAGGTCTTCGCCACACCGTCAACGAGAATGGTGCGATCCTTCATGCCATCGAGCTGGGCCGGGCTTACATGGCTGCGCCCGTCGAAAAGGATGTGCTTGTAGATCTCGTCGGAGATGACGATCAGGTCACTGGCGCAGGCAACTTCGGCGATGCCCTCCATGCTCTCACGGGTGAGCACGCCGCCGGTGGGGTTCGAGGGGCTGTTGACGAGAATCGCCTTGGTGCGGGGTGTGACCGCGGCCCGGACCCGGTCGAGATCGGGTTGGAAGTCATCGTCACCGTAGGTCTCGACGACTACGGGTGTGCCACCGGCCATCTCTACCTGGGGCACATAGCTGACCCAGTACGGAGCGAACACGATGACCTCGTCGCCCGGGTCCAACAAGGTGCGCCAGACGTTCATCAGTGCATGTTTGCCGCCATTGCCCACCACAACCTGCGCGGGTGAGTATGAGAGCCCCAGGTCGCGCTCAGTGGCGTCACAGATGGCCTTGCGCAGTGGAACAGTGCCGGAGGCCAGGGTGTACTTGGTATCCCCCGCGTCGATGGCCCGCTTGGCCGCTTCGCATATGTGCGCCGGTGTGGGGAAGTCAGGCTCTCCAACCGCGAAGGACAGCACATCCTTGCCTTCGGCCGCGATCTCCTTGGCCAGGGCGTTCATGGCCATGGTGGGTGACGCCTCGACGGACCTGGCGAACTGCGAGATCATGTGAGATTGCTCCATTCGGACCTCCCGGAATCGTTTCGGCGCGGAGTGGCGCCGGCGGTGTTCGCTGGTGGCAGTAGCCAACGCAGACGCTCCATCTCAGCGCGGGCCTCGGGATGCCCGGGGTCCAGCCGGAGAGCGCTTCTGAGAAACCGGTTTGCTCGGGCCATCCGGCCGGTCCGGGCGTAAGCTGCTCCGAGATGATAGTACACTTCCGCGCGCCCCATGCCCGTATGCTGGCGCATCGCGCGCTCCAGGTAAAAGATGGCCTCGTGGTAGTTCCCAAGACGGTAGTGTACCCAGCCCAGACTGTCAATGACATTGGAGTCCAGGGGCAGAATCGTGGCGGCAGTCTCCAGCATTGCCCGGGCCTCGCGCAAGTCCACACCCGCATCCGCCAGAACATAGCCCACATTGTTCAGTTGCATGGCGAACGCTTGTTCGCTGATGGTTCGCCGCCGGTGAAGGTCCTCAGTGGTTTGCAGGGCGGCCTTCAACAGCGCCGCGCCTTTGGCTGTCTGGCCGATCTTGACCAGGCATGTGCCCAGCATGTACGGGTCGGCTGCGGGTTGGCGGGCGAGCTCCTGCGCGGCCAGTCGCCACTGTCCGATGGACATGAGGATCTGCGGCGCGGCGGCGCGAAGCATGGGGCTGTCCGGGGCCAATTCGCGCGAGCGTTTGAGGTGTTCGAACGCCGCGATGCGGTCCAGCGGCTCACTGTGGGCCATGGTGAAGGCCCTGTTCAGGTGGTAGTGCCCCAGGTAGTCGGTGCGGAGTCGGTCCAGCCCGCTCCAGGACCCGGCAGCGAAGTACAGGCCGGCGACAATCGCCCCAAGGGCTGCCAAGGCAATGATCGCCGGGATGCGACGACGCATCAGTGGGGCCTCCCGCTGCGTGTCTCGGGTCGCAGGGCGGCAATACCGTAGTACCCCAGGCCGATGAACACTGTCTGCTCGGCAACCGCGGGAGAGGAGTAGATGCCGTAGGAGGTCTTGTGCCGCCAGAGCACCTCACCCGACGGCCGATCCAGGGCATACAGGGCGCCGTCGCGCGAGCCGATGTAGACGATGTCGCCGGAGATCGCCGGAGACGCGAGGATCTCTTCTTCCGTGGGTGTGGCCCAGACAATGTCGCCGGTCTCCCGGGACAGCGCATAGCAGCGCCCGTCCACGCAGCCGAAGATGACCAGTTCTCGGCCAACCGCGGCGGCTGAACGGATGTGGCCCGGCAGTGCGCGTTTCCACAGCAGGTTGCCGTCGGCCAGTGTCAGCGCATACAGGGAGTTATCGTCGGAGCCGCAGTAGGCCACCCCGTCGGCGATGGAAGGTGCGGCCGAGATCGGGCCCTGGGTCCGGTGCGTCCACAAGGGCGCACCGCTTGCCGCATCGTGAGCGTGCAGGGCCCCGTCCCAGCAGCCAACCACGGCAATACCGTCCGCGACCGCGGTGCTGGCTGATATCTCCCCTGGCAGTTGCTGCTCCCAGGCCACGTCACCCCGCTCGACATCCAAGCGGAACAGCTTGCCCGATCGTGTCCCGATGAACAGGCTATCGCCCTCGATTGCGCAACTGGCTCGGATGGATGCCCCGAGCGAGGCCTTCCACCGGAGCTGGCCTGACGCCACGTCCACGCCGTAGACCGAGCCGCTGAGCGCCCCCACGCAGACAAGATCTTCAGTGACCGCGGCGGCACCCTCCAGGCGGTCGCCGGCCAGGAAGCTCCAGCGCGCCGAACCCTTGCCGGTGTCGATGGCGTAGAGCTTCTTGTCGCGCGATCCAACGTAGGCCAGGTGGTCGCGTACCACGGGCGAAGCGACGACCTGGTCGTCGGTCTGGAAATGCCAGGCGACCTCAAGAGGTGGCGAGACCTGCTGGGGTGTCATCGCCCGGTGCGCAGCGCTGCGCCCAAACATCGGCCAGATATCCTCACCTGCGCTGGCCTTGGCGCGTTCTCCCTCCAGGCCGGCGCGGACCTCGGCGAATGCGGTCGCCCCCGGTCCTTCGAGAGACAGCGCCGCCGCCTGCTCCAGGGCCTCTTCGGCCTCCTGGAAATGCCGGCGCTGGATGAGCGCGACGGTGAGAGCGTACAGCAGTTGAGGCTTGCGCTGGGTTGACCACGCCTTGCGCAGTTCCGCCAGCTCATCCTCGCCGACAGAGAGCCGTCCCAGTGCGAAAGCGAGCGCCCAGGACGTTCCGTGCCCGGAGACCGCCGTCTTCAGCAGGCTGTCCGCGGTGCGTGGGTCGTCGATCTGTATCAACGCCGCGGTGATCTCATCGCGCAACTCCGGGGCGTCGTCCACGAAAGCCTCAATCAGTGGCTTGACGAAGCGCCGATCCCCTATTGCCGCCGCTGCGCGGGCGGCAAGCGCTCGCACCCGGAAGTCGGAGTTCGCGAGCATCGACAGCAGGTGGCGATCAAGCTGGCGCAGGTAGGTGGTAGCGAGNTCGCGCACTTCCGGCAACTCATCGTCCAGCCCATGCACCAGGTGGCGGATCAGCCGGGCCTCGAGGTGATCCGACAGGTGCTGGTAGACATACCGGCGCACCTGTGGCTCATCATCGCGCATCAGTCTGGCGACAAAATCACTCTTGCCGTCGCGCAGTTCCCACAGACGCTTGAACCAGTAGTCGGCGTCCACCTCGCGCGTGAGCGCGCTGCGGATGATAAGCCGCAGTTCGTCGGGTCCGATGACAAGGTCATCGCGCACGGTGCCGATCAGCCGCAACTCCTCGGGCCCCGTCAGCAACCCGAACTGTTCGTAACTGTTGAGCTCTCGGGTGAGAAGATCCTGAATGTCGCGCAACAGCACCTGCGCCCCGGCCAGGTCTTTCTCGATGCGGTCCGCGAGTATCTCGTGAACAAGCTCGTATTCCCGCTCGCGTCCGCGCCCGACTGGCCTCAGCAGGCCGAGGTCAACGAGGTGCGCCAAGGCGCGCTCAACCATCTCTCGGTCAATGTTGACCTCGTCGATGATGCGATCGACCGTCTGCGATGCTTTGAGCTCAGACCCGGATGCCAAGAACACCAGCACCTTGGTGGCGGTGCGCTTCTCGTTGCCGGGCAGCTTGGCCAGCGCCTTCTGCAGATACTGCTCTAACACCTCACGCGCGCTTCCCACTCGCTCGTAAGTGCGCTCCGTGATCACGCGGCCGCCGGGGGAGAGGCTCTCGTACAAGCTGTGCAGGATGATCTGCAACTGGTACGGCTCGACCCCATCGCGGTACAGGTCGTTGATAATACGGTGGACCAGGGAACGTTCCACCTGCATCTCAAAGTTCTGCGCTGGCTTGATGATCGCGTCCTCCGCCTGCTCGCGCGTGAGACGGCGCAGGCGGTGCATGTTGTGCATGATCTCGGGGAAGTCTTTCTCGAGCTCGAACAGCTCCCCGAGGTAATCCTCACGAATGGCGATGAGCAGGCGGAAGTCGTCGGGACAGTGCTCCAGGGCTTCTTTCAGCGCGATGACGGACCGCCGGCGGACCCGTGCGCCCAGCTTGACGAAGTACTCCGCAAACTGGTCGAGGAGGATCACAACCCGTCGCCCGGTCCGCTCCACCACCTTCGAGATGAGAGCCGAGCAGCTCTCAGCGGCAGCCAGTTGTCGGGTATCGAACCCTGTCTCCTCCACCGCCGCGATGATCGCCTGCTGGATGCTGACGCGGGGGTCATCACCCACCCGTGCATAGACAACCAGCCACGGGCGCTGCTCATCGGTGTCTGCTTCCTCTGTCTCCTTCCGCAGAGCGTTGAACACGCCGGCGCGCAGCAGCGAGGTCTTGCCGATGCCGCTGGTGCCGAACAGCACCGTGAGCGGCTTCTTGTGGATTTTCTCCACCACAGCACTGACGTCGGCCTCGCGCCCAAAGTAGAAGTCTTCGTCCTCGGCGTTGAAATGGTCCAGGAACCGGAAGGGGCCGCCACGCAGGACAGTCATGTCCCGGCGTCCGCCACGATCCCGCCTGCGGTGCCTGACAAGACGCCCGTGCAGCTTGGCGAAGAAATCATTGAAGGACCCGGGCTCGCGGCACAGCAGGTGCCGGGAAGAGTGCCGGGCTTCCAGCAGCGCCATGACGTGGGGCTGGTAGCGGTGATACTCGGCGCTGGCGGGGTTTTCGATGCGCAACTCGTCGTAGAGTTCGGCGTCGGCCATGGGGATCATGCGGTTGATCCAGAAGATCTTGCCGCCTTCGCGTGGAATGCGCTCCAGGAAGGGGGTGTCGCGGTCCGACATGGCGACGAAAACACTAAAGAGCTTGAACACTTCACCCAGGACCGTCTCCAGGCTCCTTGCGACCTCGGTTATTTCTTCCGTGGAGACGGGCAGGAACCGCTGGTGGAGATCGCCACCGCATTTGACGATGGAGATGCGGGTGGATTCCTCAAGGGCGATGCGGATATCCTTTGGGTCTTCCACTCCCGCAACAAGCAGGTGGTAGTCCTTGCCGGGCTCCATGTGTTGCGCGCGTAGGGCGCGTTCCAGCATGTCATCGGGTTCCGACAGGAAGACCGAGGAGTAGTAGCCGTCCTTGATGAGGCGCGCCAGGCGAACGTGACCTTCCGCGGGCCTGGCTTCGGACCCGAGCACTTCCTCAAGCAGCTTGCAGCGCACGTCGTGTTCCGTGACACTCTCGGCGAAGAGCCGCAGGGCCTCGCGTGCCCGTTCGTCTTCCTCGTAGCCTGCCACTCTGTCGCCGGCCCACTCCAGCGCCGCGCGTTCGATTGCCTTGTCGATCTGAACGTCGTCAGGGGGAATGCGCACCGTGGACCCGATGAACAGCGCGTGCTTTCGCAGCTGGTGCCGGTGCGTCTTGATGTGCTCTGCAATGATCGGGATCATGGAAAGCTCTCACCACACCCACACCCGCGCTCGGAGGGCGGCGGGCCAAGTGGCGCTGCGTAACAAACAAGCCACTCCCCGGAAACCGGTGTCCGACACGGCGTGGAGTGGCAACGCATGTCATCGTTCTGGTGGGCCCGGCCGGATTCGAACCAGCGACCAATCGGTTATGAGCCGACTGCTCTAACCGCTGAGCTACGGGCCCACCTGTGACTGGACCGTAAGTATACCCAGACCCGCGCGACCCAGGCAAGGGCCGTGCAGGACGACCCGACGCCTGCGGAATCACTCGATATAGTCGCGCAGGCGGCGGTTGCGGCCCGGGTGTCGCAGCTTCTTCAGCGCCTTCGCCTCGATCTGGCGGATGCGTTCCCGGGTGACCTCGAAAATATGGCCGACCTCTTCGAGGGTCCGCGAGTACCCGTCTTCCAGGCCGAAGCGCAGCTTGAGCACCTCGCGCTCGCGCTCACTTAGCTGCTCCAGCACTTTCTCAAGCTGCTCACGCAGGACCAGGTTGGATGCGGCGTCCACCGGAGTGTAGATCTCGTCATCCGGCACGAAATCGCCCAGGTGGCTGTTTTCCTCTTCACCGACGGGCGCCTCCAGAGACAGTGGCTCCGGAGCGATTCTCCGGATCTCGCTGACGCGCTCCAGCGGCATATCCATCTCCGCCGCCACTTCCTCCAGGGTCGGTTCCCGTCCCAGTTGCTGAAGGAGTTGCCGCGAGGTCTTCACGAGGCGGTTGATCGTCTCGACCATGTGCACCGGAATGCGGATGATCCGGCCCTGGTCGGCGATGGCGCGTGTGATGGCCTGGCGGATCCACCAGGTCGCGTATGTGCTGAACTTGTAGCCCTTGCGGTAGTCGAACTTCTCCACCGCGCGCATCAGGCCCATGTTGCCTTCCTGAATCAGGTCCAGGAAACTCATGGAGGACCGACCGGTGTATTTCCGGGCGATGCTGACGACCAGCCGCAGGTTGGCCTCCGCCAGAGCCTTGACGGCTTCCTCATCCTTGACCTTCATCGAGCTCGGATCGATGCTTCCCGGGTCTATCTGCTGGTTGAACCGCGCCTCGATGGGCGGCCTGTGCGAGACGCCGCGGGCTCCCTGGGTGGGCTGGCACGCGATGACCTTGAGCGGCGCATGCTCCGAGCAGGTGTCGAAGTCAATGCTGTACTCTTCCTGCAGTGCGTAACCGGTCACCCCGACGACGCCCTTCTTGCCCGCAGCCACGGCGAACGTATACCGCATGTTGGCTTCCAGAGGCGCCGCCGGCACGAAGGTGATTCGGCGCAGTTCGTCGTCATAGTGCACGATGCCGTTGACGCGATTGCCGATTGCATCCACGACCGATACGGTCTTGGCGTTCACGGTCTTCGGATCCAGCCGGCGATCCATATCTGCGCTGACCCGGGTGCCCGCCGGAACGTCGACGGCTCCGTGGGGCGGGACGGACGAGATCGCCCGCGGCGCTGCCTTCCGGGCGACTGTCTCGAAATGCACCGTGTAGTCCTCGGGCAGCATTCTCCCGCGCTCGCCACGCAATCCCCGCGCGCCTCCGGCAATCGTCAGCGTAAACCGGTTGCGATGCACCAGGGGTTCATCGGGCACGAACACCAACGACCAGGGTCGAGCCCCGGGCACGACCTGCCCGGCCACGGCGCGGCCTTTGTCGTCGGCGAGGCGGACGTTCTCGGGAACCAGCGTTGATGGGTCAACGGCATCGTTCAGATGCACGTAGATCCGGGTCTCGGCCTCCACGTCCGTCGCCCCGTCGCCGGGGTTCGTGGAGGTCACTTGGAGAGCGGCCTCGGCGCCCGCCACGCGATATGACCAGACGAAATCCTGCTCCAGCGGACGCCCCAGGAGATCATAGACGCCACTGTCGCCGCCCTTGACGGTCACCGTGTAGACAGTGTTCGGCTCCAGGCGCTCGTTGGGTGTGAAGACCAGGGCATTGCGGACCGGGTCGAAGGTGACCTCTCCATCACCTTTCTGGATGCGGCGAGCCAGCGCGACTTCCTGCTGCGCGGTGAGCAGGGGAACGCGGCCGATATCCCGCAGGTACATGCGGACCGAGTCGTCGATGGGTACATCCTCGAGTTCGTCCAGCTCTTCCTCACCGATCTCCTCCACGTCTTCTTCCTCTTCATCCTCGTCCACGATGCGAATACCCGCATCCAGGAACACACGGTAGATCTCCTCGATGTCCTCGGTGTCGAGGTCCTCGAGTTCGGAGAGACTGTCCTGGATCTCGGTATAGGTGACGAAGCCGTTGCGGCGGCCTTTACGGAGCAACCCCTGGATCTCCGGTATCTCCTGGTTGTCCGGGTTCTTCCCCTCTGCCAAGTTACTTCAACTCCCTTCGTCTGACAACACCTGTAGAACGGTCCGCCCTCACCTGCAAGAAACACGCCCTCTGACGGACCGGGCCCGTGGACACCTTCTCAGCTGGCGTCACGGGCTGCGCGGGCATACAGCGCATAGACTAACTGGCGCCTGCGCCGCGCATGCGGGTCACCCACTGCTGGAAAAGGATAATGTCCGGATCGTCCGGGGAATCCTCCCCAGCGTTGATCTTCGCGATTACTTTGCGGCGCAACTCCTCGAAATCCTCCACCGGCGCCGGAGGGGGCAGCTCGTCGTCCACGGGCACTTCGTAGTGGCCGCGATAGCGACCACTCTCGTGGTAAGTCCGTAAGTTCGCGATGTCTGTGGGTATTACCTCCTGCTCCTCCTCAGACAGTTCATCCATGGCGAACTGCAGCGCCGTCTCGTAGGCGGCCTGATCATCCCGCAGGTGCTCAATGACCTCGGCCGGGGCCCATGGCTGTCCTGATCCGATCCGCTCGGCCACGGCACGGGCGATCGTCTGGTGAGGCCCGTCCGAGAATCGGTCCGCGTCCACGGATGCGAACACATCGCGCGCGAGACGCTCGTCCGTGAGCGCCGCCCGCAGCAGCTGGCGTTCCGTGGTGAGCACCCAGGCCGGCACTTTGGCTGCAAGCCGCGATACCGCCTCTATCTGGTAGGCCCTGTCTCGCGGTGAGTCTGCCCGGGCTCTCGGCCCTGCCCCGCCCCGCTCCGCGGCTCGCCGGCGCAACTCCATCTTGAGCGATCCCTGCATCGCTGAGGTGCGCCCGGGATTGCCCTCGCCCCAGTGATCGGCTGCCCGTGCGAGGTACTCGTCCTGCCTCGCCCGGTCGGGCACGCGCAGGAGCACATCCACCACCTGCCGGGCAGCCATCGCGACCCCTTCGGGACCGCGGTCGCGGTACTGCGCGAACAGAAGGTCTATTTCGTACTCGACCGGAGCCCGGCGGTCCTTGAGCACCTCTAGGAACGCCTGCGGGCCCCGTTCGCGCACGCACTCGTCCGGGTCCAGGCCGGGTGGCAGAAGGACAATGCTCACCTGCGCCGGGCACCGTTCCAGCATCGGGATATTGCGCGCTGCCGCGTTCATCCCCGCCGCGTCGGCATCGTAGGCGAGGATGATCTCCTCGGCGTACCGGCTCAGCAAGCTAAGATGGTCCTGGGTCAGCGCGGTGCCCAGACACGCCACCACGTTCTCGATCCCTGCCTGATGCAGGGCGATCACATCGGTGTAGCCCTCCACCAGAATCGCCTGCTTCGCGCGGCTGATGGCGGCTCCGGCAAGGTTCAGCGCGTAAACGTTCCGGCCCTTCTTGAACATCGGCGTGTCCGGCGTGTTCAGGTACTTGGCCGGGTCATCGGCAGACAGCGCGCGCCCACCGAAGCCAATAATGCGATTGCCCGAGTCGATGATCGGGAACATGACGCGGTTGCGGAACACGTCATAGTGCCCGCCGCTAGCGCCTTCTTTCGCGAGGCCGGCTTCGGCGGCGACCACGGGATCGATGCCCTTCTGCCGCAGGTGGCGCAGGAGGGCATCCCAGGCATCCGGGGCATACCCAAGCCGGAAATGGCGGATGATCGCTTCCGAGAACCCGCGCCCCAGCAGGTAATCCAGACCGACCTTGCCTTCGCGTGAATGCAGCGTCTGCTCGAAGAAGTCCGCCGCGATCTGGTTTGCCCGGCGCGCCAGCTGGCTGCGTTTCGCCCGGGCCTCGTCGCCCGGGGAGGACTGCCACTGGAGACCCGCCCTCTCGGCCAGCCGCTCGGCGGCTTCCGGGAAGGTGATGTGCTCGATGCGCATCACGAAATCGAAAAGATCGCCGCCCACGCCGCATCCGAAGCACTTGTAGAGCCCCAGGTCCGGGTTCACATAGAACGACGGGGTCTTCTCCTGGTGGAACGGGCAGCAGGCCTTGAGCCTCCGCCCGGCCCGCTGAAGGGGGACGTGTTCGGAGACGACGTCCTCAATACGGACGCTGCGCCTGATTTCTTCTTTTATGGAATCGTTATCCATTGTGTGACAGTCCGCGGGTGCGATCGGGGTGGCTCCCGCATCGCCGGTGAGCAGGCGCACGGAGCCTCGTGGCATCACCGTATCCTTCGACGGTGATACCCGGTTTCCTTCCCGCTGATGTTGGTCTGAGAGCCGGGGGAAAACCGTGGACGCCCCCCAATCGGGGAGCGTCCACAAACCCAGGGGTAACAGCGCTAGTCAGCGATCAGGGGCCCATGGGCCCGGGAGCCATTCCGCCAGGCCGCATCATACCGGGCATTCCGCCGCCCGCGCCGCCCATCGCGCCCGCACCGGCCGCCGGAGCAGCAGTGGTGAGCCGCGCGGCAGGCGGACGCGCCTCGGGTTCCCAGATGTGAATACGGACGACCTTCATGTCATCCAGCAGAAACTCTACGTTGTTCCCCTCACCATAGTGCATGATCAGATCGCGGCTGGCGTTGCTGATTCCGCTCACCGTGGGGCCTGCATTCTGCCCCAGGAACGCGCGTTCAACCGGAGTCCAGGTGTTCGTGCCCATGGGAGTGGCGCTCTGGTCCGGGTAGCCGTAGCGGTTGATCACCGTACGCATGTCGTCTCCGAGCTTGATCGACCGCTTCGGGTCCCACATCGCGGTGCGTGCCCAGTCGCACTTGCGTCCGGCCACGGCGATGGCGATGATGTAGCCGTCGCGATCCAGCACGAAGCCCATGACAACCGCGCCCTTGCGGTAGACCCAGAGAGTCTCCTCCGGCTGCATGGAGATCCAGACAGGCGCGGCCCAGTCCGGGCAGTTGCTCTGGAAGAAGGGGTTCGGGCCGGGAGGCGCGCCACCCACGGAACCACCATCCGGGCCTTGGGCTGATCCGCCTCCGGCTCCTTGGGCCGCGGCGACGGCTGCTCCGGCCTGGGCCCCTATCCGGGCTCCCATCGCCGCTCCGGCGCCTGCGAATTCCCCCGTACGCGAGAGCTCCCCGGAAGCCGTTGCCACGTTCGCCCCGAGCTCGGCTCCCTCTTCGGCACCCACGTTCGCACCCAGAGTCGCG
>Ga0067045_1031412_pt1 | contig 12344 bp, 11 predicted proteins | sample TerdegcTABiofilm_FD_59184 | JGI IMG/M metagenome (GOLD analysis project Ga0067045, IMG submission 59184) | Combined Assembly of (Gp0054472, Gp0054536) Wastewater bioreactor microbial communities from Singapore -Terephthalate degrading...
TGGGCGGCGGCGGCAAGCTGGGCGTGGACGGCGGCGCCGCGCCGTCGCAGACCAAGGCTGGCGCGGCCATGTCCGTGCGCGAGGCGCAGGAGCGCCTGAACGCCCTGGGCTACAACGTGGGCACGCCCGACGGCTCCGCCGGCCCGAAGACGGCCCGCGCGCTGCGCGAGTTCCAGCAGCAGCAGGGCCTGCCCGTGACGGGCCGCCTGGACACGGCGACCGCCGGCGCGCTGTCGCGCTGAGCCGGGAGCGTTTCCCGCATGCCACGCAGAAGCGGCCCCCGGGCCGCTTTTTGCTTGTGCGCCGCCGCCCGCCCGTGGTTCATGCCCCCAGGAACCGCCCCGGCGCCAGCCCCACGGTGCGGCGCACCATGGCGCTGAAGGCGCTGGGGCTGTTGTAGCCCAGCTCGGCCGCGATCTGGTTGATGGGCCGGCGGCCCGCGGCCAGGGCCACGGCGCGCGCCAGGATGACCTGCTGGCGCCACTGCGTGAAGGTGCTGGAGAGCTCCTGGCGGAACAGGCGCGCCACCGTGCGCGGGCTCGCGCCCGTGTCGCGCGCCCAGTCGGCCAGCGTCTCGTGGCGCGTGGGGTCGGCGATCACCGCCTCGCACAGGTGGCGCAGGCGCTTGTCGCGCGGCAGGTCCACGCCCAGGCGCACGCTGCTGGCGCGGCGCAGCTCGTCGAGGATCAGCGCGCTCAGGTGGCGCTCGCGGTGCAGCAGCTCGGGCGGCAGCGGCGGGGCGTCGTCGGGCTCGGAGGGCATCTCGCGCACCAGGGCGCGCAGCAGGTCGGACACCTCCAGCACGCGGCACTGGCGCCAGGGCTCCTCCTGCGCGCGCGCCACGCCCGGGCCGCAGCGCCCGGGCGGCTGGTGGAAGTACAGCGTGCGCAGGTCGGCGTCCTCCACCATGGTCACGGCGTGCTCCACGCCGGGCGGGATCCACAGCGCGCGCGAGGGCGGCACGATGTAGGCTCCGTCCGGCACCGTCAGGCGCAGCACCCCCGTGGTGGAGATGGCCACCTGCGCCCAGGGGTGGCTGTGCGGGCGCACCTGCGTGTCGGCGCGCAGCTCGCGGTGCTTGGCGCGCACGGGCCGCGTGCGGCTGGGCACGAACAGATGGGGCGTGAGCGACTCCACGTACGACAGCACGCGCGCCGCCCGCGGCGCATGGGAGGGGGCGGCCTGCGCATCGGCGTGGCCGGGCGGCGGAGCGGCGTGAATTGGCATGATCGCGACAGCAATTGGCTGCCTATCGTATATCGGACTCACGCTCCTTGCCTAACATCACGCCCATGACGACCGCCGCCACCCCCTCCCTGCGCCAGGACGCGCGCACCATCGGCCTCATAGGCCTTGCGCACGGCTCCTCGCATTTCTTCCACATGCTGCTGCCGCCGCTGTTCCCGTTCCTGATCAAGGACTTCGGCTACAGCTATTCCGAGCTGGGCCTGCTGCTGTCGGTGTTCTTCGTGGTCTCGGGCACGGGGCAGGCGCTGTCGGGCTTCCTGGTGGACAAGGTGGGCGCGCGCCCGGTGCTGTTCGCCGCGCTGTCCAGCTTCGCCGCGGCGGGCCTGGTGGCGGGAACCGCCGGCGGCTATGCGGGCCTGGTGCTGGCGGCCGTGCTGGCGGGGCTGGGCAATGCGCCGTTCCACCCGGTGGACTTCACCATCCTCAACAAGCGCGTTTCGCCCCAGCGCCTGGGCCACGGCTTCTCGGTGCACGGCATCTCGGGCAACCTGGGCTGGGCCACGGCGCCCGTGTTCATGGCCGGCATCGCCACGGCCACGGGCTCCTGGCGCATGGCCTGCCTGGGCGGCGCGGCGCTGGCGCTGCTGGTGCTGGCCATCATGGTGTGGAACCGTGACGCGCTCGACGACCGCCAGGGCGCCTGGGCGCACCAGGCGGCCAAGGGCGCTGCGGGCGCCGCGGCCGTGCAGGAGCACCCCATGGCCTTCCTCAGGCTGCCCGCCGTGTGGCTGTGCTTCTCGTTCTTCTTCTGGAGCACCTGCTCGCTCAGCGCCATCCAGAGCTTCGCCGCCCCGTCGCTGCAGCGCATGTACGGCATGCCGCTGTCGCTCACGACCATGGTCGTCACCGGCTACATGCTGTGCGGCGCCATGGGCATGGTGCTGGGCGGTTTCCTCGTGGGCCGCGTGGAGAGGCTGGAGAAGACGATCAGCGTGTGCCTGCTGGCGTCGGCCACGCTGCTCACGCTGGTGGGGCTGGGCGTGCTGCCGGGCATGGTGGCGCTGGCCGTGGCGTCGCTCGCGGGCATGGGCATCGGCATCGCCGGCCCCTCGCGCGACATGCTCATCAAGCGCGCCGCGCCGCCCGGCGCCACGGGGCGCGTGTACGGCACGGTGTATTCGGGGCTGGACCTGGGCTTCAGCCTGGCCGCCCCGGTCTTCGGCGCGATGCTGGACGCGCAGATGAACGCCGGCATCTTCTACGGCTCGGCCCTGGCGCTGGTGCTCAGCGTGGTGTCTGCGGGCTTCGTGGGGGTGGGCGTGGCTGCGCGGCGGATGGCCGTCGCGCAGCCGGCGGCGTGATTCAGGCGTTCCGGTAGGCCATCGGCGTCTCGGGCACGGGATAGCCGGCGGCGCCGAAGGTCTCGACGATGGCCTTGTTCGTGTCGAAGTACACCTGCCAGTAGTGGTCGGTGTGGGTGTAGGGGCGCACGCACAGCTTGGGGCCCTCGGGCGTGAATTCCAGGATCGCGATGTCCGGCGCCGGCTCGGCCGCCACGTTCGGGATGGCGGAGATCACCGGCTTGAGGCGCGCCATGGCGTCCAGCGGGTTCACGCTGTTGGCCACCTTGGCCACGCAGTCCACGCGGCGCACCGGCAGGGCGCTGAAGTTCTGGATGTTGTCGCTGAAGATCTTGCCGTTGCCCACCACGGTCATCACGTTGTCGGGCGTGGTCAGCGTGGTGGCGAACAGGCCCAGCTCCGTCACCGTGCCCACCATGCCGCCGGCGCTGATGAAGTCGCCCACCTTGTAGGGCCGCAGCACCTGCATGAAGACGCCCGCGGCGAAGTTGCCCAGCATGCCGCTCCACGCCGCGCCGATGGCCAGGCCGGCGCCCGCCAGCAGCGCGGCGAACGAGGTCGTCTTGACGCCGAAGATGTCCAGGATCGCCAGGATCAGGATGATGTTCAGCAGCACGCCGGTGATGGACTTCAGGTAGTGCGCCAGCGTCGTGTCGATCTTGCCGCCGCGCTGCAGCAGCTTGCCCATCAGGCTGACGGCCAGGCTGATCAGCCACCGGCCGATGATCCAGGCAGCGATGGCGGTGGCCAGCTTGATCGCGAAATCGGTGCCCTGCGTGCTCAGGAAGTGCCAGATGTCGGTGGTGTTCATGGTGGCTCCGGGGGATGTGAAACCGTTTCAGGCTAACGCAATCCCCGGGAACCACAATGTGAATCATCGTGAGCCGCGACGGCCGTGCCCATGTCCGGGCCCGCGGCCCTGCGGCGCACGGTTTTGCAGGAAAAAGGCCTCTGGCGCCCTGTGCGCGGGCGCTATAAGCTACTGAATTGGTAGCTTTGCCGGCGCCGGCTTACAGCGCGAAGATCTTCCCCGGGTTCAGGATGTTCTTCGGGTCCAGCGCCCGCTTGATGGCGCGCATCACGTCCACCGCGCCCGCGCCCGTTTCGTCCACCAGGAAGCCCATCTTGTGCACGCCCACGCCGTGCTCGCCCGTGCAGGTGCCGCCCATGGACAGGGCGCGCGCCACGAGCCGGTGGTTGAGCTGCTCGGCGCGCTCGCGCTCATCGGGCGCGGCGGGGTCGATCAGGTAGCCGAAGTGGAAGTTGCCGTCGCCCACGTGGCCGACGAGGAAGTAGGGGATGCCGCTGGCGTCGGCCTCGTCCACCGAGGCGAGCAGGCAGTCGGCCAGGCGGCTGATGGGCACGCAGGTGTCGGTGCTGATGGCCTTGCAGCCCGGGCGGCTCTGCACGGCGGCGAAGTAGGCGTTGTGCCGCGCGGTCCACAGGCGCGTGCGCTCCTCGGGCGTGCTGGCCCATTCGAAGGCCTGGCCGCCGAATTCGCTGGCGATGCCCTGCACCGTCTCTGCCTGCTCCTGCACGCTGGCGGCCGAGCCGTGGAACTCCATGAGCAGCATGGGCTCCTCGCGCAGGCTCAATCTGCTGTGCGCGTTGACCATGCGCACGCTGTTGGCGTCGATGAGCTCCACGCGCGCGATCGGCACGCCCAGCTGTATGGTCTGGATGACGGTGCGCACGGCGGCCTCGATGCTGGGGAACGAGCAGATGGCCGCGCTCACCGCCTCGGGCAGCGGGTACAGGCGCACGGTGACCTCGGTGAAGATGCCCAGCGTGCCCTCGCTGCCCACCATCAGGCGCGTGAGGTCGTAGCCGGCGCTGCTCTTCTTGGCGCGGGTGCCGGTGCGGATCACGTCGCCGTTGGCGGTGACGACTTCGAGCGCCAGCACGTTCTCGCGCATGGTGCCGTAGCGCACGGCGTTGGTGCCGCTGGCGCGCGTGGCGGCCATGCCGCCGATGCTGGCGTCGGCGCCGGGGTCGATGGGGAAGAACAGCCCCGTGTCCTTGATGGCCTCGTTGAGCTGCTTGCGCGTGATGCCGGGCTGCACGGTGACGGTGAGGTCGTCGGCGTCGATGGACAGCACGTTGTTCATGCGGCCCACGTCGATGCTGATGCCGCCCTGCACGGCCAGCAGGTGGCCTTCGAGCGAGGAGCCCGCGCCGTAGGCGATCACCGGCACCTCGTGCTGCGCGGCCAGGCGCATGGCGTCTTGCACGTCCTGCGTGCTCTCGGCGAACACCACGGCCGCGGGCGGCGGCGCCTGGATCGAACCCTCGTCGCGCCCGTGCTGCTCGCGCACGGCCTGGGCCGTGGAGAACTGCGCGCCGAACCGCCGGGACAGCGCGTCCAGCAGGGCCTGGGGCGTGGAGCGTGGGTGCAGCTGGGCGGCGTGGGCGGGTGCGTTCATGGGGCTTCTCCGGGCTTCATCGAGGGGGTGGCGCGGCCATTGTAGAAGTCGCAAGCCGCCCGCGTGGAAGCGCCCCGCGGCGGGTTCCCATGACACGAGAAACCCCGCCCGCACCCTGGAGTGACAGTGCAGGCGGGGGGAGGTGGCGGCCCGAGAGGACGGGCCGCCTGGAGCCGGCGCGACGTTGCGCTCAAGGTTGCGTAATCAACGCGGTACCGCGTGGCCCCTAAAGGGTTGGACGACCGGAGCCCGGTGCTCTAGCGCGCGCCGCTCTGGTTCTTGCCCCGGTCCTGGGAGGACTGGGTGGCGGCCTGCGGCTGGGTGGTGGCCTGCGGCTGTGATTGGGGCTGGGTTTGGGGTTGGGGTGCCTGCGCGCGGCCGGTCTGGCCGGCGCTCGGTGGTGTCGGCGCGCTGCCGCCGAACACGGGCTGGGGTTGGGTGGACGCAGGGCCTGGGCCTGCCTGGTATTTCGGCTGTGCGGAGGTGGTGGACGAGGTTTGGGCTTGCGCCAGCGCGCCACCCACGGTCAGCGCCGCGAACAGCATCACGCTGCGGGCATCGAACGAGGAGAGGGGGCGTCGTTGCTTGGCTTGAGGCATCGTTTCGATCTCCGGGAGGAAGTAGTTGAACAGGTCTTCATTGCACCGCAGCATGGGATTGCAGGCCAGCACTTTTGCCCGCTGTTGCCCTGCTCAACAATTGCGCCGCGGATGTAACGCACAATCGTCGCCCCGGCCCCGAATCAGGAGGAATGCGCTATGGGAAACAGACTGACACAGATCGCAACGCGCACCGGCGACGACGGCACCACCGGCCTGGGCGACAACACGCGCGTGTCCAAGGCCAGCGGCCGCCCGCATGCCATGGGCGACGTGGACGAGCTCAACTCCCACATCGGCCTGCTGCTGTGCGAGCCCATGCCGCAGGACGTGCGCGAGCTGCTGATCGACGTGCAGCACCAGCTGTTCAACCTGGGCGGCGAGCTGTGCATGCCCGGCTACGAGCTGCTCAAGGACGATGCGCTGCTGCAGCTGGACAACGCGCTGGCGCGCTACAACGCGCAGCTGCCGCGGCTGCAGGAGTTCATCCTACCCGCGGGCACGCGCGCGGCCTGCCAGGCCCATGTGTGCCGCACGGTGGCGCGCCGCGCCGAACGCGCCGTGGTCGCGCTGCAGCAGGCCGAGGCCATGCGCGCAGCGCCGCGCCAGTACCTGAACCGCCTGTCCGACCTGCTGTTCGTGCTCTCGCGCGTGCTCAACCGCATGGACGGCGGCAGCGAGGTGTACTGGAAGAGCGAGCGCCTGGCGCGGCAGGCGGATGATGCTACTGAATAGGTAGCTATAAGCGCTTGCTGGATAAGCGCTGGAGCCCGAAAAGGCTTGAAACCGGCTCGCCTACCTCGCCTGCAGCACAGCCATGGTGATGCGCGAGACGCAGGTCAGCTGGCCCTGGTCGTTGACCATGTCGATCTGCCACACCTGCGTGGACTTGCCCACGTGCACCGGCCGCGCCGTGCCCGTGACCCAGCCGCTGCTGGTGGCGCGGATGTGGTTGGCGTTGATGTCCAGGCCCACGACGCGCTCGCCCTCGGCGCAGGCATACATGGCGCCGACCGAGCCCAGCGTCTCGGCCAGCACCACGCTCACGCCGCCGTGCAGGATGCCGAAGGGCTGGCGCGTGCGCTCGTCCACGGGCACGCGGGCGCGCAGGAAATCGTCGCCCACCTCCAGGAACTCTATGCCCAGGTGGCTGATGGCGGTGTTGGCGTTGTGGGCGCCGATGGACGCGAGGGAGATGGGTTTCTTCCAGAGGGACATGGAAACGGGGGGTTGCGATGATGACGGAGCGCCCATCATGCCCGCTGTCGCCCGCGCGTGCAGCGCGCAGGCGACATCACGCGCGCATGCTGCCCGTCTCCAGGCAGCGCTGGTGCCAGCTCAATGCCTCGCCCAGCAGGTGCGGCGTGTGCTGCGCGCCCTGGCGGCGCGCGCGGTCGAAGTAGTCCTGCAGCAGGGGGCGCCAGTCGGGGTGGGCGCATTTGTCGATGATCACCTGCGCGCGCTGGCGCGGCGACAGGCCGCGCAGGTCGGCCAGGCCCTGCTCGGTGACGATGATCTGCGTGTCGTGCTCGGTGTGGTCCACGTGCGAGACCATGGGCACGATGCAGCTGACGGCGCCGCCCTTGGCCACCGAGGGCGTGACGAAGAACGACAGGTAGCCGTTGCGCGCGAAGTCGCCCGAGCCGCCGATGCCGTTCATCATCCCCGACCCCATGAGGTGGGTGGAGTTGATGTTGCCGTAGATGTCGGCCTCGATCATGGCGTTCATGGCGATCACGCCCAGGCGCCGCACCAGCTCGGGGTGGTTGCTGATCTCCTGCGGGCGCAGCACGATGCGCTCGCGGTAGAAGGCGATGTTGTCGGTGAACTCCTGGAGGGCCGTGCGGCTCAGCGAGATGGCCGTGGCCGACGCGGCCGCCATCTTGCCGCGCTTGAGGAGCTCCAGCATGCCGTCCTGCAGCACCTCGGTGAAGCCCAGCAGGTCGTCGAACGGGCCGTCCAGCAGCCCCGCCAGCACGGCGTTGGCCACGTTGCCCACGCCCGACTGCAGCGGCAGCATGTTCCTGGGCAGGCGGCCCACCTTCACCTCATGGGCCAGGAAGTCGATGATGTGCGCCGCGATCTGGTTGGACACCGCGTCGGGCCTGGCGAACGCCGTGTCGCGGTCGCCATGGTGCGTCGGCACCACGGCGATGACCTTCGCCGGGTCCACGCGCAGATAGGGCTCGCCGATGCGTTCGATGGGCTGCGTCAGGTTGATGGGCAGGCGGCGCGGCGGGATGGCCGTGCCGTAGTAGATGTCGTGCATACCCTCCATCTCGGCGGGGGGCAGCGAGTTGACCTCCAGGATCACCTTGTCGGCGATGTCCAGCCAGGTCTTGTTGTTGCCCACGGCGGCCGACGGGATCAGCCGCCCGTCGGGCAGGATGCCCAGCCCCTCGACCACCGCCACGTGCAGGGGGCCCAGGAAGCCGAACCAGGCCTGCTGGGCCACGTGCGACAGGTGGATGTCCAGGTAATCCACCTCGCCCGCGTTGATCCTGTCGCGGCAGGCGGGGTCGGACTGGAAGGGCAGGCGCTGGCGCATGCCGCCCACCCTGGCCAGCGCGCCGTCGAGCTCGGGCGCCGTGGAGGCGCCCGTCCACACGTTGACCTGGAACGGCCGGCCCGCGGCATGCTCGGCCTCGATGCGGGCCGCCAGCGCCTGGGGCACCAGCTTCGGGTGGCCGGATCCGGTGAACCCGCTCATGCCGACGTTGGCGCCGGCGGGGATCAGGGCCGCGGCCTCGGCCGCGCTCATGGTCTTCTGGGCCAGGCCCGGGTGCTGGATACGGGGGGACGACGATGGGGACACACAAACTCCAGACAAAAAAGACAAAAAAAGCGCCCCGCGCAGGCCCGCTGGATGGCCGGCGCGAGGCATGGGGAAGAGCGCAAATCTTAGCAGCCGGTCTAGGGATAACCCTTACCCTGCGACCGGGCGCCGGGCGGCCGCAGGCCGGCGGTACGATCGCCACCACCATGCCCTTCACGCCGCTCTGCCCCTCCTGCCGCCAGCCCGCCGACGTCCGCCGCTTTGCCGCGACCGGCGGCGGCACGCTGGAGCTGGACCTGTGCTTCGCCTGCCAGGGCCTGTGGTTCGACCCGCAGGAAAACACGCGCCTGGCCCCCGCCGCCGTGCTGCAGCTGTTCGAGCTGCTGCACGACCACCGCGGCGACGCCCACCGCCCCCTGTCCAACCGCCTGCAATGCCCGCGCTGCGCCAAGGCCCTGGTCAAGGGCTACGACGTGGCCCAGGGCGGGCGCTACGTCACCTACCGCTGCGCGGCGCGCCACGGGCGCTTCTCCACCTTCGGCGCGTTCATGGTGGAAAAGGGCTTCGTGCGCCACCTGTCCACGCTGGAGATCGAGGCCCTGGCCCGGCGCGTGGGCACCATCGCCTGCACCAGCTGCGGCGGCGCGGTGGACATACGCAACGACCACGCCTGCCCCTACTGCCGCTCGGCCCTGTCGCTGCTCGACCCGCAGGCCGTGGACAAGGCCCTCGCGCGCCACGGCCGCGCCGCGCAGCAGTCCGCCGCGCAGGCCGACGAGCGCTCGCCCGATGCCCTGGCCGACGCCCTCATCGCCCTGGAGCGCAACCGCTCCCGCGAGGAGCGCGAGCGCCAGCGCGAACGGCTCGAAGGGCGCCAGAGCGACCAGTTCGACCTGGTCGCGGCGGGCATCGAGTTCGTGTGGTCGCTGCTGCGGCGCTGATGCCGTCAGCGCCCGCGGTCCAGCAGCGCATACAGCACGATGGCGCCGAAGGTGGCCGTGCCGATGCCGCCCAGGGCGAAGTCGCCGAACTTGAGCGTGAACTCGCCCGTGCCCAGGATGAGCGTGATGGCGGCCACGATCAGGTTCTTGTTCTGCGAGAAGTCCACCCGGTTGTCCACCCAGATCTTGGCGCCGGCGATGGCGATCAGGCCGAACACCACGATGGACACGCCGCCCATCACCGGCAGCGGAATGGCCTGGATCAGCGCGCCGAACTTGGGGGAAAAGCCCAGCAGCACGGCGATCAGCGCAGCCACCAGGAAAACGGCCGTGGAGTAGATGCGCGTGGCGGCCATCACGCCGATGTTCTCGGCGTAGGTCGTCACGCCCGTGCCGCCGGCCGCGCCGCTGACCATCGTCGCCACGCCGTCGCCGATGAAGGCGCGGCCCATGTACTGGTCCAGGTTCTTGCCGGTCATGGCCGTCACGGCCTTGATGTGCCCCAGGTTCTCGGCCACCAGGATGATGACCACGGGCACGATGAGCAGCATGGCCGGCGCGCTGAACACCGGCGCGTGGAACTGCGGCACGCCGAACCAGGGCGCGGCCATCACGCCCGACGGATCCACGGGCTTGCCCAGGCCCATGCCGTTGGTGAGCAGGGCGTAGGCGATGCTCGCGAGGATCAGCCCCACGAGGATCAACAGGCGCTGCACCATGCCGCGCGTGAACACGGCCACCAGCGCCACGCAGACGAAGGTCAGGGCCTGCATCCAGCTGTCGAAGTTGCTGGCCGCCATGTTCTTGACGGGAATAGCGGCCAGGTTCAGGCCGATGACGGCCACCACCGCGCCCGTCACCACGGGCGGCATGAAGCGCTCGATCCAGCCGGTGCCGACCAGGTGCACCACCACGCCGACGGCCGCGTACACCGCGCCGCAGGCGATGATGCCGCCCAGCGCCACGCCGATGTTGGCATTCGCCCCCTTGCCCGCGTAGGCCGTGGCGGCGATCACCACGCCGATGAAGGCGAACGACGAGCCCAGGTAGCTCGGCACCTTGCCGCCGGTGACGAGGAAGAAGATGAGCGTGCCTATGCCGCTCATGAACACCGCCAGGTTGGGGTCGAACCCCATTAGGATGGGCGCGAGCACGGTCGAGCCGAACATGGCGATCACGTGCTGAATGCCCATCAGGCCCGTCTGCCCCCAGGGCAGGCGCTCGTCCGGCCCGATCACGCCGCCGCCCTGCAGCACCTCGGCCGGGCGCTCATTCCATTGAAACATCCCCATTTATTCGCTCCTGTTGTGTAGGGTGGGGCGATGGTAGAGGGTTTGGGGGCGGCAGCTTGCGTGCGCGTGGCTTATCGGGGGGCTTCGGTATATGCTTTGGCACGCCCACGGGCCTGCTTCCTGCAAAAAACCGAGCCCGAGGAGTCCAGCCAATGAAAGCCCTGATCAAAGCCTTGGCGCATCGCGCAGGCCTTGATGTGATGTCTCTCGCCTACAGCCGGGATTACATCTACGACCGTTTTCTCCCTGGCGCCTTGAAAATGCACGGGATACAGACCGTGATCGACATAGGCGCCAATGTCGGCGGTTACGGCGAGTTGCTGCGCAGGGTGGGGTTTGCCGGGGACATTCATTCCTTCGAGCCCTGTTCGCAGCCATTCGGCGAGTTGGCGCGCAAGGCTGCCGGCGACCCGCGCTGGCATGTTTACCAGAAGGCGGCCAGCGACCGGTCCGGCACCGCGCAGATCCACACCATGGTGGGCAGCGAGCTGAACTCCTTCCTGTCCCCCCGGGAGTCCAGCCGCAAGATGACCGAGACCGGTACGGAGGACGTCGAGACGGTCACGCTCGACGGGCTGGACCTGCCGATCGACTGGTCCCGCACCTTCGTGAAGGTCGACACCCAGGGCCACGACGTCAAGGTGATGGCGGGCGGCAGGAACGTGCTGCGCCAGGCGGCGCTCATCCAGTCGGAGGTTTCGTTCCTGCCCATCTACCAGGGCATGCCGGCGTTCGACGAGGCCATTGCCAGCCTGAAGGAGCTGGGTTTCGACGTCATAGGCATGTTCCCCGTGTCGCGCGACTCCCTGGGCCGTGTCCAGGAATTCGACTGCCTGTGCGTCAACCGCAACCTGCCCCGCTGATACACGGCTTCGCCATCAAAGCGATGACCGTGTCGATCCGGCAGACGGCGCTTGCTTCGGCTGCAAGCCTGTATGGGCGTGTGAGCCGCGCGGGCGTTTCCATAGGCGCATGGGTGGCCGCCACGGTCACGGCGCCGCCGTCGGCCAGGCTGGCCGCCGCCCCGTGAGCTGGCTGACGATCAGGCCCTTGAGCGGCGGCAGCCGGTTGGAGCCGGCCAGCACGGCCTGGCGCAGCAGGCGCGGCAGGGGGCGGTCGTCGGTGTACAGGCGCACGATGGCGTTCGTGCCCTGGTACAGCGGCCAGGCGTGGCGGTGGTGCTCGCGCGCGTAGGGGGCGAGCACGCTGGCGGCGCCTATGTCCGTGCCGCGTGCCCATGCGCCGGCCAGGGCCCGCGTGAGGCCCTCCACGCCCGCCAGGCCCAGGTTGTAGCCATGCGCCGTCACCGGGTGCATGCCCACGGCGGCGTCGCCCAGCAGCGCGCAGCGCGGGCCGGCGAAGCGGTGGGCGTACACGGCCACCAGGGGGTAGGCGTGGCGCTCGCCCACGAGGCGCATGGCGCCCAGGCGGTTCTGGAACTGCGCCTGCACGCGCGCGGCGTATTCCTCGGGCGGCAGGGCCATGAGCTGCTGGGCCTGCGCCGCGCCGGTCGTGACCACGGCAGAGCACATGGGCGTGCCGTCGATGGGGTCGTCCGGCAGCGGCAGTATGGCCAGCGTCTGCTCGTAGCCGAAGCATTCGTGCGCGATCTCGTGGTGCGGCAGCTCGTGGCGCAGGCGGCAGACGATGACGGTGCGGCCGAAGTCGTGCATGGCCGCGCCTATGCCCAGCTGGCGCCGCGTGGCGGAGAAGCGGCTGTCGGCCGCCACCAGCAGCGGGGCCTGCAGGCGCTCCGTGCCCTGG
>Ga0067045_1031413_pt1 | contig 12343 bp, 11 predicted proteins | sample TerdegcTABiofilm_FD_59184 | JGI IMG/M metagenome (GOLD analysis project Ga0067045, IMG submission 59184) | Combined Assembly of (Gp0054472, Gp0054536) Wastewater bioreactor microbial communities from Singapore -Terephthalate degrading...
CCAGCCGCTCGGGGATGGTGCGTGGCTGGGGGTCGTCCAGATCTTCCCAGCGAATGCCCTCTCGCTGCCAGAAGAGCGGGTCGAACAGGGCAACAGCCCCTTGTGCCAGCAGCGGCGGAAAGGCTTCCCCGCCGGTCGGGTTCAGGCGCAGATAGCGGCGCGGCACACCCGGGTTCTCCAGCGCGAGCAGGATAACCTCTCCGCTGCGGTCGTACAGACGGGTTGGCTGTGCCAGCACCCCCGTGACCGGGTCGAGCAGGCTTTGCAGCGCATAGACCGAAGGTAAATCGGCTGTCAGCTGGGTGTAGAAGAAGGAAAGCCCCAGCACGGCCAGCGCGGTGAGGAACAAACTGCCGGCCAGCAAGCCCCATAAAACGCGCCGCGAGCCGTGCAAAACACGGCTGCGCTGCGCGGTGCGGCGCATACGGCGGTTTTTGACCAGCAGGACGGTTTCAAAATGGCGCACAGGTCAGGGGGTTGAAGTGGGTGGCGGGGTGGGGGAAACCGGCTGCGGGGGAAAAGTTTGCGTGGACGGCAGGGTGCGGGTGGGCTGGCGGGTGCGGGTGGGGGTCAGCGTACGGGTGGGCAAAGGCGTTTCGGTGGGGGTGACCAGCACGGCTAACTGGCGGCGGGCCTGTTCCAGCCATTCGGCCGGGACGACTTCCTCACCCAATGCCAGCAGGCGTTCCCAGTCGTTGATGGCGGCGCGCACGTTGAGCGGTTCAAGCGAGATGGCGCGCCAGTAGTACAACTGGGCTTTGCGCTCATCGCTGACCGCATCCCCTTCGATTTTATTGAGTTGAATGTAGGCATCGCCGTAGGCTTCCAGCGCCAGCAGAGCGCGGCTGCGCCACAGGGCGGCGTCGAACGAGCGCGGGCGGATGGTCAGGGCGCGGTTGAAATCGCTCAGGGCAGCCTGTACATCCCCGCGTTTCAAGTAGAGCCTGCCGCGTTCCATAACCACCTCAAAATTGAGCCGGTCAAGGCGCAGGGCTTCGTCAAAGACCTGCAGGGCTTTTTCCTCTTCGCCGCTTTCCAGATAGGCTTTGCCCAGCAGGGCATAGACGCGCGGCTCAGGCGGTTGAGCAAAGCGTTCGTAAATCTCCAGCGGGTCAAGCGACTCACCGTACTTTCCGCTGGCTTGCAGGGCTTCGCCCAGGGTCAGATAGGCCGGCAGGAGGGTTAGGTCGAGCTGGTTGGCGCGCTGCGCATCGGCCAGGGCGGCTTCGGCATCACCCTGCGCCAGATGCACGCGGGCGCGGTATTCATACACCAGCGGCGAGTCGGGCAGCAGTTCGGCCGCGCGCTCAAGGTTTTGCAGGGCAGACTCGTAGCGTTCTTCGCTGAGCTCCAGCTGCGCCAGTTCCAGATAGGCTTCTGCCAGATTGGGGTCGAGTGTGAGGGCGGTTTGCAGGTCTTTGCGGGCATCCTCCGGCTTGGGGGCGCTGCCAGCCAGCGCGGCGCGCGCACGTCCCAAAAAGGCCGGGGCAAAGCCGGGGCTGGTGCGGATGGCCTGATTGTAGGCGTTCAACGCGGCGCTGATTTGCCCGTTGCGGCGCTGAGCTTCGCCCAGCCAGTAGTACAAATCGGGGACGGTGGGGTCGGTTTCGACCGCCTGCTGGAAGTATTCGGCGGCGCGCGCCCAGTCGCCGCGCTCGAAGGCGCGCAGGCCGATGGCGTAAGCCTCGATGACAGCGTGGGGGGTGCGCACATAAGCGGCGGTGGGGGTGTAGGTGGCTTGCAGGCCTTCCCACGGCGGGGTGGGCAGCAGCAGGGTGGGGGGGAGGGTGGGCGGACCGGCAGTCGGCTGGCTGGTTTCGGCAATGACCGGACGGAAGGAAATGGTCGGGCGCTGGCTGACTTCCCGCGAGCGCAGCAACTGCGGTGCAAACAAGACCAGCAGGAAAATGGCGATGACCGCCGCTGCCGCCAACCCGTAAAGCGCGAGGCGTTTGTAGGAAATGGGTGCGCGCTGGACAACCGGCTTTTCAATTTTGACCTGCCAGCTGCGCCGCTGCAGGCGGGGAGGGACGATCAGGGCCGGGTCGGGCGGCAGGACGCCCAGCATGATCAGGCCGCGCCGCGCGGATTGATTGTTGGGGTCGCGCTTGAGCACCTCTTTCAGGCAGTAAATGCGCTCTCTGCGGGTTTCGACCACCGCGCTCATCCACAGCCAGTACTGCGGGTTGGACTGGTCGCGGCGCAGCAGGCGGGTGAGCAGGTCGCGCGCCCGCTGGCGGTCACCCTGTTCCAGCGCGTTGAAAACTTCCTCGAACGCCGAGTCGGAAGTGGACATGCTATCAGTTTAGCACAGGCTGAAAGAGCGGGCAAGCCGCTGCGGCGAGTAGGCGGTTTACGAAATTGTCAGGGAATTGGAAATATTTTGTTACAAAACTTGGAAAATTCTGAGAAAAACCACCCAGTAACTTGACTTTCAAGAAAAATTAAGTTATTGTTGTAAACGAAAAGGGGATTCAACGCAAATTAAATTTCACCCTACAGACAATTCAATAGCGTGCAGCCGGGCTGTGAACTGTTATCCTGATTTGGTCGCTTGGGTTGTGCGGGCGCAACCGGGGGTAGCAGGGAGCCAATAGCGAAACCGAGGCGTCGGATCCGGTTTTGAGGTTGGTTCACCAAAGGAGGTGCGCATCAAAAAACAGGATTTCGGAGTTCGTCAAGCAGGGGGCATCCGAACCCCGAAAAGTATTTCCAATGGGGCAGTTCAGGACTTGCCCGTAAACCTTATTTCAGTTTCTGGAGGGATGTAAAATGAATAAGAAAGTTTTTTCCTTTGTCATGGTGCTGATGTTGGCGTTTTCAGCCGTTTTCACCTTTTCGGCGCAGGCCGGCAGCGGAAGTCCCACACCCACCCTGGTGTACAAGGAGGGCAACCCCACATGTGAAAGCTTGAATGCCAACTGGTTTGAGATCAAGTTTGAAGATTCCAATGGTTGGCCGACTTCCATCACATGGGGTGACGTAACAATTACGCTTGAAAAGGATATTGATGCCGGGAAGGTCATCTCCTGGTCTTCCAATTACGGGATTGATGCCGTGATTGTCAAGGGCGGGCCGGGTGCCAATGTCTATAATTACGATCCGGAGGCTTTCAGCGGCGGCGATTTATATACCCCGACCAATCCCAATAACAATAAACCTTACGGCCTCAGCCATGTGTCCTTCTGCTTGGATCTGGAACTGGGGGTCAAAAAATCGGCCGAGCCGTACTTCACCCGCACCTGGAATTGGGACATTGAGAAATCTGCCGATCAAACCAGTTTGACACTTTCCGAGGGCCAGGTTTTCCCGGTCAACTATAACATTAAGGTGAATAGCGACTACACCGACAGCAATTGGGGTGTTGAAGGTACTGTAAGCGTAAAAAACCCGGCCGGCATACCGGTAACCTTTACCCTGACGGATACACTGACGAATTACGGAGAGGTCACCCTTAGTTGCCCGTCTGGTTACAAGGTTGATGGCACCTATACCCTGCCGGGTGGCTATACCATGGAATGTTCTTATGACGTCGGACTTCCAAACGGCGAGACACGCATCAATACCGCGACTGCTACCCCCACTGGCGGTAAGGTCGGCGGCGGGTCGGCCAGCGTAACGTTCAGCTTCACCAACCCAACCACCGAAATTAATAAATGCGTGACGGTTACCGATACGCTGAAAGGCACGCGGGAGACGGTTTGTGGTATGGATAAAACCTTCTCCTATTCGCTTGATTTTAGCACTTCGGAGGACGCGGATGTCGTGTTGGAATGTGGAGATAACGAAGTAACCAATACCGCCAAAGTCATGGTGGATGAAACGACACTCGCGAGCGACAGCTGGACGGTGGATGTAAACGTGGCTTGCGGCCAGGGCTGCACGCTGACCCCCGGTTACTGGAAGACGCACTCTTCCTACGGCCCGGCTCCCTATGATGACACCTGGGCAAAAATTGGGGAAAATACAACATTCTTCAGCAGTGGTCAATCCTATTATCAGGTGCTGTGGACGCCGTCCGCCGGGGGCAATGCCTACTACATCCTCGCCCGCGCCTACATTGCGGCGTCATTAAATATCCTCAACGGCGCCTCAGCTCCAACTGAAGTAACGAATGCATTAGGTTATGCGGAAACCTTCTTCATGACCTACAAACCAACTGACACGCTGAGCAAGGCGGTACGGACTGAAGCCCTTTCGTACGCCTCGGTGCTAGACCAGTACAACAACGGTTACATCGGGCCGGGTCACTGCTCGGAGTAGCCCAATCCGTCTGAGCCGCTTCCTGAAGGCTCAAAAACTCACGGCGGCGGGAAAGCAACTCCCGCCGCCGGTTAATTTCACCAGGGCGGCAGACTTCACCCCGGCGCGGCGGCGCGGTCTAAACTGCGTTCTGGCCGGCCGGGTTTTCGGCTTCAAGGCCGGGGCTCTGCCGGCGGGCGCGCACGCGGCGGATGCGCCGCCCGCTGACCTGCTCAATGGTCAGCAGCCAGTCTTCCACCTCTACCTGCTCGCCGCCGGTCGGCACGCGCCCGATCATGCCGTAGATGTAACCGCCCAGCGTATCCGCCAGGTCGGTGACCAGATGGGTGCCCAGCACCTCGTTGAAGTCGTCCAGATCAATGCGCCCGTGAAAGATGACCTCGTCCTCGCTGATGCGCTGGTAAAGCAGCTCCTCGGCCTGATCGTACTCATCGCGGATTTCGCCAACGATTTCTTCCACAATGTCTTCCAGCGTGACCAGCCCGGCCATGCCGCCGTATTCGTCCACCACAATCGCCATGTGAATACTGTTCAACTGCATCTCGCGCAGCAGGTCATCCACTTTTTTGGATTCGGGCACAAAGTAAGCCGGGCGCAGGAACGGGCGGATGTTTTCCGGCTCGTTTTCTTCCAATGAGGCGCGCAGCAGGTCCTTGGCGTAGAGCAGGCCAATCACGTTGTCAATGGTTTCTTCGTAAACCGGCACGCGCGAATGTCCGGAGGTTACCAGCGCCTGCACCGCCTCTGAAACGCGGGTGTTGACTTCCAGGGCGAGGATGTCAATGCGCGGCACCATGATCTCGCGGCAGAGGGTATCGCCAAAGTGAAAGATGGAGTAAATCATCTGGCGTTCGCCTTTTTCCAGCCCGCCGCTCGGCTGACCGACCTCCACCCAGGTTTTCAATTCATCCTCGGTCATACCGCCGTGGGTGGCTTCCAGTGCCAGCGGGGTGCCCATCAGCGCGCCCAACAGCGCCGAAAACGGGCGCAGCAGCACTTCCAGCCCGCGCGCCAGGGGGTAAAGGCGCAGCAGCCAGCGCTCGGCATCCCGCCGCACAAATCCCTCCAGGCTGATTTCCAGCGCCACCAAAACCACCCCGCCGGCAAAAAAGACCCCCAGCCAGAGGAAGGCCGAGTTCACCGCCGGGTAAAGCATTTGGCCGATCAGCACGCCGCACACCGCCAGCAGGACGTGCGCCAGCGAGATGACCAGCCGCAGCGCCAGGCGGAAGGCCACCTTTTCGATCAGCGCCAGTTCGCGCTCCATGCTGACCTGCGGGCGCTGCGCGGAAACCTGCATCAACAGCGGCAGGCGCGTGTTGACCAGTGCTGCCCGCACCCAGACCGCGGTTAAATCCAGCACCAGCAAGACCGCCGCCAGCCAGAACAAGCCGTTGAGGGTCATTTCAGGCCTCGCTTTCGGCGGCGGAGATGTGCCCGCCGCGCAGCACCGTGTAAGGGGAAATCTCTACACCGTCTGCCAGGGTGCAGTTTTCCAGCCAGCCGGCGGGGATGCGGCAGCCCTCGCCGACGCGGGTATCCCACAGTGCTGCGCCTGGCCCAATCCGGCAGTTGTCACCGATATGGGTTTGTCCGCCCAGATAACAATGCGGATAGATGATCGTGTCCGCGCCGATGGTTACATCCACCTCAATGGTGGTGGAAGCCGGGTCAATCAGGGTCACACCGGCTTCCATCCAGCGCGCGGCAATCCGCCGCTGGAGGACGGCCTGCGCCTCTGCCAGATGAGCGCGGGTGTTGATGCCCAGGGCTTCGTGCGGGTCGGCAGCCGTGACGGCCTGCACGCGCCGCCCATGGCGGCGGGCAATTTCGATCAGATCGGTCAGGTAGTACTCCCCTTTGGGGGAAAGGCTGACTTCTTGCAGTGCCGGCCACAACCAGGCCGCCTCAAAGCAGTACACACCGGCGTTCAACTCGCGGATGGCGAGCACTTCCGGCGGGGCGACGGCTTCCTCAACAATGGCCTGCACATCGCCGTGCGGGCCGCGCACCACCCGCCCAAAGCCGTGCGGGTCGTCGAGGATGACGGTCAGCATGGTCAGGGCGCTGTCGGCGCTGCGCTGCAGGTCAATCAACCGCTGCAGGGTGTCCGCCGTAATCAGCGGCATATCCCCGGCGGTGACCACCACCCAATTGGCGCGGCCTTCCAGCAAGGGCTGTGCCATGCGCACGGCATGGGCGGTGCCCAGCTGCTGGCTCTGCAGGGCGTAGCGCGCGCGTTCGCCCACCGCGGCGCGCACCTGCTCGGCGCCGTGGCCGATGACCAGCAGCGGCGGCTGTCCGCTGACCTGAGCGGCAGTCCGCAGGCTGTGTTCGATGAGCGGCACACCGCCGAGGGGGTGCAGAACCTTGGGCAGGCTGGATTTCATGCGTTTGCCGTAACCGGCTGCCAGAATGACGACTGCGACGGAAGAATCGGGCTGCATCACACCCCCACCGCTGGATAAAACGAAAAAGACCGCCCCGTGCGCATGGAAAAATCTGCCGCAGCGGGGCTGTGCCGTTGGAGCATCTGGTTTTCAGGGTCAGGAGAGTCGCTGTCCACAGTCATGAGGTTGAATTTTAAGGCTGGGGCGCCCGGATTCGAACCAGGATCCACAGATCCAAAGTCTGGTGTGCTGCCGTTGCACCACGCCCCAATAAGGCTGGGTTGATCCCCGTTGCGAGGCTATTCTATCATAAAACCGCAATTTTTGGGGCAGGGAAGGGTAAAGTGTAAGGCTTTTTCAAAGTCATGCAAGGTCAAATTGCAGGCTGTCAACGTCAATAAAGAACAACCCGCCGCTCGCCCCACTCCCCTACGCCCCCCTTCCCCGCAAAGCCACCCCGGCCGCCGAACGCGTTTCTCTTCGGGGAAGGGGGGATTATTGGGATGGTTATTGTGCATTGCGAATTGGCAGGGCAAAAATGCCTCATCAAGGATGGAAAGCCCAGAACGATCTTTTACCCAACAGATTGGCGGAAGGGACGGAAGGTGGAATGGAAACCATAAAGAGATTAACCTAACGCGGCTGGATGTATAATAATTGCCATAAGATCGAATCTATAAGTGATGTTTTAGATTATTACCTTATGAACTGAACTTTGTGGGGCTGGTTGTTCGGTACAAATGGAGTATAGGAAGTTTGAGTAATTGATGGTTGGTTGCTGTCTTTGGGAAGATAAACATAGTAATGAAAGATTCAAAGAAATTTAATGCCTCAGCACTTATTGCTCTCAAAGAAGCATTGGCGCAAATCTACTGGTACAAAAAAGATTTGCGGTCTTTTTTGATTAATACACTTGAGAACCCATTTATTTTTGCGAATATTAATTGGGATAATTATAAAATAACGATTGCAGATTCGGTTATTGAAACACTTGCAGGAAACGATAAATATAGAGATGAGTTAATAAAATTATTCATGGCGGTTTCAACTATGAGTGATTTCAGCCACCTTGAACGCTTGGATGATGGGAAAGAAAAGGCGATAAAGGCGAAAAAAGCTGTTGAAGCATTGCGAAAATACACTTCTGATTATCAAAAGATTTGGGATGAAAAACGTCAAGCCGATGAAAAGCGAACGGCTTATGCAAAAAAATTGGAAGAATTAAGTTTTTTCAAAAGCCAACTTGAAGACCTAAATAAAGAATACTGTCAACTCGTAACGACAAATGATTTACAAAACCGTGGCTATCGTCTTGAAATAATCTTAAGAAAACTGTTTGACCTTTTCGATTTAGACTCTAAAGCATCTTTCAAAATCGAAGGTGAACAAATAGATGGTGCATTTACTTTTGATAGTGTTGATTATTTGTTTGAAGCGAAATGGCAAAGCGAATTAGTGCGTGCAAATGATCTTGACTCGCTTGCTTCAAAAGTCCAAAGAAAATTAGACAACACTCTGGGACTATTTTTATCAATTAACGGTTTCTCGCCTGATGGAATAAGGGCGCACTCTTCTGGGCGAAAAGTTTTATTGCTCATGGACGGAAGCGATATAATGGCAGTACTGGAGGGTAGAATTGAACTTCCCGAACTTCTGAGAAGAAAACGCAGGCATGCTGCTCAAACAGGTGAAATTTATTTGCGATACCAAGACATGCTTGGATAAAATTGATAATCGTCCTTACTGACTGGTAGACTTTTTCTGACCTCGGGCTTTCTCCTGAACTTAAACCTTATCCACACCTGCATAATTTCATTTATTGAATTGAAGATCTTCAGGTTGGTGGAGGATAGCAACAAACGAAGAGAGGTTATACGATGAGCAAAGTTGATACAACAGGAAGGTCATATCGAGTAATTGAACTCTCCGACTTGAAAAGGTTGATTCAAATTGCTCAAAAAGACCAGATTGAATTTTTTGAAAAGTATCCGGAATGGGCAAAGTTGTAACCTGATAGGAAAATCTGCATTACCCTCTGTCAAGGTGTAGCGCTCCATTATGTTGACAGAAGTACGGGGATAAATGATTTCGATGTTTACATATTCTATAGAAAACACCCAGATAAAAATTTGTATCCGAAAAGAATTAAGTCTTATGATTTTGGGGATCCAAAATTTGGACAGTCGCAGGACAGACCCGATTTTGCGGGTCGTAGAGTAGATTGTTTGGTCCGTAGTATTGACACTATGGAAGGCGAGGATGTTAAAACCTCAATTCAAAGATACTTAATTGAGGGTAAAACTAAAACTGCCCAGCTTTTAGCTGCTAAAGCAGTAGTATTACTGGAGCCGAATTGTGGTAAAGTGATTTGAAAAAGTGATACTGCCCAACACGCCCTGACACTTCACACCGCTCCAAAACGTACCTGAACCCAGCCGTTATATTTGTAGTCTGTTGGTGTGATTTGACAGGTGTAAATTTTTCATGTAAACCTCTCTTATGGGGCTTTAGAGAGGCAAGTTTTCTTACCCTTTTGCGCATCGAGGCTCTGCTGCTTGCTTTCAACTGTTGCTTGACCGGTTTGGAATGAGAATAACGCCCGGATCTTTATTCTTTCTCAATACCTTGACAGATATCAAAAAGTGTATAAAATCATTTCTATATTTGTCAAATTGTTTCGATGAATACAAAGGATTGTGCCATGGAAAACTCAACTCTTACCGAAGAACTGCTGACCTTCTTCAAGGCCCTGGCAGACGCCCAGCGCTTGAAGATTATCGGTCTGCTGGCGCAGGAGGCGCATACCGTCGAGCAGCTGGCGGCCCTCCTGAACATCAGTCCCTCCACCACCTCGCATCACCTTTCCAAACTGGCGAAAGCCGGGCTGGTAGAAGCGCGCACCGATGGGCATTATTACTTCTACTCCCTTAAAACGGATACGCTGGAAGCCATGGCGCAGCGGCTGCTGAAAAGTGAAACCCTGCCGCACCTTTCGGCAGATGTGGAGAGCGAATCCTACGAACGCAAGATCATCCAAAACTTTACCGATGCCAGCGGGCGGATCAAGTCCCTGCCGGCGCAGGAGAAAAAGTTTCAGGTGTTGCTGCGTTATGTTGCCAAAGCCTTTCAACCCGGGCGGCGTTACACCGAAAAGGAAGTCAACGAAATTCTGGCTCGGTATTATGATGACACCGCTTCGCTGCGGCGCGGTTTGATCGAGTCCCGCCTGATGGCGCGCGAAAGCAGCGGCAGGGAATACTGGCTGGTGGAAGAAACTGCCGAATGAGCGCTGCATCTGCACCAGCCCGGCGCTGGATGGTCATTCTCAAAGTGTTGTTTGCCGTTGCCGTATGGGGCGGCTCGTTCATCGCCACCAAAATTGCCCTGCGGGATGTCGTTCCGGTCACCATCGTCTGGACTCGTTTTGGGATTGGTGTGCTGATTCTGGGGCTGGCAGTGGGTCTGCGGGGCGGTTACCGACGGCCGGGCTTGCGCGACCTGGCCTACTTTGCTCTGCTGGGCGGCCTGGGAATCACTTTTCACCAGTGGCTGCAGTCCACCGGCCTGATTACCGCTCAGGCAACCACAACCGCCTGGATTGTGGCCAGCACACCGGTATTCATGGCGCTGCTGGGCTGGCTGTTTTTGCACGAAGCCCTGGGAGCCGTTAGGGTTGGTGGTATTCTGCTGGCGGCGGCGGGGGTGCTGCTGGTGGTTTCGCGCGGTGACCTGCGCGCGCTTTCGCTTGGTCAGTTTGGGACGCCCGGTGATATGCTGATTCTGATCAGCGCGCCGAATTGGGCCGTTTTTTCGGCTCTCTCGCAGGAAGGCCTGCGCCGTTACCCGGCTGCCCTGATGATGTTCTTTGTGATGGGGTTTGGATGGTTGTTTTCTTCCATTTTCTTCTTCAACGGCCCCGGCCTGGCTGATCTCAGCCATTTGACCGTTGAAGGCTGGACGGCGGTGCTGTTTTTGGGAATTGCCTGCTCCGGTCTGGCGTATATCTTCTGGTACGACGCCTTACAGGCCATGCCCTCGGCCCAGGTAGGTGTGTTCCTGTACCTTGAACCGCTGGTTACCGTGGCGGTAGCCGGCGCCGTATTGGGCGAAGCGCTCACCGCGGCCACGCTGGCGGGCGGCATCATTATTCTGCTGGGAGTGTGGCTGGTCAATCGGCAGATGAATGGGCCGGCGCGTAAAGGGTGATTTCATCGCCGTGGTCGAGCGCCAGTGAACCCCGCGGGACGCGCAGCAACTGGACTGCCACCCAAATATCCCCCACTGCGCCGGAAAAATTCATCACCGCCGCCAGAATCACATAGGTCAGGGTGGAGGGCGGCAGCACGGCAATCAGCCCGACCGCCAGCAGACTGAGGATGAGCAGGGGGGAAATTCCAATCCAGAAGTAAATTTCGGCGGGAATATACCAGCCCGGCGCGGCTGCATAGGCATAGGTGCCGCGGAAGGCAAAATGCGGCCTGACGCCCGCCAGCAGCCAGAATCCCAACCCGTGGACGGCCTCGTGTAGAATCAGGGTCAAGACCAGCGTCAGCATGAGCAGCAAAAAGGTCAGCAGGCTTTGCAGTCCCTCGAACCGAAATACGAAGACCTGACCTTCCGCCTCCGGGCGGAGGAAAGAGGCAACGGCAATAAAAAACCATGCCGAAGCCAGCACCAGTCCCAGCCCGGCCAGGTTCAGGGTCAACAGGGTGCTGCGCGATTTCAGGGTAAAACGATCTCGCTCGACATAACCGGCTGGTAAGTTTTGAGTGGCGTAAGGCATGATCTGAAACCTGGTTGTTGGTATTAATTGCGGATGCGGATTTTATGATCCTCAACGATCCAGAGGTGACCCTCTAGTGGTTCTTTGGAAAGATGCGGGAGAATTCGTTTGACTGCCCCAAGGACTGAGTTTCGATCCTGTAATTTCAATCGAAATACAACAATGCCCGGTATTTGTTGCGGAGAAAAAAGGCGGATATCAGCAAAATCCATATCCATGGTTAGCAGAATTCGGCTTTCGGTTTTACACTGGTCCGCCAGTATATGATCGGTACATCCCGCCAGATTTTCATCAAAAACTGTTGCGGTATCCAGGCCATTGCTGTTCAAGTATTCGGCAACATCCAGTGGTAAATTTTCGTCCAGCTTGAATTTCAAGTTTCCCCCGTGGAGCTCATTCAGTGGAAATGACCCGCTCAGAGGCCAGTTCCGCAGCATAGGCGATTGCCGCAGAGATATCCTCGCGCTTTAAGCTTGGGTAACTTTGTAAGATCTCCTCAGCACTCAAGCCGGCTGCAAGATTATCCAAAATCACGGAAACCATGATCCGTGTGCCTTTAATGATCGCCTTTCCATGGCAAATTTGGGGATCGGAGGTTATGTAATCACGCCAGTTCATTCTTCACCGCCTGTTTTCATACTCTTAATCTATCAAACTTCTGTTCGGAATAAATCATTTTTACATCAATTTTCGAGTTTTCGTCCCCCTCCCGCCTCCCCCAAAATCGCCCTTGCGATTTTGGGGGAGGTGCAGGTGGGGATGATTGGCATTGCATCCAGGTTTTGCACGAAAGCCGTATTCAGGTCATTTTACCACGATTGAGGGGTATAGGTCGGCCAGGGGGTTGGGGTTGCATCTTCCCCCTGCAGGGTGGGCGGAGTGGCGGGTGTGCCCGTCTGGACGGGAA
>Ga0067045_1031414_pt1 | contig 12339 bp, 13 predicted proteins | sample TerdegcTABiofilm_FD_59184 | JGI IMG/M metagenome (GOLD analysis project Ga0067045, IMG submission 59184) | Combined Assembly of (Gp0054472, Gp0054536) Wastewater bioreactor microbial communities from Singapore -Terephthalate degrading...
CTGAACGGGCCGGACACGGCGAGGCCGAGGCGGGGCGTCCCGCCTCGGCCTTTTTATCGCGCCCCGGCCGGAAAGTCGGGACGTTCGCCGCAGGACGTTCCGATCAGCCGAGAATGCCGAGCTTGGTCAATCCGTCGTAGACGAACTGGATCGCCAAGCCCGAGAGCACGAGGCCCATCATCCGCTCCACCACGGACACCCCCGTCCGGCCGAGCATCCGGAGGACCAGGCGGGAGGAGAACATGGCCAAGGTGACCCCGGCCAGGGAAAGGATGACCGCGCCGAAGAGCAGGAGGGTGATCGTCAGGTACGACGGGGCGTCGGCGGAGTAGAGCATCAGGGTCGTGATGGTGCCGGGACCCGCGATCATGGGGATGGCCAGGGGGAAGACCGCGACGGAAGAGGAATCATCCTCTTCCTCCTCCTTGCTGGTCTTGGTCCGTTTGGGCTGTCCGAAGAGCATGTCGATGGAGATCAGGAAAAAGAGGGTCCCTCCGGCCACATAAAAGGATCCCGGCGAAATCCCGAAGAACGAGAGGATAAAGCGTCCCGCAAAGATGAACACTCCAAGGACGATGAAGGCCACCCCGACGGCTTTCCAGATCGTGCGCTTCTTCTGCTCCTCGGTCATGCGGCCCGTGGCGGAGATGAACAGAGGGACGATGCCGACGGGATCGATCACGATGAAGATCGTCAGGAAGATTTGCAGGAAGGTATTCAGCATGGCCGAAGGATACCGCGCCGCGGCGCGTCCGCGCAAGCCGATCGGAGGATCGGAAAACCCGCGCGGATCCTTCCCCCCCCGAGCCGCCCGTCCGAACCCGGCGGGGATTTGACTCCGCAGGCGTTTAGCCCTATATTTCCCTTGATACCCTGGGCCTATCCACGGCTCAAAACGATCGATTCGAAGAAATCCGCCGCCGGAGGGAAAATGAGCAACGAAGTCACCCTTACGTCCGAGAATTTCGAACAGGAAGTCCTCAAGTCCCCCATCCCCGTCCTGGTGGATTTTTGGGCCGAGTGGTGCGGCCCCTGCAGGATGATCGCCCCCGCGGTGGACGAGCTGGCCCGAGCCTACGAAGGCAAGATCAAGGTGGGCAAGGTGGACGTGGACTCCCAGGTGGACCTGGCCGGCCGCTTCGGGATCATCTCGATTCCGACCCTGATGGTTTTCAAGGACGGAAAAGCCGCCCGCCAGAAGGTCGGCGCCCTACCAAAACTCCAGATCGAGGGGCTCTTCAAGGACCTGATCCAGCCCTAGCCGGATCACGGAACGTACACGGCATCCGAGTTCGGCTTGCCGACGCTGGACCCCTTGGTCGGCACGACATGCCAATCCGAGGCGGAATCCGTGTCCCTCGAGTCCGAGGACCGGCATAACGTTCGCGTGCTCGTGGTTCCTTCGCTGCGGGCCGCGTCCTCCGGTCGTATTTCGGCCCCTGCGATCTTCCAGCCCCCTTCCGAGACGACCCCTCGAACCTGGTCCCAGAGAGCCTGGGTTCCGAAGCCCCCGTATTTCGTGTCCGACGCGGATGTACGGGCTGAGTAGATCAGGGCGTCCCGGATCGGCCCGGTGGGAGAGCGGTACAGGGTCATGCACCCGTTCTCCCCGGGAAGGGCCCCGTCCCCTCCCCGGTACCAGAAGTCCCGGGCGTAGGGATACGCGTCCAGGCCCCCGGAGGCCGTAGGATCCCCCGTCTCGTTCCGCTCCTCCGGAATACCCTGGGGCTTCAGGTGCAGGACCACGAACTCCCCGGCGGATACCTCGCAGGGGGGAAAGACATAGAGCAGAACCTGAGCAGCCGCGCAGCCCACCCGGAAGGTCAGACCTGCCAGGTTTCCGGACTCCATCACCGCCAACTCCACCAGGTCCGGATGGGTCGAAGACCCCTGGGTCAGGACTTCGTTGAGCAGGATTCGGGGCAGGTCGGGGTTATAGCCCCAGAAGGGCAGGACAAAGCTGGTCGAATTCCCCGAAGGGTCCCGGACGGTCCCCTCCAGGGAAAGCGACGTCCCCGCGGCCAGGGTACCCGCGGCGGAGATCCGAACGCGCGTGCCTTCGGAGGCGACACCCAGGGCGCCCAGGTCCGGATCCGACGCGAAATCCCCCGGGGAAACCTCCACGACCTCGTCGAAATCCACCACGAATTCCCCGGGACCCTCGGCGTCCCAGCGTTGAACGCTCGGGGGCCTTAGGTCCCGAGGAGAGAGGGCTTCCGAAACGACCTGGGGCAGGCAGGCGGACAACAGGGCGGCGGGGACCAAGACGCAGGAAGCGGTCCGCGCAGCGTTCAAGAGGGCGACTCGAGGCGCCCGGCTCAGAGTTTTCATTCGTGGTTCCTCCCGGACATAATCCGGGAAAAACCGGCCTACACGCTTGCGTCCAGTGCGGGTTTTTTCCGGGAAAAGCGCTCCCGGATGGGGTCGCCGTAGAGCACCAGGGCAAGGCCGCCCAGGATCAGGGGGACCCCGAGCGGCAGGTAGGGCGTCGCCGTTTCCCCCTTCATGCCCGGCCGCCCGCCTTCGCGCCCGCCTCGGCCGCCGCCTCCGCGACCGCGGAGACGATGACCGGGATCCGCTCCGCCTTGATCCAATAGTGGGTCACAAGACGCAGGCCCCCTCCCTCGGGGGGATTCACCAGGATGCCCCGCCGCTCGAGGGCCGCCGAGAAGGCCTCGGCGTCCGAGAGCCCCGCGATCTCGAGGAACACCATGTTGATGCGGACCCCGGTGCCCAGGATCCGGACCCCCGGGATCCGGGCCAGGCCCTCCGCCAGGGCCGCGGCGTTCCGGTGATCCTCGGACAGACGCTCCCGCATGGGGCCCAGGGCCAGGAGGCCCGCCGCGGCCAGGACTCCGGCCTGGCGCATCCCGCCCCCCATGAGCTTGCGCTTGCGCCGGGCTGCCTCGATGAAGGCCCTCTTTCCCGCCAGGAGGGAGCCCACCGGGGCGCACATGCCCTTGGACAGGCAGAACATCACAGAGTCGACCCGTGCGGCGATCTCGCGCGCGTCGACCCCCAGGGCCGCCGCGGCGTTGAAGAGCCGCGCCCCGTCCAGGTGGATCGGAAGGCCGTGCCGGTCCGCGACGGCCCGGACCGAGTCCATGTAGGAGAGCGGGAGAGCCCGGCCGCAGCCGTGGGCGTTCTCCAGGCAGATGAGGGAGGTGTCCGGGTAGTGGATGTCCCCGCCCGGCCGGACCCGGGCCTCGATCTCCTCCGGGTCCAGCTCGCCCTCCCGGGAGACGAGGGTCCGCAGCTGGACCCCCGCGATGACCGATGCCGCCCCCGCCTCGTGGGCCACGATGTGGCAGTCGTCCCCCAGGATCACCTCGGTGCCCCGGGGGCAGTGGGTGAAGAGGGCCAACTGGTTCCCGAAGGTCCCGGTCGGGACGAAGAGGGCCGCCTCCTTGCCCGCAAGCCGGGCGCCCAGGGCCTCCAGCTCGTTGACCGTGGGGTCGTCCCCGTAGACGTCGTCCCCCACCTCCGCCCGGGCCATGGCGGCCCGCATCTCGTCGGTCGGCCAGGTTACCGTGTCGCTCCGCAGGTCGATGTACTTCATGCCGGACATAGTACGCCCCGGCGCAGGAAGGGGCAAGCGGCGGGGCGCGATCGGCCCCTTACCTTCCCGCGTTGAAATGGTATACTCCGGCGCAGAAACCCGGCCGGCGAATCCGGCTTGCGGGCGGATACCGCCCGCGGGCGGAACCGGCCAAAACGGGAGCGGACACCATGCGGATACTGCTGGCCAACGACCACGGCGCCCTGGAGCTGAAACGGCGGATCGCCGCCCACCTGGCCGCCCGGGGGCATGAGATCGTGGACCTTGGAGTGAATTCCGAGGAGAGCGTGGACTACCCCGACAAGGGCGCCGAGGCCGCCCGGGAATACCTCAAGGGCGGCTACGACCTGGGGATCGTCCTGTGCGGTACCGGAATCGGGATTTCCATCGCCGCCAACAAGCACAAGGGCATCCGCTGCGCCCTGGTCCACGACCTCTTCACCGCGGAGATGGCCCGGGCCCACAACGACGCGAACTTCCTGGCCTTCGGGGGTCGGGTGGACTACCCGGTGCCTGTGGAGCGGATCCTGGACAAGTTCCTGGAGACGAAGTACGAGGGCGGCCGCCACGCCCGGCGGGTCGGAAAACTGGACGCCCTGGGCTGAGTCTCCAAGCCTTCCCGCCGTCCGGGAGGCCTCACAAGCTTCGTACCACCAGGCCGGGGCGCCAGTCCCCGGCCGGATACCCCGCATCGGGAGCGGATCATGGACAAGAAATCAGCTATAGCCTTCGCCCCGGCCACGGTAGCCAACGTGGCCGTGGGTTTCGACATTCTGGGCTTTCCCCTGGACGCTGTGGGGGACACGGTCACGGTGGAACGGGTCGACCCTGCCCCGGGAACCCAGCCCACCGTAACCCTGGCCGGAACGGACGGCGTCGTATCGAACCTTCCCGCGGATCCGGAGCGCAATACGGCCACCTTCCCCCTGATCCGCCTCCGGTCGGACCTGGGCCTGCCCTTCGGCTTCCGGGTCTCCGTGCGCAAGGGCATCCCCCTGTCCAGCGGGATGGGGGGCTCCGCGGCCAGCTCCGTGGGCGCCCTGACGGCCGCCAACGCCCTGCTTCCCGAGCCCCTGCCCCGGGAGGATCTCCTCAAGTACGCCTTGATGGGCGAAGAGCTCGCCTCGGGCTCCCCCCACGGGGACAACGCCGCACCCTGCCTGCTGGGCGGGCTGACCCTCCTGCGTTCCCTGGACCCGGTGGAAGCTATCCGCATCCCCCTGCCGGAAGCCCTCAGGGTCGTCCTGGTTCACCCCCACCGGGAGCTGGACACCCGCTCCAGCCGCGGGATCCTCCCCCGGGAACTTCCTTTGAAGGAGTACGTAGCCCAGTCCTCCCGCCTGGCCTCCTTCATAGCCGCCTGCTATTCCGGGGACCTGGATCTCCTCGCGCGCAGCCTCAAGGACAGCCTGGTCGAGCCCCGCCGGGCTCCCCTGATCCCGGCGTTCCACTCGGTCCAGCGGGCGGCCCTTCAGGCGGGAGCCCTGGGCTGCTCCATCTCCGGGTCGGGCCCCTCGGTCTTCGCCCTCTGCCGGAGCGACGACCAGGCCGAGCGGGTCCGCAGGGCCATGGCGGCCGCCTGGGACGCGGCCGGGGTGCCCTGCGACTCCTGGACCGGCCCGGTGAGCCGTTCCGGGGCCCGAATCCAGGAAAACAGCCGGGCCGGGGTGCCCGCATGAGGTTCATAAGCACCCGGGGGGGCTGCGAGCCCCGAACAGCCTCCGAGGCCCTGCGGGAGGGGCTGGCCCCGGACGGAGGCCTCTTCGTCCCGGAGACCCTGCCGCTCCTCTCCCCCGCGGCCCTGGACCCGGACCTCCCCTACCCCGAGCGGGCCCGGGAGGTCCTGGCCCCCTTCTTCCGGGGCGACGAGCTGGAGCCCGATGTGCCGGGGATATGCCGGGATGCCTTCGACTTCCCGGTACCCCTGGCCCCGCTCTCGGACAAGGTCCGGATCCTGGAGCTCTTCCACGGTCCCACCGCGGCCTTCAAGGACTTCGGAGCCCGCTTCCTTGCCCGGGCCCTGGAGCGGCGGGAGGCGGGAGAACCCCGTCCCCTGACCATCCTGGTGGCCACCTCCGGGGACACCGGGGGCGCCGTGGCCGCGGCGTTCCACGGCCGGTCCGGGATCTCCGTCCGGGTCCTCTTCCCCCAGGACGGCGTGTCGGAACGGCAGAGAAAGCAGCTCACCTGCTGGGGCGGCAACGTGACATCCTACGCCGTGCGGGGGACCTTCGACGACTGTCAGCGCATGGTCAAGGAGGCCTTCCGCTCCCCGGACCTGGCCGGGCGCTTCCGGCTTAGCTCGGCCAACAGCATCAACCTGGGGAGGCTTTTGCCCCAGACCGTCTACTATGTCCACGCTTCGGTCCTCTTCCTGCGGGAAACCGGGGAGCGGCCCGTGATGGTCATCCCGAGCGGGAACGTGGGGAACGCGGTGGGCGCCTACTGGGCCAAGGCCATGGGAGCCCCGATCGCCCGGATCGCCCTGGCGGTCAACGCCAACCGAGTCCTTCCGGACTTCCTGACCGAGGGGATCTACCGTCCGCGGCCCAGCGTCCGGACCCTGGCCAACGCCATGGATGTGGGGGACCCGAGCAACCTGGAACGTCTGCGCTTCCTCTTCCCCGACCGGGAAACCCTGGAGCGCGAGGTCTCGGCCCGGAGCGTGACGGACGGGGAGATCCGGGATACCATCCGGCGGGTGTTCGAGGGTTCCGGCCTCGTGCTCTGTCCCCACACCGCCTGCGCGGAATACCTGCGGGAGCGGCGCATCCCGGAAGCCCCCGCCATCGTGGTGGCCACGGCCCACCCCGCCAAGTTCGAAACCGTCGTGGAACCCCTGATCGGCAGGCCCGTCCCGGTTCCCCCCGCCCTCTCGGCCCTGCTGGACGCCCCGAGCCGGTGCGAGACCATCGATCCCCGGATGGAGGACCTCTTCCGGTAGGAACCCGACAGGCCCCTAGAGATCGTCCACCACGAGCCGCCCCCGGACCGCCGCGGCCCGGACCCGGAACTCCCGGTCGAAGACGACCACGTCCCCTTCGTATCCGGGCACCAGGGCCCCGAGGCGGTCCCGGCGCAGGACCCGGGCGGGGTTTCCGGCCGCCATGCGGACCGCATCCGCCACAGGAATCCCCCAGGAGAACAAGTTCCGAACCCCCTCGATCATGGTCAGGCAAGAGCCCGCGATGACCCCGTCCGATTTCCGGCGGAAGACCCCGTCCGCCGGCTCGACCTCCTGGTTGTTCGCGAACAGCGGCCCCTCCCCCTGTTTCGTGGGCCGCAGGGAGTCCGTGACCAGGACGATGCGGTCCAGGGGCTTGTCCCGGACCACCAGGCGGACCAGATCCGGATGCACGTGACGGCCGTCCGCAACGATCTCGCAGGAGATCTCCGGATGGATCAGGACCGCCCCGACGGCGTTGGGGTTCCGGTGGTGCATCTGGCTCATGCCGTTGAAGAGGTGGGTCGCGTGGAGGATCCCCGCCTGCATCCCCTCCACCATGTTCTCGTAGGTGGCGTTCGTGTGCCCCGCGGAAAGTACGATGCCCTTCTTGGCGCAGGACAGGGCCAGTTCCCGCATTCCCTTGAGCTCCGGGGCCACGGTCATGAGGAGGATGCGACCCCCCGAGGCCTCCCAAAGTTCCTCCAAGAAGTCCAGGTCGACCGGGCTGGCCGACTCGGGCTTCTGGACACCCAGGCGCTCGGGGGAGATGAAGGGGCCCTCCAGGTGGAGCCCCAGGATCCGCGCCCCGTCCCGGGGAGTCCGGGCCGAGGCCGCCCGGCGGACCCGCTCCACGAGTTCGTCCCGGGGTGCGGGGTACAAGGTCGGGCAGAAGGAGGTCACCCCGTACCGGGGCAGGGCCCGGGACATCGCCTCTATCTCCCGGGGATCCCCCTCCTCGGTGCCGTGGCCCCCGATGCCGTGGATATGGGTATCCGTGAAACCCGGGGCGATATAGCAGCCCGAGGCGTCCCGGACCCGGACCTCCGGGCCGAGAGCCCGGGCGGCCAGGCGACGCTCCCCGAAGACGTCCGCCACCCGTCCGTCCTCCAGCAAAAGGTCGCAGTTCTCCATAGCCGCGAAGCCCGTGAGCACCGTTCCGTTCCGAAACAGGATGGGCGGCCCGGCGGGGCCCGCCGCGACGGCCTCCGAGGTCCCCGGTTCCGCGGGTCCCGGCTCAGACGAGCTCGTGGCGGTCCCCGTACTTCACGATCCGGACGTCCCGGATACCCTTCCCGCCAAGGAAGGAGGACATCGCGGCCAGGCTCTCCGTCTCGCCGTGGACCAGGAAGATCCCCTTGAGCCGGGATAGGTCGAGACCGGACAGCCAATTCCAGGTCTCCTCATAGTCCGCATGGGCGCTGAAGGCGTTGATCTCCTCCACCCGGGCCCGGAGCTTGAGGATGTTCCCGTGGATACGAACCTCCGGAACCCGCTCCTTGATCCGGCGGCCCAGGGTGTCCGCGGCCATGTAGCCCACGATCAGGATCGTATTGGCCGGGTCCTCCACGGTATGCAGGAGATGATGCTGGATTCGGCCCGCTTCGCACATGCCGTCGGCGCTCACGATGATGGCCGGGCCTTTGAGGTCGTTCAGGGCCTTGGACTCCTCCACGGAGGACGCGAACCGGAGGTTGTTGAACCCGAAGGGATTCTTGTGGTGCTTCAGGAAGGCCTCGTGGGTCTCCCGGTCATAGCACTCCGGGTGGACCTGGAAGATGGTCGTGGCGTTCAAGGCCATGGGCGAGTCGACCCAGATGGGGATGTCCGGGATGGCCTTGCGGTCCGAGAGGAGGTGGAGGTAGTAAACCAGCTCCTGGGTCCGCTCTATTGCGAAGGCGGGGATGACGATCTTGCCGCCCTTCTCGGCGGTCTCTCGGACCACCCGGCCCAGCTTCTCCACGGCGTCGTCCTGGGACTCGTGGAGCCGGTCCCCGTAGGTCGCCTCCAGCACCATCCACTCCACCGGGGGTATCCGTTCCGGATCCCGGATGATGGGCTTGCCCTTGCGCCCCAGATCCCCGGTGAAGGCGATGGAGGTCGAACGCCCCCCTGAGTCCCTGGCCTCCGCCACGATCATGGAGGATCCCAGGATGTGCCCCGCGTCGAAGAACTCGATCCGGATCCCGTCCCCCGCGGAAAGGGGTCGTCCGTAGGAGACGGTGACAAACTGTCCCATCGCCGCCACGACGTCCTGTTCGTCGTACAGGGGCTTCCAGGTGAACGGCTCGCCCCGCTTGGCCGCCTGTTTGGCCAGGTACTCCGCGTCCCGGGCCTGGATGCGGGCGGAGTCCATCATGATGATCCCCGCCAGGTCCCGGGTCGCGGGGGTGGCGAGGATGTTCCCTCGAAAGCCCCTCTTGGAAAGCAGGGGCAGCATCCCGGAATGGTCGTAGTGGGCGTGGGTCAGGAAGACCGCCTCCAGACCCGCCGGATCGGGCACCAGGGCCTTGTTCTTCCGTTCCGCGACCTCGCGTTTCCCTTGGAAGGCTCCGCAGTCGACCAGGAAGCGCCGTCCGTCCACATCCAACACATGTTTGGAGCCGGTTACTTCCCCCGCGGCTCCCTCGGAGTAAAAGGTGATCGCCATGAGGATACTATAGACCGGAGGGATCCGGTCGGGAAGGGCCGCCCGGGACCTACAGGACTACAGGAAGAAGACCACGGTCCCTCCGACCGCCGCGCAGGCCCCCAGGACCTCCCAGAGGCTCACCTTCTGCTTGAGGAAGACGACGGAAGGTAAGATGATGAGGATCGGGGCCAGGCCGATCAGGGTGGACACGGTTCCCGCCTGGGTATGGTTCAAGGCGAAGACCGAGAGGGTCACGCCCAGGAAGGGCCCGAAGACCGCTCCCGCCAGGGTATTCCGGATACCGACCCCCTCCCGGGGGGCCTCCGCGAAGACCTTTCGCCCCTTGCCCGAGACAAGGGCCACGACGGCAAAGCCGACCATGCCGGCCAGGACCCGGATCTGGGTGGCCGCTACCGTATCGTACCCGGCGGACCCCAGCTTGGTCAGGATCATCCCCGCGGACTGTCCCACCGAGGCCAGAAATGCGAAGAGGTATCCCAAGCGGCGCCGATCTCGATCGCGGGCCGGTTCTTCCCGGGAATCCCGGCTCCGTCCCAGCACCGCGGCCGCGATGCCGGCGCAGACCAGGGCCATGCCCAGAAGGCCCCGGGGCGGCATGAGCTCCCGGACGGCCAGAAAGCTGAACAAGGCCGTGGTGGGTGGCGAAAGGGCCAGGAACAGCATGGTCGTCCGGGACCCGATCATCACATAGGCGTTGAACAGGAAAATATCCGCGACGACGAACCCCACAAGTCCCGACGCGGACAGCCACAGCCAGGCCCAGCCCGGAGCGTCCGAGGGGAAGGGCAGGCCCCGCAGGAGCCAGGCCGTTCCGGACAGAAGAACGATGGCGCCCACAAGCTTGAAAAAATTGACCGCAAGAGTGCCGATACGCCGGGAGGCGGTCTCGAAGAAGACCGCCGAGACGGTCCAACAGATCGCCGTCCCGAAGGCCGCGAGTTCTCCGATCCTTTGCATGATGGGGTGATCCTATACCGGGACTCTGGACCGTGGATAGTCCCCGGGCGGGTTTGACTTCCCGCCCGGGAGGACCTATGTTTTACTTAAGAGATCATCGGAGGTCAACACCGGACCGGACTTGGGTTCGGAAGGGAGGAGACATGGCCGTGATTTGCATAGCCCGGGAACTCGCGTCCCTGGGCGAAGAGACCGCCCACGAACTGGCGGACCTCACGGGTTACCGCTACCTGGACAAGGCCTACGTGGAGAAGAAGCTTTCCGAATACGGTATAGCGGCCCAGGAAATCCAGCGATTCGACGAGAAAAAGCCGGGGTTCTGGGCTTCCTTGAGCAGGGGCCGGGACGACTACCTGCACTTCCTAAAGACCGTGCTCTATGAGGAAGCCCAGATCGGGGACTGCATCCTGGTCGGCCGAGGGGGTATGGGAATCTTTGCCGGGGTGCCCGGCGTCATAGCCGTACGGCTCACGTCGCCGATGCCGATACGGATCGAGAGGATCAAGAAGTTCTACAACTGCGACGAGCGCCACGCCGAGCAGCTGGCCCGGCAGAGCGACAACGACCGGGACGGATTCCACCGGTATTTCTTCAACCTGGATTGGAGGGACCCGGTCAACTACGACATGGTGCTGAACACGGGCCTCGAGCATCCCGCCACGGTGGCCCAGATCATTAACCAGTACCGGTTGCTGACCATCACCGCGGAGCTGGAATCCCGGTGCGGCCAACGCCTCCGGGAGCTTTCCCTCGGGCAAAAGGTCGTCACGGCCGTCCTGTTCGACAAGGGGATATCCATCCATTTCCTGGAAGCGGACGTCAAGGGGGACCTGGTCACCTTGCACGGAGTCGCCAACACCCAGCAGACGATCGACGCGGCCGTAGCGGCGGCCCACGAGGTTCCCGGTGTGGGGCACGTGGAGAGCGCCATCCAGGTTGTTCAGGAATATACGGTCATGCCCTGACGGGCATGACCGTGAGCGGAATGTCCCCGCGGGACATTCCGGCTGCCCGGAACGGGTTGTCCGGCCGAATTTGGGTTGCGCGGCCGCCCGGGCGGGGGTATCCTGAGGCATGCACCTTCTCACGGGATTCCACGCCATCGAGGAGGCCTTGAAGCGGGGCCGGATCCGGGGATATCTGAGGGTGTCCGGGACCGGTCCCCGGATCAAGCGCATCCTGGAGCTGGCGGACAGGATCGGCGTCCGAATCGAGACGGCCAAGCCCGCGGAACTGGACGCGATCGCCCCGGACAACCGAGGCGTCGTCCTCGCTCTGGAAGGCGACATCCGCCCCTCCAACGATGCGGACCTGGACGAATTCCTGGAAAAGCTCTCCAAGCCCGAATCCCTGGTGCTCCTTCTGGACCATGTCACGGATCCCCACAACTACGGGGCCATCCTCCGGTCCGCGGACGTGCTGGGCGCGGACCTGGTGATCGTGCCCGAACGGCGGAGCGCCCACGACACGGACACCGTGGCCCGCGCCTCCGCGGGTGCCCTGGCCTGGGTGCCCGTGGCCGTGGTGCCCAACCTGGTTCGGGCCCTGACGTCCCTCCAGGAGAACGGATTCTGGGGCTACGCCGCGGACCTGGAGGGGGTCCAGATCGACCAGGCCAAGTTCCCGGAGCGCACCGCCATCGTCCTGGGCAGCGAGGGCTACGGCGTCTCCCGCCTGCTCAAGGAGACCTGCGACGGCGCCGTCAGCATACCCCAGAGGGGCAATGTGGAATCCCTGAACGTCTCCGTCGCCGCGGGGATCGTGATGTGGGAGTACCGGCGGCGGTACCCCGACTGACCCGGCCCCGCGCCGTCTAAAGATCCCAGATCTCCCCGAACTCGTGCTCCCGGTCGCAGTACAGACAGGTGAACGTCCTCTCCCCGGTGCGGCGGAACCGGGCGGGCGCCCCCTCCTGATGGGAGGGGTGGGAGACGCAGGCTTCGTTCTTGCAGGAGATCTGCTCGAAGTTGTAGATCCGGGGAGGCATGGCCAGGCGGTATTTCTTGAGCACCCGGGAGTCCTTGATCAAGTTCAGGGTGCAGCCCGGGGCTATGGCCCCGAGCTTCTTGAGGTCCCGGCGGTCGAAGGACAGGATGTCCGGCAGGGAGAGGATCCCCTTGTAGATGTCCGGGCCCGCGTTGGAATGGTAGACTCCGTGGGAGGATCGTACGTCCAAGCCTAGGATGCGGCGGATCTTGTCCAGGGTGTCCCAGATCTCCCGGACGG
>Ga0067045_1031415_pt1 | contig 12338 bp, 9 predicted proteins | sample TerdegcTABiofilm_FD_59184 | JGI IMG/M metagenome (GOLD analysis project Ga0067045, IMG submission 59184) | Combined Assembly of (Gp0054472, Gp0054536) Wastewater bioreactor microbial communities from Singapore -Terephthalate degrading...
ATTAACAAGCGTAGAGAGTGAAGCTGAGATAGAAGTGAGTGGATCCATTAAAAGTAAAGCAGCAATGGGAAAGTTTACCGATTTTTACCTTGAGAGCAATATTCCAAATGGAAGTGTCAACATAAAAAGTGATAAAAGAATCCTTGTCAGTCATTTACATAATTATAGAGACAAGGGGTTATTCTATTTTGTCCCGCCAATCAAGGATAATTCATTGATTATGAGCTTTGTTGTTGCACCATCAAATAGTAATGTTCCCAGCATAGATAATGCTGATATCTATAGGGCAAATTTTGAACTCTTCACACTTGTGCGAATTAAAGATTTTTTTGTTAATATTGTCTCTAAAGATTATTTATTATTTACTATTGTTTTCTTTATACTGATAGGGTTATTGCTCTCGGGAATTATTATTGCTCTTGGTGCAGTGAGTAAACCTAAGCCTCAAAAAGAAAAAAGAAAAGAACAAGAAAGAGATATAATTGTTATAAGGGAGAGTGAGGAGAGAAAGCCTGAAAAGTCATCTTTCAAAGAGATTTCAGAAGAAGTACCCCGTGCTCCTGGGAATGAATCACCACAAGCTATACCTCATCTACGAATAAAGGAAGTTACTCTTCCGTCATCTCCTTCTAAAGTAGAATCTAAAGAAGAAAAAGTTGAAAAGCGAGCACCTACAGAAAAAGAAGTTTCAAAAATAAGAGAAAGTGAGAAGTTTTTTGAAATTGATCTTCCTGTAAAGAGGGAAATTTTTGAAGAAATAAAAGATAAAAAAGTTGTCTTAGACCCTGGTTCAGCAAACAGACTTTATGTTGAAAACTTGCTTTTAAGATTTTCTTCTGCTCCCTTTATTTGCAAAGATGGTTCTACAAAACTCTCTGAAGAGGTAAATAAGCTCTTAAAAATAGTTGATCTAAATAGGCAGGAGATAGAAAGAGCAAAGATATTATCTATTAGACTATCTATGACAGAAGAGGCCGGAAAGGCATTAGTTTTAGCAAAAAGTATTAATGCAAGTATTTATATAACATCTTACAAGCTTCCCAATAAGGTTTATAAAATAGATATTATTAGAATTACAGAATTGCTTAAAGAATTATAAAATGAAAAAGGAGGATAGTTTTTAGTGGTAAAGATTCTTAAAAAGGAGACATTAGCACAATCTATTAAGCTTATGGAGTTGGATGCTCCATTAGTTGCTAAGTATGCAAAAGCAGGACAGTTTGTTATTATTATTATTAATGAGAAAGGGGAGAGGATTCCACTAACAATTGCTGATTTTGACAAAGAGAGAGGAACAATTACTATTGTTTTTCAGGAGGTTGGGAAAACTACCCTTGCTTTGGGCTTGCTCAATGAGGGAGATGAAATTGCTTACATAAATGGCCCTCTTGGCAAGGCATCCCATATAGAAAAATTTGGGAATGTTGTAATAATTGGTGGAGGGGTAGGAATAGCTCCAATTTATCCAATCTCGAGAGCTTTGAAAGAAGCAGGGAATAGTGTAACTGCAATAATAGGTAGTCGAACAAAGGACCTTCTTTTCTGGGAAGAGAAAATGAGAAATGTTTCTCATAGGCTTTTTGTAACAACTGACGATGGAACATATGGAATTAGCGGTTTCGTAACAAATCCTCTTACAAAGATTATTAATGAGGAGAGGGTTGACAGAGTAATAGCAATTGGGCCTGTCCCTATGATGAAAGCAGTCTCAAATGTAATGAAAGGAAAGAATATTCCTACAATTATTAGCTTAAATTCACTTATGGTTTGTGGAATGGGAATGTGTGGTGCCTGTAGGGTAGAAGTTTCTCAGGAGACAAGATTTACCTGCTTCGAAGGACCTGAATTTGATGGTCTGGATGTAAATTTAACTGAACTTAGTGAAAGGCTAAAAACATATGCAAATGAAGAAAGAATTGCTCTAAGTAAATTCAAGGAGGAATTTGATGGCAGTAAATAAGAAAGCACTTGCTATGCCAGAGCAAAATCCAGAGGAAAGAATTAAAAACTTTAATGAGGTTGCCCTCGGTTACACTGAAGAGATGGCAATAGAGGAAGCGAAAAGGTGTTTGAGATGCAAGAAAAAGCCCTGCGTTGAGGGATGTCCTGTTAGTATTGATATTCCTGCATTTATTCAGGCAATAGTTGAGAGGGATTATCAGAAAGCCATAGACATAATTCATGATAAAAATGCTCTTCCTATGGTTACAGGTAGGGTTTGCCCTCAAGAAGAGCAGTGTCAGAAGTATTGCGCACTGCTCAAAGTAGGAGAGGCAGTTTCTATTGGCAGACTTGAAAGATTTGTAGCTGATTGGGAGTTTGAGAAAAATATGAGAGAAGGGAAGGCTAAAGTAACCCCTCCGCCGTCAAACGGAATAAAAGTTGCAATTATAGGATCAGGACCTGCAGGTTTAACCTGTGCAGGCGACTTAAGAAAGTTAGGATATGATGTTACAATCTTTGAGGCATTTCATAAGGGTGGAGGAGTTCTGATATATGGCATCCCTGAATTTAGACTGCCAAAGAGAATTGTTCAGGCAGAAATAGATAATCTACTTAAGCAGGGAGTAAAATTGGTGACAAATACTCTTATTGGTTCAGGTATTACAATAGACGAGTTATTTAGAGAAGGATACAAGGCTATATTTATAGGTACAGGGGCAGGACTACCTCAATTTATGGGGATAGAAGGAGAAAATCTTGCTGGTATATACTCTGCAAACGAGTTCCTGACACGAGTAAACTTAATGAAGGCATATCTCTTTCCGGAGTATGATACTCCAGTTAAAAGAGGAAAAAGAGTAGCTGTAATAGGTGGAGGAAATGTCGCAATGGATTCTGCGAGAACAGCCTTAAGATTGGGCGCAGACCACGTTTACTTAATATATAGGAGAGGCAGAGAAGAGATGCCTGCCAGAGTTGAGGAAATAATTCGAGCAGAAGAAGAGGGAATAGATTTCAATCTTCTTACCAATCCTGTTAAATATTTAGGAGATGAAAATGGCTTTGTCAAAGAGATAGAATGTATAAAGATGAAACTTGGAGAGCCTGATTCCTCAGGAAGGAGAAGGCCCTGTCCTATAGAGGGTTCTAACTTTAAGATAACAGTTGATCAGGTTGTTGTGGCAATTGGGACAACACCAAATCCAGTTTTAGTTCGTTCTACTCCTGGGCTTGAGACGAAAAAGAGAGGAGAAATAATTGCTTCTGAGAATGGAGAAACCTCTATTAAAGGCATATATGCGGGGGGCGATATAGTTACTGGTGCAGCTACAGTAATAACAGCAATGGGGGCAGGAAGAAAAGCTGCATCAGCGATAGATGAGTATATACGAAACGAATCCCTTTCCCATCATCCCGAACGAATGTGAGGAATCTCTCTTCTCATTCCTTGAGACCCCTCGGGCAAAAAACGCCCTCGGGGTGACAAAAGAGGGTGTCATTCCCGCGAAAGTGGGAATCCACAAATATCCTCTGTCTCGCATATTTGATTTACATAAGAACTAAGCGATAAATATTCTAAAAAGAAAACATTCCTCTTGCTATTTAAACTATTTTTATAATAATTACAAATATATTTTTATATAAAAAAGATAAGGATGGATAAAAATAGCCTTAAGGTTCTTGAACTTGATAAGGTTTTAAAGCATCTTTCAGAGTTTACAAAAACAAGAGCAGGTTATGAATTATGCCTTTCTCTTAAGCCTTTAACTGATTTCGAAGAAATTAAGACAAATCTCAGGGAAGTGAGCGAGGCAAAAAACTTCATTATTACACAGGGTTATCCTCCTATTTCTGAAACAGAAAGAGCAAAAAAAGCCATTGAAAGAGCAGCTATTAGTGGTCTCTTAAATGAAGAGGAACTCCTTACAATTTTGAATAAACTTAAAACTCTAACGGCCATTAAGGATTCCTTTAAGGATTCAAGGGATGAATTCCCGCTTCTCAACAGGTATGTAGACCAAATTAAATTGCAAAAAGAAATAGAAAAAGAGATAGAAGCAAAAATCGGCGAGGATGGTGAAGTGAGAACTAATGCTACCGAAGACCTTTCTCGAATAAGAAAAAACATAAAAGAGACACATAATTTAATATATAGTAAACTTAATGAGCTCTTTAATTCTCAATCATACTCAAGAATGTTCCAGGAAAACATTATAACTGTGAGAAACAATAGGTATGTAATTCCTCTTAAATCGGAGTTTAAGACTCACTTTCCCTGCATAGTGTATGACCAGTCTACATCTGGAGAGACTCTCTTTGTTGAACCCCTTCTTATAACTCCTCTAAACAATGACTATAATATTCTTCTCTCTCAGGAGAAGCGGGAAATTGATAAAATTCTTTCCGTTCTCTCTGGTTTAGTTAAAGAAAAAGCAAAAGAACTTTTAGCTTCAATTGCAATTGAGGAAGAATTGGACATCATTTTTGCAAAGGCAAGACAAGCTGTTGAACTGGATTGCAGTGAGCCAGAGATGGTTGATGCTCCTCTTTTTAATATTAAGGGTGCGCGACACCCTTTAATTCCTAAAAGCGAAGTAGTCCCTATTGATATACATTTAGGTGAAAAATTTCGCACTTTAATAATTACTGGTCCAAATACTGGTGGGAAAACCGTAACTTTAAAAACCTGTGGATTGCTCATAGCTATGAGCTATTGTGGTTTACATATTCCAGCCTCTTCTCAAACAAAAATCGGTCATTTCGAAGACATATTGGCAGATATTGGTGAAGAACAGAATATTGAGCAAAGTTTAAGTAGTTTCTCCTCACATTTGTCAAATATAATTCATATATTAAAACTTGCAAAGAAAGATACTCTTGTACTTTTAGATGAATTAGGAGCTGGCACAGATCCGGATGAGGGATCAGCTCTTGGAATGGCTATTATAAGCTACTTCCATATGAAGGAAGTTCCGCAAGTAATAACCACTCACTTAAGTCAGATAAAATCATTTGCCTACAATCACAATGATGCGGAAAATGCATGCGTTGGATTTAATCTCGAATCCTTAAAGCCAACATATAAAGTTCTTATAGGAATTCCTGGCCAAAGTCATGCATTTCAAATAGCAAAAAGATTAGGACTTTCCGAAGATTTAATTGAAACAGCAGAAAAATATCTCTCTAAGAGAGATATTGAAGTAAAAAGCCTTATTGATGGGCTTATTAAGAAGAGTGAAGAAATTGAAGCAGATAAACTCACCACTGAATCAGCAAGAATGGAAGCAGAAGAGTTGAAAAATAAATATGAAAAAGAGGTTCGAAATTTTGAGTCATCCATTAGGGAAAGGAAAAGAAGTCTTTACCAAAAAACATCAGAAGAAATAAAAGAAATAAGCGAGCGAGCGAAGAGCCTTCTTAAAGAACTTGCAAAGAAAAAAGAAGCCTCCTCGGAGGCTCATAAACTTTATGAGGAGATTAGGGCAATTGAAGAAGAAACTGAAAATAAACTTAAGGAAATGGAAAAAGCGGAAAAGGATTTTCCTCCTGTACAAGATAGCTCTGAGGTGTCAGTTGGAGATAATGTATGGGTAAGAAAGTATAAATTGCAAGGAATTATAATTTCTAAAGATGAAGAAAGAAATAGTGTTGAGGTGCTTATGGGCTCGTTCAGAACTATTTTACCAATTACTGAGATAGCAAAAGGTGAGCCATTTAAACCAGAGGAGGAGACAGTGGATACCTCTGGAGTAAAAAAGAGACATTCTGTCCCTCAAAAGATTGATCTTCATGGTCTTACGGTAGAAGAAGCATTACCCCTTCTTGATAAATATCTTGACGATGCATACTTAAGTAAGCTCCCAATAGTATACGTAATGCATGGCGAGGGTAAAGGAATTTTGCGCGACAACGTAAAGAAGTTTCTGCTAACTCACCCACATGTAAGAGATTTTGATTCAAAAGATACCTTTGCGATAGTCTACTTGAAATAATTTCAGACTACTTCTTAACCTTTATTTTTAAATAGCTACCTACCAAACACTCATCAAACTATGACCTTGTAGGAGTGACATATTATGAGAAATACCCCTACAAATAAAAATGATGTGTGCAACAAGAGTATTGTTTACGCTGTACTCTGAGCGAGGTGGAAATAATAAACGGGTGCGAGAGTGACATTTCTTAGTTGAGGTTTTTTTAATTAAAGATTAAATATGAGAAAATCTTAAAATGAATTACAATTAATATAGGTGTTTGAAAAATTTTTAAATAAAACAAAAATACTACAATTTATGAGGAGATGAGGAAATGAGATATACAGATAAAATAATTGGAGAGGGTTTAACATTTGATGATGTCTTGATAATACCCTCTTACTCTGATATTGTTCCAAGGGATGTGGATTTAAAAACAAGGCTTACAAAAAACATTATGTTGAATATTCCTATAGTGAGTGCAGCTATGGATAGGGTTACAGAATCGCGTCTTGCTATTGCACTTGCTCGCCAAGGAGGAATTGGAATAATACATAAAAATCTCACTCCAGAAATGCAGGCTGAAGAGGTAGACAAAGTAAAGAGGTCTGAAAGTGGCTTAATTACAAATCCAATTACGTTGAGTGAGGACTCAACAGTTCAAGATGCTCTGAATATGATGGAGAAATATCACATCTCAGGAGTTCCTATAACAAGAGGCGATAAACTTGTAGGGATAATAACTAATAGAGATTTAAGGTTTGTTACAGATTATTCTGAAAAAATAGTAAATGTGATGACAAAGGAGAACTTAATCACGGCAAAGGTGGGAACTTCGATTGATGATGCAAAAGAGATTTTGAAACAGCACAAGGTAGAAAAGCTTTTAATAATTGATGAAGATTTTAACCTTAAGGGGTTAATAACCATAAAAGATATCAATAAGATTACTGAATATCCTAACTCCTGTAAGGATAAAAATGGTAGACTCAGAGTGGGAGCGGCAGTGTCGGTCTCAAACGATGCCTTAAGGAGGGTTGAGCTGCTTTATGAATGTGGCGTTGATGTAATTGTTATTGATTCCGCTCATGGACATTCTCTGGGAGTCATAAATCTTTTAAGGACAATAAAGGATAAGTATCCAGACCTCGAGGTAGTAGCAGGAAATGTTGCAACACCAGAGGGAACGGAAACTTTAATTAAGGGAGGAGCTTCTGCTGTCAAGGTTGGAATTGGACCTGGCTCGATTTGCACAACAAGAATTATTGCAGGATGTGGTATGCCGCAGTTTACTGCAATTATGTTGTGTGCGGAAGTTGCAGATAGATATGATATCCCTGTTATAGCAGATGGCGGAATAAGATATTCAGGTGATATAACAAAAGCAATAGCTGCTGGTGCAAGCTCAGTTATGCTTGGAAATCTTTTGGCAGGTCTTGATGAAAGTCCTGGAGAACTTATTTTCTACGGTGGCAGACAATATAAGGAGTATAGAGCTATGGGGTCAATTGAGGCAATGAAAGAGGGTGGAGGCGAAAGATATTTTCAAGAGAATACAGCTCCTGCAAAGTTAGTTCCTGAAGGTATTGTTGGTAGAGTGCCTTACAAAGGAAAGTTGCAGGATTTTGTATATCAACTCGTAGGAGGATTGAGAGCTGGTATGGGTTATGCGGGTGCACATAATATAGAGGAACTTAGAAGTAAGAGCAAATTTGTTAGAATAACATCTACTGGAGTGAAGGAATCTCATCCACATGATATCTCGATCGTTAAAGAAGCACCTAATTATTGGATAAGATAAAAAATTATTGAAAGTATGTTATTAATGAATATAATGAATTTAAGATGAAAGTAAATAAAATCTATATCGGCTCCGACCACGCAGGGTTTAATCTTAAGTCTATTCTAATCGAGTATCTTGAGAGCCTAAATATAGATTATGAAGATTGCGGAACTAATTCTGATGAGATGGTTGATTATCCAGACTATGGCAAAAAGGTAGCTTTAGCTGTCAGTCAGGATCCTTCAAGTTTTGGTGTCCTAATATGCGGTACGGGCATTGGTATGTCAATTGTTGCAAATAAGATAAAAGGTATCAGAGCTGCTACCTGTAGTGAGCCCCTATCTGCAAAGCTTTCAAGAGAACATAATGATGCGAATATTTTATGTATTGGGGCAAGACTTATTGGTACATTAATGGCAATTGAAATTTTAAATACATTTATAAATACTGATTTTCTTGGCGATAGACATGAGGTAAGAGTTAAAAAAATAAGCGAGATGGAGGGTGCAGACTAAAAATGAATATGGAAGACCTTAAAAATATTGATCCAGAAGTTGCAGATGCTCTACAGAAAGAGCTTACGAGGCAGAGAGAGAAACTTGAACTAATAGCCTCTGAAAATATTGTTTCTAAGGCAGTTTTACAAGCTATGGGCTCAGTTGGAACAAATAAGTATGCAGAAGGCTATCCCGGCAAGAGATATTATGGAGGATGCGAATTTGTTGATATATTTGAAACTCTTGCAATAGAGAGAGCTAAAGCTCTATTTAATGCAGATCATGCAAATGTTCAGCCTCACTCTGGTGCACAGGCTAACACATCTGTTTACTTTGCAGTACTTAATCCTTATGATACATTTATGGGAATGAACCTCTCTCATGGTGGACATCTTACTCATGGTCATCCTATATCGATATCTGGTAAATATTACAAGGCTGTTCAATATGGTGTAAACCCTGATACGGAGACAATTGATTATGATGAGCTTGAAAGAATAGCTCTTGAGACGAAACCTAAATTAATAGTCTGCGGAGCGAGTGCCTATCCGAGATTTATCGACTTTGAAAGATTTTCAAAGATTGCAAAGAAAGTCGGAGCATACTTAATGGCTGATGTTGCTCATATCGCTGGACCAATAGTTGCTGGATTGCATCCCTCTTCGATTCCCTGGGCAGATTTTACAACTACAACCACTCATAAAACATTAAGAGGTCCAAGGGGTGGAATGATCTTATGTAAGGCTGAGCATGCAAAGCTCATTGATAAGGCAGTATTTCCTGGTATTCAGGGTGGGCCATTAATGCATATAATAGCCGCTAAGGCAGTAGCTTTCAAAGAAGCAATGAGTGAAGAGTTTAAAGAATATCAAAGGCAGGTTCTTAAAAATGCAAAGAGACTGAGTGAAGTATTAGCGGCGAAGGGACTACGAATTGTTTCTGGTGGCACTGATAACCATCTTATGCTTGTGGATCTGCGACCAATAAATATGACAGGTAAAGAGGGGGAGACTGTTTTAGACTCAGTAAATATTACCGTGAATAAGAATACAATTCCATTTGATCCAAATCCTCCAACTGTTGCAAGTGGCTTGAGAATAGGAACTCCAGCTATAACTACAAGAGGTATGAAAGAAGCTGAGATGGAGATTATTGGAGAACTGATTTATGATGCACTTACTCATAAAGATGATGCTGCTGCTCTTTCAAGAATTGCACTGAAAGTAAAAGAATTAAATGCAAAGTTTCCAATTTATGAAGGCTTAAGCTATATATAATAAATCTAATAAAAGGAGACGAGAAAACTATGTTAGAAGATGATATAAAATTTAAGATCACTGTTAAAGCCATTTCTTCATTCAATGAGACATACTAAGGTTTATGAGAATGATGATTATAGAATTGTAAAAAATAATACTCTGGAAATGACTTGTCCTGACAATGGATGGGTTACTTTTCAGATAGAGAAAATTAGTGAATAAAAGGGGGTGAGTTAAAATAATTGGTTGGATTATTTTAATTGTTGTAGTAATAATCTTATTGTACATTCTTTCCAAATATAACGGCTTTATAGTTCTTAGAAACAGAATTAAGAATGCATGGGCACAGATAAATGTAGAGCTAAAGAGAAGGTATGATTTAATACCTAATCTTGTTAATGCAGTTAAAGGCTATATGCAGTATGAGAAAGAAGTTCTTGAGAATGTGGTGAAGGCTCGCTCTATGGCTATAGAGGCAAAAACTGTTAAAGAGCAAGGCGAGGCAGAAACAGAACTTACAAAATCCTTAAAAACTCTTTTTGCAGTTATGGAGAACTATCCAGAATTGAAAGCAAATGAGAATGTTTTAAAGCTTCAGGAGGAACTGACAGCCACAGAAAATAGGATTGCTTTCTCAAGGCAATTTTATAATGATATAGTAATGCGATATAATGCAGGTATTCAGATGTTTCCTGGTAATATAATAGCAGGAATGTTTAATTTTAAGCCTGAAGAATATTTTGAAATTGAACTTCCAGAGGAGAAGGAGGTACCAAAGGTAAACCTTGGTTTATGATGAGATAGCGAGGAATAGAAGAAAGTCTTTTTTTCTTCTAATATTATTCTCCATTTTTACTGTGTTTGTTTGCTATTTCATTGGTGCAGCATGGTTTGAGTCTGGTATAGGAGGACTCATCTTTGGATTCACAATCTCTCTTATAATGTCACTTATTAGTTTTTATACTGGAGACAAGGTATTACTATCCTCAGTTGGCGCACAAGAAGCAAGTAGAGAGGAATATCCTGTGCTTCACAATGTTACCGAGGAGCTGACTATTGCTTCAGGACTTCCAAAGCCAAAGATTTACATTGTTCCGGATCCATCTCCTAATGCATTTGCAGCAGGGAGAAATCCAGAAAATGCGAAAATTGCAGTAAATGAGGGGTTGTTGCGAATTTTAAACAGAGAGGAGCTTCAGGGTGTTATAGCTCACGAGCTTTCCCACATAAAGAATTCTGATATTATGTTTGCGACTGTTGTGTCAGTTCTATTAGGAATGGTTATTATATTATCAACTCTATTTAGAGGAACGCTTTGGTGGGGTGGAGGAAGAAGTAGAGATAGAGATAGTGGAGGAGCTGGAGCAATAATTATAATTATTGGCTTATTACTTGCAATTCTTGCTCCAATAGCAGCTCAACTGATCCAGTTAGCTCTCTCAAGGAATAGAGAATATCTTGCAGATGCAAGTGCAGCTTTAATGACTCGCAATCCTATAGGTTTAGCAAATGCTTTGCGGAAAATTTCAGGCACGAAAGTGCCATCTCGAACTGCTAATGATGCAGTTGCACCCCTTTATATTGCTGCACCATTTAAGGGTATTGATGTAAAAACACTTTTTTCAACGCATCCCCCAATTGAGGAGAGAATTAAACGGCTTGAAGAGATGGCATATGTAAGTAAGTAGGAAGGAGTTGCTTGTATGCTTATAAATGTAAACAAAAATGCAAATCTTTTAGAATTTAGAGAAGAACTCGAAAAAAAAGCTTCCACTGATGTAGCTAAATGCTATCAGTGCGGTAAATGCACAGCAGGCTGTCCTATGAATTATCTTATGGACATTACACCTTCTCAGGTGATTCGCTTTTGTCAGCTCGGAATAAAGGAAAAGGTTCTTAATTCAAGGGCAATTTGGTATTGCGTATTTTGCGATACCTGTAGCACACGTTGTCCTCAGGATGTTGATATAAAAGGGGTAATGGATGCATTTAGAAGGATGGCTGTAAAAGAGGGAATTACTGAGAAAGCTAAAGATGTTGATGTGTTTCAGAAAGCCTTTTCTGGTTCAATCTATAGTTTTGGAAGGGTTTATGAGCCAGGAATGGTAGTAAATTTTAATCTTCGTTCTGGAAAGCTATTCAAAGATGTTATCTTATTTCCATTGATGCTCCTTAAAAGAAAAATAAGTCTAAAACCAAACTTTATGCGGGTTAGTGAGGTTAGAAAGCTATTTAAAAAGGTAAAAGAAATCAAGAAAGAGGAGAAATAAGTTATGAACTACTCATATTATCCAGGTTGCTCATTAGAATCAACTTCACCAGATTTTAATGAGTCTACTAAGGCTTTAATTAAATTTTTAAACCTTGAGATAGAAGAGCTTCCAGACTGGACTTGCTGTGGTGCAAGTGCTATACATCCTCAAGATAAATTGCTCTCAGTGGCGTTACCTGCTCTGACAATTGAATCTGCTAACAAGTTAAAGAGGGATATAATGGTTCAGTGTCCGGCTTGTCTTGCTCATCTTAAGGAATCGAGAAATGTAATTTCAAAGGGAGGGGAATTAGCTCAAGATCTCTCAAAATTACTCGAAGGACATAATGTTTCCCCAAATATCAAAATAAGGCATTTCTCAGAAATTTTATTGGATGAATATGGTTTAGATAACCTTAAAACAAAAGTCATCAGAAAGCTTGAGGGGCTAAAGATTGCTTGTTACTATGGATGTGTAATAGTGAGGCCAAGAAAACTTATGCAGTATGATGATCCTGAAAACCCAACTGTTATGGATAAACTTATTTCTATAACAGGAGCCGAAGTTCTGGATTGGCCCTTCAAAACAAGATGCTGTGGAGCAAGCTATTCAATTGCAAGAGTTGATGT
>Ga0067045_1031416_pt1 | contig 12337 bp, 11 predicted proteins | sample TerdegcTABiofilm_FD_59184 | JGI IMG/M metagenome (GOLD analysis project Ga0067045, IMG submission 59184) | Combined Assembly of (Gp0054472, Gp0054536) Wastewater bioreactor microbial communities from Singapore -Terephthalate degrading...
CCTGAAGCGCCAGCCGCAACCGCCGTACTGTTTTACCCGATCACGCGTCCCATCACGCGCCCTCTGGCACCATGTCAATTTTTCCGGTATTTTTCCTCCTGGAGCAGCCGCGGCGCAGGCAGGTCCAACGAGAAGCGCAGGGTGGCCTGAACCCGGTTGCGATTTTGCAACCACCAGCGCACCGTATCAGCCACCGATTCCGAAAGGGCGCGCGCCCGGTAACCCAGTTCGCGGCAGGCTTTTTCGCTACTAACGAATGAATTGCTGATCAGCGTTTCGATCGCATAGCGCGTCAGGCGCGGCCGGCGACGCGCCAGCCGGTAATACAGGGTGGTAAAACGGCACAGAAACAGCGCTATGGGGAGTGGGATTTTAATGGCAGGGGTCCGACAGCCAGAGGCATTTTGCACCAGGCTCCGCAGTTGGTCGATCGCGATTCTTTCACCTCCGAGGAGGTACACCTGGCCCGGCTGTCCTTTCTCCGCCGCCAGGATATGGCCGCGCGCCACATCCCGCACATCAACGAAATCGAAGCAGCCCTCGATGATGAAACTGACCTGGCGCCGCATCCATGAAAGAAACATTTCGCCCATCTCCGAACGGCGATAATCGTGCGGCCCAATGACACCTGTCGGACAGACGATCACGGCATCCAGCCCTTCCTTCCCCGCCTGGAGCACCGCCAGCGAGGCTTCAGCCTTGGTGCGGTCATAAGGCCCGGCAGGGTTATGAGCGTCGAAGGACAGTTCCTCGCTGATCCTTACGCCGTCCGGCGGGCGTTCGATCGCGTGGATCGAACTGGTGTAGACCAGCCGCCTGACGCCCGCTCGCCGGGCAGCCCGGATGACGTTTTTCGTCCCCTCCACATTGACGCGGTAGAGCAGGTCCTCCTTGCCCTCTTCGATTGAGACCAGCGCCGCCAGGCGAAAGACGATCTCAACGCCTGCAAAAACAAGCTCAAGCGAGTCTTCATCCAGAATATTACCCTCCATGATTTCAATTTCCAACCCTTCCAGGGAGGAACAATCTTCTCCTGGCAAAACCAGCGCCCGCACTTTCTTTCCGGCGGCCAGCAACTCCCGTGCCAGCACATTACCAAGATGGCCCGTTGCCCCCGTTACCAGAATCATGTCTCCCTCCCTCTCGTCTCCTCTGTCAATGCAGGATCGGATGTCTTAACCTGTACCGCAATTCTTTCTGCTCTAAAACAAGCCTGCCAGTCGGTTTTAACATAACGCTCGCAGCAGTAAACTTGATCCCCCGCAGGACACATTTTGCGATATCCCCTGCGGTACAATTACGCTGATGCGTGAAATTCTGCCGCCCTACTTTTATCGCCGTCCGGCGCTGGAGGTTGCCCGCGCCCTGCTCGGAATGCGACTGGTTCGCGAGTTGGACGGCCAGCGGGTCTCGGGGCGGATCATCGAAACCGAAGCCTATCAGGGCGAAGAAGACCTGGCCTGCCACGCCCGCGCCGGGCGCACGGCGCGCACCGCGGTGATGTACGGCCCTCCCGGCCGCGCCTATGTTTACTTCACTTACGGGATGCACTGGTGCCTGAACGCCGTCACAGGGGCAGAAGGAGAACCGGCGGCCGTATTGATCCGCGCTCTGGAGCCCCTGGAAGGCTGCGACCTCATTGCGGCGCGGCGTGCCCCGCAGCCCCGCCCCCTCTGGCTGAACGGCCCGGCCAAAATCTGCCAGGCTTTTGGCATTGACCGCCGGTTGAACGGTGCTGATTTGACCGCCCCGCAGGACAGATTATGGATCGAAGCAGACCAGCCAGCGCCAGAAATTCAGATCCAAACCAGCCCACGCATCGGCATCCAAAACGTCCCGGAACCCTGGCGCAGCATCCCGTGGCGAGTGTTCCTGACCATAAGTGAGACCACCCGAAGACCTTAGCCCTCTGCGGCGACGCGTTCAGCCCAGGGGTCAGATCGCCGCTTTCTATTTGCTATTAAAGGGACCATTACCCCATCGGTTTTATGGTATAAACAAAACAATGAGCAAAGCCGACCAGATTTTCGAACTGCCAGATTTTTCGTTCGACCCCACTGCCATCTTCATCTACGGCGGCGGTGGGCACGGAAAAACGTTGATTGACCTGCTGCGCGCCGTGGGCGCTTATCGCATTGTCGGGCTGGTGGATGACAATCTGCCCGCCGGCAGCGCCATCATGGGGATCCCCGTCCTGGGTGGCACCGGCATCTTGCCGGAACTCTATGGGCGCGGCGTCCGGCTGGCCGTCAACGCCGTCGGCGGGATCGGCAACGTCTCGGTGCGCCTGCGCGTCTTCGATCTGCTGGCCAAGGCCGGCTTTAGCTGCCCTAATCTGGTGCATCCCAACGCCTGGGTCGAAACCAGCGCGGCGCTGGAAGGCGGCGTGCAGGTGCTGGTGCATGCTTATGTCGGGACAGAATCCAGGATCGGTTTTGGCAGCGTGCTCAACGCTCATGTGGTCGTCTCGCACGACTGCGTGATCGGGCGGTGCGTCAACCTTTCACCCGGCGCGCTGCTGGCCGGGGATGTTTGGGTCGGAGATTTTGCCCAAATCGGCATGGGCGCAACGATCAACCTGCACGTCCGCATCGGGCCACAGGCGCGTATCGGCAACGGCGCCACCGTCAAGGATCACGTCCCAGAAGGCGGCAGGGTATATGCAGGCCACATCTGGCCAGAGCGGCAAATCAACACGAACAGTCCGCCCCGTGAGGAGGACTGAGGAGGTTTTATGTTTCGAAAGCCCCCCACTCCGCTGGCAGCCGTAGCCCCCCCAACCGAGCGGGTTACTTCGGTGCTGGGCCCCGGCATCAACTGGCAGGGAAACCTGCGCGGCAGCGGAGGCATCCGCATTGAAGGCACCTTTGAGGGGGATATTGCCATCCGTGGCCTGGTCGTCGTCGGTGAGACCGGGCGCGTAACCTGCACGGAGCTGCGCGCCAACACCGTGATCGTGGCCGGTTCGGTGCGCGGAAACATCCTGGCCGAAAAGCTGGAGATCCGCGCCACCGGCCGGGTGTGGGGAGATGTCACCACTGCGGCCTTCGCCACTGAAGAAGGCGCCTTCTTACGTGGCCAGGTGCGGATGGAAGAGCGAGTTGAGCTTGAATTGGAAGCCACGCCAGAAGAACTGGCCGCTTCTGAGGTCACACGACCAGTTGAAACTGGCGGAGAACAAGCCAGTGGATCGAAAGAAGGCTGATGGACAGTCGGATTTTGATCCTCACCCTGAGCGAATGGCTGGGCGTTGTGGCCGTTTTGATGCTGGCGGGCCTCAGCCCCCGGCTGAACGTGCCGCCGGTAGGTTTCAAGTACCCCAGGCGCGAAGGGATCGTCGCCCTCTCGCTCTTTGGTTTGATCCTGGTCACAAAATCTTTGCTGGCAGCAGGTGCATTGAACGCCGCCATTGCCGAGAATCTGCGAGGCGGCGGGCTGGATGCCCGTCTGCTCGTTGCCGGGCTGGGGCTTGCGCCGTTCCTCCTGGCGCTGCTCATCCGCCGGCAGCCGCCGCGCAGCGCTGGCTGGTACGCAAAAGCGTTGGGGGGGGCGGTGCGGGTCGGGCTGGTGCTGGCTGCGCTAACCATTATCCTGCGCAGCAAGGCGCTTACCATTTTCGATGGCATCTCGCCAGAAGAAGCCCGCAGCCTGCTTTTCTTGCTTGGCGTCTGCCTGGCTGAAGAAACTGTTTTTCGCGGCTATATTCAGCTGCGCCTGTCATCCTGGTGGGGCGGGCGCTGGGGATTACTGGCTGTTGCGCTGCTCTCGCTGGCCTGGGAATGGCCGTTGCTGATGGCAACCCAGCAGGGCATTGCGTTGAATCTGGCGCTTACTGCTCTCCGGTTTTTGTTGCTCGGTTGGATTGCGCAAAAAAGCAAACATGTCATCGCTCCCATCCTGTACCGAGCCATTTCCGAATGGTTATTCCTGCTCCGCTAAGTTTGCACACCAGCGCATCCCGATTCGGGTATTCCACCACCGCAAGCGAGTATTGCCATGAAAATGAGCCAACTGTTCACCCAGACCCGGCGTGAGGCGCCTGCCGAGTCGGATCTGCGACACTACCAATATCTGGTGCGCGCCGGTTACATCCAACCTTTGGGCAGCGGCGCCTTCGCGTTGCTGCCTCTGGGGCTCTGCGCGGTACAAAAAATGATTTTAACCCTGCGGTCTGAGCTGACAGCGCTGAAAGCTCTTGAAATTGACCTGCCACTGCTCCAATCCCAGGATTTATGGCAAAATTCCGGCCGACTGGCAGGAAAATACGGCCCGCTCCCCGATCAAAACCCCTTTCCAGCGCCAGGCCAGGATGCGGCCTTGTTCGAAATAGCGCGCAGCCACCTGCGCTCTTACCGCCAGTTACCCGCCATTCTCTACCACATTGGGGCCGCCTGGAGTCCCACCCCGGCAGGGGGCGGGCTGTTTCGCAGCCGTCTTCCGTTCAAGCTGGAAGCATACACACTGCATGCCGCCGCTCGAGATCGAGAAACGACCCACCGGCGGCTGGAAACCATCCTGAGCAGTTTTTTTGAAAAACTGGATCTGCCAGTCTTGCAAGCCAGCGCTTCCAGTCCCGCCGCGACCGGTCAGGATCAGGCCTGGCAGTGGCTGGTCCCCGTGACAGGCGGCTTTTGCAGGAGCCTGCACTGCGAAGGATGCGGGTATACCGCCGTTCAGGAGGCCGCCCGCTTCCTGCGCGAAACGGCGATGAATGAACCTCCCCTACCGCTCGAAAAAGTCGCCACGCCAGATTGCCCGACGATCGAATCGCTGGCTAAGTTCCTGAACATTCCCGAATCGCGCACCGCTAAAGCGGTGTTCCTGGTGGCCGAACGCAGGCGACCCGGCTGCCCACCCGAAGAAGAATTGATCTTCAGCGTGGTGCGTGGTGACCGGCAATTGAACGAAGCTGCCCTGTTGAGCTTGCTCCAGGCTGATGCGCTGAGGCCCGCCACAGATGATGAGATCCGCCGCATCGGCGCAGCACCCGGATACGCCTCGCCCGTTGAACTGAAAGAGGTGTTTGTGATCGTGGACCGCGAAATCCCCGATAGCCCCAACCTGGTTTCCGGCGCCAACCAGACAGGTTTTCACCTGTTGAACGTCAATTACGGGCGCGATTACCAGGCCGCCCAGGTCGCCGAGATTGCCCTGGCGCAACCAGGAGATCCCTGCCAGGCCTGTGGAAAGCCGCTACAGCTTGTGGAAGCCGTGGCCTGCGGCGAGATGCTACTGGCAGACCCAACCTACAGCCAGGAAGCTGGCTGCACCTTTCGAGACGAATCTGGGCACACGCAGCCTGCGCTGCTAGGCAAGTACAGCCTGGCTCTGACACGCCTGCTGGGCTGCTTGGCGGAATGTCACCACGATGATTACGGCCTCAAACTGCCGCTGGCGGCAGCCCCCTATCCGGTACATCTAGTGATGCTCGCCAGCAAGACTGGCCAGACTGAAGCGCTCTCTGATGAGGTGTACTCCCGGTTAATAGATGCCGGGGTGGAACCGCTTTTCGACGACCGCTCCGAAAGCCCTGGCGTGAAATTCAATGATGCAGACCTGATCGGCGTCCCGCTCCGCCTTACCATTGGTGAACGCGGGCTGCAAAAAGGCGGGGTCGAGTATAAAAATCGCATCAGCGGCGAGACCGGCATCTTTCCTTTGGAAGGATGGATAGATCACGTCCTCAACCAGATCAAATAGGAGGACCGCCAGAATCCACGGCGGCTTTTCTGTTACAATTTCTGGTCAAGATGGCGCTTGTTGAAACAGGAGGTTGAAATGAACCACCCGAGATTCCTACGCCTGGCCGTCCTGGCAGCGTGTTTGGCGTTTACCAGTCTGGCCTGCGCGGTTACTGGCATCCTGCCGACCAAAGAGCCTTCGGTGCCTGCCGCCCTGCCGCCGGGAGTACCACCCACCCCGGAAAGCCCAAAACCGGAAGGCTTGAACTTCTTTATGCTTGATGACCTGGAAAGCTACAAAGGAATCCTCAACCTGACGCTGCAGGGACAGAACCAGAACGGCGAGAGCGTCACGCGCACGCTGGAACTGGTCAACGAGGCCATCAAGTCGCAAAACGCACGGCATGTCAGCATTCGCGGCGATGCAATCAACCCCGGTAGCGACAACGGCCCGACTGAGCTGTTCGTAATGGGCGAAAAAACCTACATCTACACCTCCATCAGCAGCGCAAAGCCCTGTTTCATTCTGAGCACAGGTCCCGGCAACTTCTCCAACACGGCTTACGAAAGGTTCACCGACCTGTTTTCGCAGCTCGCAACCGGCGACCTGATCGCAGAGGGCGAGAAAGTTAACGACGTTTCCAGCAATCATTTTGCCTTAGGCGGGGCGCAGTTCCTGTTTGGCAGTCCCACCTTGCAGGAAGGCGAAATCTGGCTGGCGCAAGAAGGCGGTTATCCGGTGCGCTTCATCGGGAAGGCTGAAGGCGTCTTCTCACTTTCAAGCGAGACGATCACCGGCTCCGTGCACTGGGAATACAACCTTCTGGATGTCAACCGGCTTGCCGGTATCAGCTTGCCCCAGGCCTGTATTGACGAAGAGAACATCGGAGCAGACATTCCGATCCTGCCGGATGCAACCGACCAGACCACCTATGGCGGCGCAATCAATTACAACAGTCCCACCGCTCCGGCGGCGGCGGCGGATTTTTATCGCGCTCAACTACCCGCTAACGGCTGGGAACTCGCCAACGAAACCGCCTCTCCGCCAGTGTTCATCCTGTCAGCACGCAAAGGTGACCGCAGTTTGCAGGTTAACATCGGGCCAGGCCTCGAAAATGGTTGTACTATACTGATTACCCCCGGATTGTGAACCTCTATGGATTACAACAACGCCCCCACTATCCCAATGTCTTCCCCGGACCTGACCGACGCCGAGCGCCAGGCCGTGCTTTCGGTGGTCAATACCTCAGCGCTGAGCATGGGGCCGTATATCGCGGCCTTCGAAGAGGCTTTCCGCAAACATACCGGTTTACGGCACGCGATCGGCGTTAACTCTGGCACAGCCGGGCTGCACCTGTGCGTGCTGGCAAGCGGGATTCAGGATGGCGACCTGGTGATCACCACGCCGTTTTCCTTCGTCGCCTCCAGCAACGTCCTGCTGTATGAGCGCGCCATCCCGGTCTTTGTGGATGTGGATGCCCGCACTGGCAATATCGACCCCGCAATGGTGGAACAGGCTGCCAGACAGCTCACAGCCGGCGGCAGCGCCGCCCGGCGGTGGCTGCCCCGCAGGGGCGCGGAGAAAGCGGGACCGCTCAAAGCAATTTTAGCGGTGGATGTTTTTGGCCAGATGGCCGATTACGACCGCCTGAGGGAAACCGCCCGGCGGCATGACCTCAGGCTGATCGAGGACGCCTGCGAATCGCTAGGCGCGACCTACAAGCAGCGACAGGCTGGCACGCTGGGCGATACGGCTGTCTTTGCATTCTACCCAAACAAACAAATCACCACCGGGGAGGGTGGGATGATCGTGACGGATGATGACCAGGCCGCCGAGAGGATGCGGGCGCTGCGAAACCAGGGGCGCGCTCCGGGCGATACCTGGCTGGAGCATTCTTACCTGGGCTACAACTACCGGCTGGATGAGATGAGCGCCGCGCTGGGGGTTGCACAAATGCAGCGGCTGGAAAGCCTGCTGGCCGCCCGCCAACAGGTAGCCGATTGGTACAATGAAATGCTGGCGAAAATTCAGGACGTCGAACCGCCCCAACTGGCGCCAGAAACCACCAAGGCAAGCTGGTTTGTATATGTCATCCGGCTGGCAAGGGGCATAGATCGCGCTGCCGTAACGGCGCGGCTCGCCCAAAAAGGCATTCCAGTGCGGCCATACTTCTCTCCAATCCACCTTCATAAATACATGACCGAACGCTTTGGCTACCGGCCTGGCGATTACCCCATCACGGAAGATCTGGGAGCGCGCGGGCTGGCGCTGCCATTCTCTGGCAAAATGACCCAGGCGCAGGTGAAGACCGTCTGCCAGGCGCTGAGCGAGGCTTTGTAACCTTTCCACGATGACCACCGAAACTGTCTTCCAGCCACCCCGCCAAACCGGCCTGCTGATCCACGGCGGCCTGGCAATCTTATTGCTGGGGGGCAGCGCGGTGAGTTTGATCGCCGCGCTAAACCGTGAAGCAGGATCGTACTTCGTCCTCCTGCTGCTGCTCTCTTTGGGGTTGCTGCCGCCGGCCGCTCTGGCTGTTTATCGCGGATACGCCCTGCTGCAAGCCAGCTATACCCTGGAACGCGACGGGCTACGGTTGCGATGGGGACTGCGGGGCGAGGATATCCCCCTCTCGGAGATCGAATGGGTACGCCCGGCGACCGATCTGGGTTACCATCTGCCGCTGCCGCCCTTTGCCATCCCCGGCGCCATCCTGGGCAAATATACGTTGAAGGATCTCGGCGTCGTGGAGTTCATAGCTTCCGAAACAACCACCCTGCTGCTGGTTGCAACCCCAGAACGCATCTTTGCAATCTCGCCGGAGGACCCCAATCGTTTCATGCGAAATTTCCAACGCGCCATGGAACTGGGCAGCCTGACGCCGTTGGAATCGCATTCAACCGTGCCGGCGGCTTTCTTGCAGCGCATTTGGGCAGATCGCGCGGCGCGTTATATGCTGATGGCAGGTCTAGGGCTGACGCTAATCCTGTTCATCCTGACAGGCATCGCTATCCCCAGCCTGAACAACGTTTCACTAGGGTATGATCTAAACGCGCAGCCACTTGAACCAGCAGCTCCAGAGCGCCTGCTGTTGCTGCCCACCCTGGCAGCCATGACGCTGACGGGCGACCTGATCCTGGGGATGTACTTCTACCGGAAGGTACACCACCGCCCGGCCGCTTATCTGCTTTGGAGCAGTGGGATCATTACGCCGGCCTTGCTGATTGTCGCTGTGCTCATCATCCTGATCTGAAATTCGTAGCGCCGGATTGAGCGCCGCTCACCAGGATCTCCTTTTCAAAAAAACCGCAACCTGAAACGCAGCACGACGGCTACAAGTGTGGTTTAATTGCAGTCTATGGTCGTGTTCTTGGGCAGTTTGATCCTTGCTGTGGCCATCTCATGGCTGGCTTACCGTGCACGCAGCCTGAGCCAGAGCGGCGCGCTGGCTGCCGCTGGCCTGGGAACAATTGTATTTGGGTTGGGCGGTTTCAACTGGGCGGTTCTGCTGCTCGGTTTTTTTATCTCCTCCAGCGGGTTGTCGAAGCTTTTCGACAGACGCAAAGAAGCTTTAAACGAAAAGTTTGCCAAGGACTCCCGGCGGGACGCCGCTCAGGTGCTGGCCAACGGTGGGGTTGGCGGGATATTCGTCCTGCTGCACCTGGCTTTTCCAGAGGCGGTCTGGCCGTGGATCGGTTTTGCCGGGACCATAGCTGCCGTCAACGCTGACACCTGGGCAACCGAGCTGGGCGTGTTGAGCCGCAGCATTCCCCGTCTGATCTCTACCGGCCAGCGCGTCGAACGGGGAACATCTGGCGGCGTGACCATCGAAGGCATCCTGGCTGCAGGGGCAGGGGCCAGCTTTATCGCAGGGTTGGCAGCGCTTCTTTCGCCGCCTGGAGTTGGCGGCAGTTTAGGAATATTTCTCGTCATAACGTTTTCCGGCCTGGCTGGCAGCCTGGTTGATTCGCTGATGGGGGCCACCATCCAGACAATCTATTTCTGTCCGGTTTGCCGCAAAGAGACCGAACAGCACCCCCTGCATATATGCGAAAACCCGACGACGCGGCTGCGTGGATGGAACTGGTTGAACAATGATTGGGTCAATACGGCTTGCGCGCTGGCCGGCGGGCTGCTGGCGGCTGGCATTTCGTTTCTCGCATAGCTTTCTATCCCTGTGAACGCCTATCTGATCCGGCGGCCATTCACACCTGCCGCCAAGGAGAATATCGCAGAATCCTGCACGATAACCAGCACGGCGCTATCCAGGGTGAAAAACTTCCCAATAAAAACCAAAAAAATGTTAACACCTGGGAATCAAAAAAGTTACATTAAAAACAGCTTACAGTTTCCCTGCAATCGACAATTTTTATCCTAATCACATTTATAATGAAAGTCCATAAGGTCTTACGATGAAGGCTGGATATTCAAGGCGGTTGTAGGTGTGACTGTACACAAGGCAATAAACGAGATCGGTCTGATCGAGACAGCAGCCCCTTCACAGGGAGAGAGCTCCGGCAAAAGGATGATTGACCTGCGCGGGGTCTATAAGAGCTACCACGCTCCTGCCGGACCTTTTCTGGCGCTGCGAAATATCCACCTGGCAATCCAGCCCGGAGAATTCATTGCCGTCTTCGGAAAATCGGGGGCAGGTAAATCCACACTGGTCAATATCCTCAGCGGGATAGACCAGGCCGACTCGGGCGAAATCATCCTAAATGGGACGCCCATTCACACCCTGAATGAAGACCAGCGTTCCCGCTGGCGCGGCAAGAACATGGGAATTGTCTTTCAATTCTTTCAATTGCTGCCATCCCTCAATCTGATCGAAAACATCACCATGGCAATGGACTTAACCGACTCGTTTCCCCTACGGGAACGCAAGCAGCGCGCCCTGCAACTATTGGAACAGGTTGGCATCGCCGAACACGCGCTCAAACCCCCTTCGAAAATCTCAGGCGGCCAGCAACAACGCGTTGCCATTGCTCGCGCCCTCGCCAGCGACCCGCCCATCCTGGTTGCGGACGAACCGACCGGCAACCTGGATACCAAAACACGGGACGGCATCCTGGAGATCTTTTCAACCCTGGCAGAAAACGGTAAGACCATCTTGGTGGTTACACACGATAAAGAAATCGCGGCGTGCGCCAGCCGTATCGTGCATTTAAAAGACGGAGAAATTGTCGCAGGGCAGGCATGAGATTCTTTCCGCTTGAATTAAAAACCCGCTGGGTTAAAGTGCTCAAAGATATCTGGGGGAACAAGAAACGCTCCTTGTTGGTGGTCCTCTCCATCGCAGTAGGGGTCGCTGCAGTTGGGATGATCAACACCGCCAAACAAGTGGTTGAGCGGGACCTTTACGGTGATTTCTGGGCGGGTAACCCTGCTAGCCTGACGATTTACACCTCTCCTTTCCAAAAGGAGCTTGCAGAAGCTGTTCAAAATTTGCGCGAGGTGGAAACAGCCGAAGCGCGCCGCACGGTTGCGGCGGACATTTTCCGTTCTGAAGATCATTGGGAGGATATCCAGCTCACCGTCTTGCCGAACTTCAACGCCCCAAAGATCGATCGTTTCGTTCTGGAAGAGGGGTCAGCTAACCCCGGCGGACGCGAGATTCTGCTGGAACGCGACACGGCTCATTCAATGGGACTCTCGGTAGGCGATACAGTGATCATCAAGATGCCAGATGGGCGTACTTATAGCCTGAAAATCGCCGGGATCGTCCACAACGTGTATGTCATCCCGTTCTCACTGCTAAACGAAGCAACTGGCTTCATCCGCATGGAGACGCTGCAATGGATGGGCGAGAAACCCTATTACAACCAGATCGCTCTGGTCGTTTCAGAGAACAAGTACGACCGCAAACACGTCCTCAAGGTTGGCGAAACGATCCGCGATCGGGTGATCGAACCAGCCGGATACCAGACCTACCGCATCCAAATCCCAGGCATTGGTTCCGACCCAGGACAACACTGGGCGCATAATCAGATCGCGGGGTTTTTACTGATCCTACAGATCATGGGGATTATGGCTATCGTCCTTTCCGGCGGGCTGATCATCAACACCGTTTCGGCAATTGTGACCCAACAGATCCGGCAAATTGGCGTCCTGCGCGCCATTGGGGGCGTACGTTCCCAACTGGTGACCATGTACCTGGTCAACGTACTGTTGCTCAGCATCCTGGCGCTCTTCATCGCCCTGCCTCTAGGACAACTGGGAGCGCTTGGAATTGCCCGGTTGGCTGCCAGTTTTCTCAACTTTAACCTAAAATTGTTCACCATTCCATTGGATGTCCTTTTGCTGCAAGTGGGTCTGGGATTGCTGATGCCGCTGCTCGCGGCGCTCTATCCTATCTTGGGCGGAACCCGCATCTCCGTTTATGAAGCCATCTATCAACAGGGCCTGCACAGCGAGGAAAAAGAAAGACTAGTTGACCGCCTGCTCTATAAGCTGCGCAACATCAGCCCGCCGATACTGCTCTCGCTGCGCAACACCTTCAGAAAGAAGACGCGACTGGCCTTCACACTGGTGACCCTGACGCTGGCAGGCGCGATGTTCATTTCAGTCTTCAGCACGCGCGCCTCGCTCACCGAGCAAATCAACCAGATCAGCCGTTACGTCGCTTTCGACGCCGCGATTGGCTTGAGCGGGGGCG
>Ga0067045_1031417_pt1 | contig 12336 bp, 10 predicted proteins | sample TerdegcTABiofilm_FD_59184 | JGI IMG/M metagenome (GOLD analysis project Ga0067045, IMG submission 59184) | Combined Assembly of (Gp0054472, Gp0054536) Wastewater bioreactor microbial communities from Singapore -Terephthalate degrading...
GTTCTTGCGCAAGGCAGGATCCTCAAGGGTCAAGGGACAGCGAGGGGCGAGAGAAGATGGCCCCGCTCCAGCACGCGGTTCCCAAATCGCACTTCAGGTGCCAAAACCCTCACTGACCGCAACGTGACGACGTAACCTCTTGTCAGTAAATGTGTTGTGTCGTCGTACATGAGCCGATTGCCACCCCAGCCAGAGGCCAATGTTGTAGAACCTCACCACAACCCACCGCACGATGTGGCGATAGCACGTCGAGGTCGCGCTGGTCGCGCCCGCGTTGCACGCGGATAACCACAGCATCCCAATCACACCAAATCAGCCAATCACACCAAACGCCACGAACCAGACAAACGGCTCAATGTACCTATTTCAATTAGTCTGTCAATATAGGGACTTCAGAAAGCCCAGATAAAATCGGGTTCCTCCGCAAACACCAGCCCGAAGCGCAAGCGAGGGAGAGGCAAAGCGTTACCCTCGCTTGCGCTTCGGACTGGTGTGACACTTCCACCGTGCGAGGGGAGAGTCCCCGGGAAACCGTCGAGAGGAGTTCCCAACCAAGGGGGATTCGCTAGAATGGGAGACTGGTAGCTCGGAGTGCCGGGCGGAGTTGCGCTGGAGAGGAATACGATGGCTCAAAAAGGCAAGAAGAAGAAAGCGGAAACGATCTTCCTGGTTTGTGAGGAGAGCGGGGAGTACAACTATTCCTTGCGCCGCAAGCCGGGAGGCGAGAAGCTGAAGCTCAAGAAGTACTGCCCGAAGCTCCGGAAGCACACGGTCCACGTCGAGAAGAAGAAGTAGTCGTCGGCCGGCGATGATCAGGCGATGGCGGATCCATCCGCACGATCCCGAACGGATTGCGGGCCTCCAGCGTGCCGCCGGAGTTCCCGCCGTTGTGGCCCAACTGCTCCTCTGTCGCGGGATCTCGGATCCCGCCCAGGCTCGCCAGTTCCTCGACTCCCGGCTTTCCGATCTCCGCGATCCGGCCGCGCTGCCCGGCTGTTCGGAGGCCGCCAGGATCCTTGACGCCGCGATCCGGGAGCGGAGGCGGATCGTGGTCTACGGCGACTACGACGTCGACGGCGCCGCCGCGACGGCCATTCTCCGCCAGTGCATCAAGTTGCTCGGCGGCAACGTCGGGTACTTCCTTCCGAGCCGGCTGGAGGAAGGCTATGGCCTGAATGCCGAGGCCATCGGCCGGCTCGTCGCCGAAAAAGCCGAGCTTCTCGTGACGGTCGACTGCGGCATCGCCGGCGTCGAAGAGGCGGCGGTGGCTCGGCGTCACGGGCTGGAACTCATCGTCACCGACCATCACGAGCCGCCCCTCACGCTCCCCGACGCCGCCGCAATCGTCCATCCTCGCCTGCCCGGCACGGCGTATCCCTTCGGGGGCTTGAGCGGTTCCGGGGTGGCATTCAAGTTGGCCTGGGCGATCTGCCAGCAGGCCAGCGGGGCCACGAAGGTCGCTCCGGCCATGCGCGACTTCCTGCTGAAGGCCGTGGGAATGGCCGCCTTGGGCACGGTGGCCGACGTGGTGCCCCTGGTCGACGAGAACCGCGTGCTGGTGCGACACGGCCTGGCCAGCCTGCGACAGCCGGACTGGGTCGGGATGAAGGCGATTCTGGAGGTCGCGGGCCTCGGCCAGAAGGCGCGGCTGGATGCGGAAGACATCGCGTTCCAGGTGGCGCCGCGGTTGAATGCCGCGGGCCGTCTCGGTCAGGCCCCTTTGGCCGTCGAACTCCTGGTGACCGACCGTGCCGACCGTGCGGCCGAGTTGGCCCAGTATCTCGACCAGCTCAATGCCGACCGCCAGACCCTCGAACGGAGCATCTACCTGGCGGCCAACAAGCAGGTCAAGGAGCTCGACGGCCTGGAGAGCGAGCCCGCGTTGGTGCTGGCCCAGCACGGGTGGCATCCCGGCGTGCTGGGGATCGTGGCCGGGCGCCTGGCCGAGAGGTACCATCGGCCCGTCGTGCTGATCGCCTGGGATCCCCTCGGGGTCCGGCCGGGAGTGGGATCGGCCCGGAGCGTCCCCGGCTTCCACCTCCATGCGGCCTTGGAGGCGTGCCATGAGTGCCTGCTCACTCACGGCGGCCACGCCGCGGCCGCCGGGCTCTCGATCGAAGAGGCCAAGTTCGAGGCCTTTCGCGCCAGCTTCTGCGAGTACGCAGCCGAGCACCTCGGGCCGAACGGGTCGCCGGCCGACCTTCTGGTCGACGCCGAAGCCCCGTTGAGTGCGTTTACCATGGAAGTCGTCGACCAGATCGAGCAACTCGCCCCGTTCGGCCACGGCAATAGCCGGCCGGTGCTCTGCGCTAGCGGCGTCGATCTGGCGGCTTCCCCGCAGCGGATGGGTTCCAGCGGACGGCACCTGGCCGTGCGGCTTCGCCAGCACGACATCACCCTCCGCGCCGTGGCGTTTGGCCGGGAAGAGTGGGCCGACACGCTCGGCGCGGCAAGCGGACCGTTGGACGTCGCGTTCCGGCCGGTCGTGAACACGTTTCGCGGCCGCCGCTCGGTGGAACTCCACCTGGTCGATTGGCGCGAAGCGGCGAAGTAGCCCTGCCGGCCGGACGCGGTCGAATTCCACGTGACCGTTCACGGGCCGGGGACTGGCCCATTTTTGGGCCCGCCAGCGCGTGCCCCTCCGCGGAGCCTGACGGCCGGAAAATGTGCCTGTCCCCTTGGCCGAGGCGAGTGCGTCGCCCGACGTTCACTTGCCGGACGGCGGGACGCTCTCGGCAATCTGCTCCCAGGCGGGAAACGAGCCGAGGACCTCCAGGCGGAGGGCCTTGCGCTGAAGGGCCGCGAGGGTCCGTCGCACCCGGGCGTCGGTCTCGTGCCCCTCCATTTCCACGAAGAACAGGTAGGCGCCCTTGGTCCCCGGCACGGGAAACGACTCGATCCACGTGAGGTTGAGCCGGTTCCGCTTGAAGAGGTTCAGCGCATCGGCCAGGCTGCCCGGACGGTGTTCCACCTGGAACATCATGGCCGTCTTGTCGTGCCCGGTGCGGGGATTCACCTGGTCGCCGATCACGGCGAACCGCGTGGTGTTCGAGGGATTGTCTTCGATCTGCTCGGCGAGCACGTTGAGCCCGTAGTGGATCCCCGCCTGCAAGCTGGCGATGGCCGCGGCCCCCGGCTTCTCGTTGGCCAGTTGCGCGGCGGTGGAGGTGCTGGTGACTTCGATCGTCCGGGCCTGGGGAAGGTGCTTGGCGAGCCAGTTGCGGCACTGCGACAGGGCCTGAGGCCTGCTGTACACTTCCTTGATCTCCGCGCGGGAGCACTTACCCAGAAGGGCATGACGAATTTCCAGTTCCACTTCGCCGCACACGCGGACCGGGAGCCGGGTGAACATGTCCATGGTGTCGGCGACGCGGCCGTCCGTGGAGTTCTCGACCGGGACGATGCCGAAATCCGAGTGCCCGCGATTCACCTCCTCGAAGACCGCGGCGATGCTCCCCACGGGCATCGATTCCACCATCTGCCCGAACCGGTGGATCGCCGCCAGATGACTGTAGCTGTAGAGGGGCCCCAAAAAAGCGACCCGCAGTTCCCGCACCAGGGACCGAGCGCCCGAGGTCGCCTCGCGGAGCACGGCGCGAACCGCTCGGGCCGGCAGCGGACCCTTGCTCAGCGACACGGCCTTCGCAATCGCTTCTTCTTCCTCTCCCAAGTTGAAGGCAGGCTCGCCCGCGGCCTGACGCAGCTTGGCGATCTTCACCGCCAGATCCGTGCGGTCGGCGAGCAATCGCACCAGTTGCCGGTCCAACTGATCGAGGCGCGTCCGAAGGCTCGCCGCACTCGGCGTGCGTGCCGAAGAATTCCGCCCTTTGTCCGACATCGCACTCTCCCGAAGTCCTGGTTGCAGTCCGCCCCCGCTGCGCGACCTAAACCCTTCCCATCACCGTCGATTCTTCTTACGGCACGCCCCGAGGGAAGTATATGCCGCTGAGGCCGCGTTTGCCACCGGTGCCATAAGACGGCTCAGACCACCTACCCTGCCCGACGAGGGGATGCCAAAATGGCAGACGCACAGGCAAGTCCGTGGCTTCCACCACGCAGCCCCCCTGTTTGGAAAGTCACAACCCGTTGCCGATCAAAGCCTTCCGATGCTCCCATCGGCTCTCCACGCAACCGGCACGGACTTTGCTAAACAAGTCGTGATGAACATTGAGTGCCAGAGTCCGCGTGCAAGGGCTTTGGGGATACTAGGAAAGGAGCGGCGAATGGCTCGCGGTGAAAAGATCATTGGCATCGACTTGGGAACTACCAATTCGGTCGTGGCGGTCATGGAGGGAAAGGAGTCCAAAGTGATCCCCAACGCCGAGGGGAATAGACTTACCCCGAGCGTGGTTGCCTTCACCGATGGTGAGGAGGTGATTGTCGGCGAACCGGCCAAGCGTCAGGCGGTCACGAACCCCACGCGAACGGTCTACTCCATCAAGCGGTTCATGGGCCGGCGTCACAGCGAGGTCGCGGTCGAAGAGAAGATGGTGCCGTACAAGGTCACCGGATCTCCTGAGGAGTACGTGCGGGTCAAGATCGGCGACAAGCAGTACACCCCTCCGGAGATCTCGGCCAAGGTCCTTCGCAAGCTCAAGGAAGCGGCCGAGGCGTATCTCGGGCACACGGTCAACAAGGCCGTGATCACCGTGCCTGCCTACTTCAACGACGCGCAGCGCCAGGCGACCAAGGACGCCGGGCAGATCGCGGGCCTGGAAGTGATGCGGATCATCAACGAGCCGACCGCCGCCGCGATCGCCTACGGATTGGACAAGAAGAAGGAAGAGAAGATTGTTGTGTTCGACCTGGGCGGCGGCACATTCGACGTGTCGGTGCTGCAAGTGATGGGCGGCGACACGTTCCGCGTGATCAGCACCAACGGCGACACCCACCTCGGCGGCGACGATTTCGACGAAGTGCTGATCCACCACGTGGCCGACGCGTTCCAGAAGCAGAACGGCATCGATCTGCGCAAGGATACCATGGCCCTTCAGCGTCTCCAGGAGGCGTGCGAGAAGGCGAAGCGGGAACTCAGCTCGGCCCAGACCACCGACATCAATCTCCCCTTCATCACCGCCGACGCCAGCGGCCCGAAGCATCTCCAGATGAAGCTCTCCCGGGCGACGTTCGAGCAACTGGTCGATCACCTGGTCGAGCGTTGCCGCGGCCCGGTGCAGCGGGCCATGAACGACTCCCATCTCAGCCCGAAGGACATCGACGAGGTGGTGCTGGTGGGCGGATCGACGCGCATCCCCAAGGTCCAGGACCTGGTGCGCGGGATGTTCAACAAGGAGCCGCACAAGGGGGTCAACCCGGACGAAGTGGTGGCCGTGGGCGCGGCGATCCAGGGCGGCGTATTGGCCGGCGAGGTCAAGGACGTGCTGCTCTTGGACGTCACACCGCTTTCCCTGGGCATCGAGACCCTGGGCGGGATCATGACCAAGCTCGTTGAGAAGAACACCACGATCCCGACCGAGAAGAAGCAGGTGTTCAGCACCGCCGACGACAACCAGAGCGCCGTCACGATCAAGGTCTTTCAAGGCGAGCGGGAAATGGCGGCCGACAACCGGCTGCTGGGCCAGTTCAACCTGGAAGGCATCCCGCCCGCCCCGCGCGGCGTGCCGCAGATCGAGGTCAGCTTCGACATCGACGCCAACGGCATCCTGAGCGTCTCGGCCAAGGACCTCGGCACGCAGAAGGCCCAGAAGATCGAGATCAAGCAGTCGTCGGGCCTTTCCGAGGCGGAGATCGAGCGGATGCGCAAGGACGCCGACTCCCACGCCGAAGAGGACAAGCGGAAACGCCAGCTCGCCGAACTCCGCAACCAGGGCGATACCATGTGCTGGCAGCTCGAAAAGCTCATGAAGGAGCACGACGCCAAGCTCACCGCCGCCGATCGCCAGGCCATGCAGTCGGCGATCGACAAGGTCAAGGGCATGGTCAAGGACGAGCACGCCACGGTCGAGTCGCTCAAATCGGCCATCGCCGAGTTGGAGGCCGCCTCCCACGCCTTCAGCAAGAGCCTCTACGAGCGGGCCGGCGCCGCCGGCGCCCAGCCCGGCGCCGCAGGGCCGCAACCCGACGCCGCCGAGGCCCCCAAAGGCGGCGACGACGACACCATCGACGCAGAATTCGAGGTGAAGGATAAGTGATCGGCCGGCTGACGCGAGGGCGTTATGGAAGCCCGAGCGCGGCCTTGAGGCAGGTGTCAATACCTGCCATCGTGGCCGGAGTGAGGCTTCCAATGACCCGCGTGACGTCCGCCTGACGGATCGTATAGAGGTTCGAGCCATTGACCACGGAATCCCGGCGGAGCCCCGAGCGGGGGAAGTCGGGGTGGGAGCCGAGAAGAGGGTACTGGGTGTCCTCCGCGGACCGCCGAACGTTGCTGGTGATCAACGCGACGATCGTCTTCCCCATGCGGGCGTTGTCGCGGTCGTTCTGGACGATGAGGGCCGGACGCACCTTGTCGGCCGGGTCGTACCGCGAAAAGTCGATGGTGACGACATCGCCGCGATTCATCACCGGCAATCCCGATAGTCGTCGAACGGGTCGTCCTCGATCGTGGCCCGAACGAGCCCGGCAATCGCTCGGGATGTTGGGAGATCCTCATCCGCAGCCGCTTTCACCCGTTCGTACACGTCCCTGCGGAGGAGAACGCACTCCTCGCCGACCTCGGGCGGCACCACGGGGACCGACTCGCCCTCGCGAAGGGCCTGAATCTGTTCATTCGTGAGAGTCATGGGCAACCTCCTGAAGTGATTATAATCAGGGACTTCCTCCTTCAGCAAGGGAACACGCCTTGAGCCTTTGCCGAGGGCGTGGTGAGCACGACAACACCGCAAGCTCGGTTTCGCGGAAGAGTCCGGGTGTGCCGCACGGCCGTCGATAGCGGCGGTGGGCGGTGTCGTGTACAATTGTGATGGCTGTCGGGGGAGACGGGATGAGTTGGACTCGCGTTATTTGGGACCCCACGCCAGGCGGGAACGTGGAACACGTCGAAGAGCACGGCCTTGAGCCTGAAGAAGTCGACCACGTCTTGCTCAACAAGGGTCAAACCAATGGCCAAGAGCGAGAAACTTGAACACATCCACCGTCGGCTTACCGACGAAGAGCGACGGCTGGCGGTGACCATCCGCGAGGGTGCGGAGCAGCGAGCGATCGAACAAGGCGAGGACGTGCCTTTGTTGCAGTTCCGTGCCGTCGCTGCCGCGTTGGGCCTGAGTATTGAATTGGTCGAGCAAGTGCAATAGGGATTTGGGAATCGGTGCCGGCGGGACGCCGGGAGTCTTCGACGGGAGCGTATTTGGGGCGTCGAGCGACCATCCACCCCCTCGCAAGTCCTCGGGCGGTGCGGCCCGACCGCCGGGGCGCAACCCGGCGCAGGACCGGAGTCGGGCCTCCCAAGGGCGGCGGCGACGACACCATCGACACCGAGTTCGAGGTGAAGGATAAGCAGGAACCCATTGCAGGTGTCCGTCTCGAGTCATATAGGAGTCCGCGTCAATGGCCACCGTAAATGAGCAATACCTGAAGGAGCTACCCGATATCTATCGGGAAATCCTCTCCGCCTTTCCTCGGCTGGAGCCGACGCGAAAGGCTGGCTATGGCCTGGCATACCAAACCCTCTACGAATCACTTAGGGAGCGTTGCTCTTTGGGCGACATCATCCAGGCGTGCCAGCAAATGCAGCAGGGTGGGGCCGTGGAGATCAAACAGAGGATCTTTGTTCACCCGACCGAGATGGGAGAACAGATCATCGAAGGACTGACCGGCAAGAAGCCCCGTGAATCGACGGTGCCAGCGTTTCCGACTCCACCGAAGGGATAGGGACCGCTATGCCATCGCAGTGGCGAATCGAGTATTGGCCTGATTGTATAGCGCACGTTCTCTTGTCTCATTGTGCCGAAGACCGCGACCACCTCGTTCTTCCCGTCTACGAGGAGTTGAGACGCCGGGGCCTCGTGCCTTGGATTGACCGTCACGATTATCCAATCGGCCGCGACGCTATGGAGGCACTTCGGGAGGAATTGTTGAAATGTCGGCACGTTGTGTACTTTCTCACCAGCGCGATGCTATGGCAGGGTCGCGGATGGGCGAGTACGGAACGGGCGCTGTCAGCCGTCATCCAACAGAGGCTTCGGTATTTCGACGCCGAAATCGCGCACGTCGAGCTGCCTCTCGTGTTTCTGCCGCCGGACCATGCGATCTTCCATCGCTCTGTCTGGCGATCCCTAGCGGACAAGGCCGAGAGATGTCCTCATGCAGTGCCCGCGAGACGGCTTCCTGAGAATACTTGGCAACCAAAACACGTTCAGTGGGCCGCGGACGTTGTCGAATCGTTCGTCCGGCAAGAAGAGCGGTGGGCGATCGAACTAGGAATCCGATTTGACCAGGATACCCGGCTCAGCGAGCACTTCTCTGGCGAAGACAACTTGATGAGGCGAGTTCTTGCTCAGGCTCCGCGTTCGTGGCCGGTCGTTTGAGTCCTTTCAGTCCTTTCGAGACACAGAGATATGCCATTCCGATTCGACAAACTCACGATCAAGGCCCAAGAGGCCGTGGCCCGGGCTCAGGGGGTTGCGGCGGAGCGGGGGCATCCGGAGATCGACCCGTTGCATTTGCTCGCCGCGCTGGTGGGCGACGGCGAGGGGATCGTCGGGCCGATCCTCGATCGCATCGGCGCGAACCGGCAGCAGTTGGAGCGGATCGTTGCCGCGGAACTGAACCATTTTCCCAAGGTCTCCGGCGGGGCGATGCCCGGCCCATCGGCCGGTCTGCAAAAGGTGTTCGAGGCCGCGCAGCGCGAGGCCGACACGATGCGCGACGAGTTCGTCTCGACGGAGCATCTCTTGCTGGCCATGGCCAAGGTGGAGTCCAAGGCCAGGAACGTCTTGAAGCTCAACTCGATCGGCGAGTCGGAGATTCTCAAGGCGCTCCAGTCGATCCGCGGAAGTGCCCGGGTGACCGACCAGAACCCCGAGGGCAAGTACCAGGCGCTGGAGCGTTATGGGATCGACCTGGTGGAGCGGGCACGGCGTGGGAAACTCGATCCGGTGATCGGGCGCGACCAGGAGATCCGGCGGGTCATCCAGGTCCTCTCGCGGCGCACGAAGAACAACCCGGTGCTGATCGGCGAGCCCGGCGTGGGCAAGACCGCGATCGCCGAGGGGCTGGCGCTGCGGATCATCGACGGCGACGTACCGCAGAGCCTCAAGAACAAGCGGGTCGTGGCGCTCGACATGGGCGCGTTGGTGGCCGGCACCAAGTTCCGCGGCGAGTTCGAGGAGCGTCTCAAGGCCGTGCTCAAGGAAGTGGAAGATGCCGCCGGCGGGGTGATCCTCTTCATCGACGAGTTGCACACCGTGGTCGGGGCGGGCCGCGCGGAAGGGGGCAGTGACGCCGCCAACCTGCTCAAGCCGGCCCTGGCCCGGGGCGATCTCCGCTGCATCGGCGCCACCACGCTCGACGAGTACCGCAAGTACATCGAGAAGGACGCCGCTTTGGAACGCCGCTTCCAGCCGGTCACCATCGGCGAGCCGACGGTCGAGGATACGATTGCGATCCTCCGCGGCCTGAAGCCGCGCTACGAGGCCCATCACAAGGGCGTGAAGATCAAGGACTCGGCCCTGGTGGCCGCGGCCGAGCTTTCGCACCGCTACATCGCCGACCGCTTCCTGCCCGACAAAGCGATCGACCTCATGGACGAGGCCACCAGCCGCCTGGCCATGGAATTGGAGAGCGTGCCCGGCGAGATCGACGCCGTGCAGCGGCGGCTCGTGCAGCTCGAGCTGGCCCACCGGCAACTGGCCGAAGAGACCGAAGAGCACGCCCAGAAGCAGCGGGCCGAGATCGAAGAGGAGATGGCCGAGTTGCGCGAGAAGCTGGCCAGGCTCCGCCAGCAGTGGGAGAAGGAGAAGAGCGGGCTGGGCAACGTCCAAGAAATCCGCCAGCGGCTCAACGACGTGGAACTGGAGTACAACCGCCTGGGCGCGGCGATCAAGGAGAAGCAGTCCTCCGGCATCCCGGCGAGCGAGGCCGACTTCCAGCGGCTCTACGAGTTACACCAGGAGAAAACGCGGCTCGCCCAGCAGGCGGAGCAGACCGACGACGCCGAGCCGGCCGGCGGCGCGCGTCGCCTCCTGCGCAAAGAGGTTGGGCCCGAGGAAATCGCCGAGGTCGTCAGCGCGTGGACCGGCATCCCCATGACGCGGATGATGGAGACGGAGCGGGCCAAGCTCGTCGTGCTCGAAGAGCGGATCCACCTGCGACTCGTCAACCAGGACGAGGCGGTGGCCGCCGTGTCGAACGCGGTGCGCCGAAGCCGGTCCGGCCTCCAGGACCCGAACCGGCCGATCGGCTCGTTCATCTTCCTGGGGCCGACCGGCGTGGGCAAGACGGAGTTGTGCAAGGCGCTGGCCGAGGTGATGTTCGATGACGAGAATGCGATGGTCCGGCTCGACATGAGCGAGTTCATGGAACGTCACACGGTGAGCCGGCTCATCGGGGCCCCGCCGGGCTACGTGGGTTACGAAGAAGGCGGCCGGCTGACCGAGGCGATCCGCCGCCGGCCCTACTCGGTGGTCCTGCTGGACGAGATCGAGAAGGCCCACCGCGACGTGTTCAACGTGCTGCTCCAGGTGCTCGACGACGGCCGCTTGAGCGACAACCAGGGCCACACGGTCGATTTCACGAACACGATCATCGTGATGACCTCGAACATCGGCAGCCAGTTCATCCAGGAAATCGCCCGGGAGGGCGGCAGCGAGGAGGAGCTGCGCGAGGGCGTGATGGCCACGCTCCACTCGCATTTCCTCCCGGAATTTCTTAACCGGATCGACGAGACGATCATTTTCCATCCCCTCAAACCAAAGCAGATCCGCAAGATCGTCGTGTTCCAGGTCGAGCGGCTGGGGAAGCAACTCGCCCGGAAGAATCTCGAGCTGGAGGTGACCGATGCGGCCATCGACGCCATCGCGGAGCAGGGCTACGACCCGACGTTCGGCGCCCGGCCGCTGAAGCGGATCATCCAGCAGCGGATCCAGAACCCGCTGGCCGTCGAGATGCTCAAGCAGGAGTTCGAGGAGGGGAGCCGCGTGCGCATCGACTATCGCGACGGCGAATTCACGTTCGAGCGACGCAGTGGCTCGTCCGAATTCTCGGAAGAGCGTAACGCTTCAGCCGTATGAAGTCGCAGGAAGAGGAGAAGGGAAAAGGAAAAAAGCGAGGGAAAAGGGAAAAAGAAGAGGAGAGGGTTTCCATTCAGAATTGTGTGATCGGGGCATGGTTTCTTGCCTTCCCCCTATTCGCACTTCATTCCGCTGAACACTTACAGGAATTCCTCCTCTTGTCTCTTGCCGCCGGAGCGACTTCTGGCTAGGATAGCTCCTGATTCGCGGCCCTTCCCGGGCCGCCGGCCGGCCGTTCGGCGCCGTGCAGGGCGTCGAGCGGCGTCTCGGACAGAGGCGAGCGGCATCTTGAGCAGAGGCGAGTGACGTCTCGGGCAGAGGAGTCGGGCAAGGATACGTCTCGGGAGGGAGACGCATGTCCAAGCCTCGATTCTGGTTTTTCGTTGCGCTATTGAGCTTGATCGCTTGCGTCAAGCGAGGGCTGATTTTCTGCCTTGGCCCCGCGGCCGCAATCGGCGATCAGGTTTCGTATTGGCGCCACGGGGAGATGGTAGCCGACGGGAACTGGCTCCTGTTGGGAAGTCCGGAGGACTTTCGGACCCCCTTGTACCCGATGTTCCTGGGGCTTTTTCAGCATCTGCTCGGCCCCTACGCCCTGATGGGCGTGGTGATCGCGCAGCACATGCTTCTCTTCGCAGCAGGCCTGCTGGTAGCGTATCTCGTTTGGCGGCTGACCGGGAGTCGAACCGCCACGCTGCTCGCGTACGCCTGGCTGGTGTCCTGCCAGATTCGCCCATGGTTCTGCAACACGGTCCTGACCGAGCCGCTATTCACCTTGTTCCTGATCGGTTCGCTCGGCGCGCTGATCGCGTATCACCGGAACCCCGATGCCCGTTGGGCGGCGGCGTTTGCGTTCCTCCTCGCGATAACCACGCTGGTCCGCCCCGTGCCCAAGCTGCTCTGGATTCCATTGATGGCGCTGTTCTTTCTCCATACAACACCGTGGGTCGCGCGGCGCGTTCCGCTCGGGCGGATCTTGGGGCACACGGCCGTGGTCGTGCTTGTCCTGATTGCGGTCCTGCTTCCCTGGTACGTCCGCAACTGGGTTGTCCTGGGAGAGCCGTTCCACACCCATATCCCGACGGTCAACAAGTGGCAAGTCTGCTTCCAGGGCGGCTCGGCGGCCCGCCTGCCGATCCCGGACACC
>Ga0067045_1004635_pt1 | contig 12327 bp, 13 predicted proteins | sample TerdegcTABiofilm_FD_59184 | JGI IMG/M metagenome (GOLD analysis project Ga0067045, IMG submission 59184) | Combined Assembly of (Gp0054472, Gp0054536) Wastewater bioreactor microbial communities from Singapore -Terephthalate degrading...
CGGATGGCCGGACAGGGGCAGACCCAACCCGCCAATGTCCGACGCCGAACGGTACATGGGCTATCTGAAGTGCTACTACGCGGCGGGGATGATCGGCGGGGTGGCCGGGTACTTCGCGTATGATTCAGTGGATAACTGGGTCTGGCAGCTCATGTGCCTGGGGCATGTGCACGCGCTGTTCTCCCACCTGGAGGAGTTCGTCCGAGAGAGCGAACTCTTGCCCGGACCCAACCGGCATGTGTGGTCAAAGGACCTGCCGGCGTACGAATTGCCCACGGGTTCGGAGCGCGCGCGGGTGCTTGCCCGGAGGCACAGGGATCGACCGGAGTGGCTTCTCGTGGCGTGGGCCGCTGATGGCCCGGCCCGCACGGTCTCGGTGGACGTCCCGGAACTGGGCTCGGTGTCGTTGAGGGCGAGACCCAGCGGGAGCGTTTACCTGGCGCGGGGAGTGGGAGACGCAATGAGGCTGGTGCTGGTGGACCGGGATGGCATGCTGCCCACCGCGCGCATGGGCGGCTTCTCTGACTGACGGTAGCTCATCGGCGGTGGGTCAGGCCGGGAGATCCGACAGCCAGCCATCGCGGTTATCGAGAGCCTCGCGGGCCGCCTGTTGCTGGGCGGCCTGCTTGCTTGACCCCTCACCGGAACCAATGGTCATTCCCCGAAAACGCACCTCGACCACGAACGTCCGGTCGTGCGCAGGCCCGAGGGTATCCACGGTCACGTACGAGGGCGTTTGTTTTGTCCGCTCCTGCAGAAGCTCCTGAAGCTCTGTCTTGTGGTCGTGAATCTGCTCGCTGCTGGTCATCGACTCGAGCACCGGCGCGAACACGGTCATCACGAAGTCACGCGTGGTCTCCAGGTCAGTGGACAGGTAGACCGCACCCACCACGGCTTCCATACAGTCCTCGAGCAACGATGTCTTCCCGCGGCCGCCGGTATCCTCCTCGCCCTTGCCCAGGAGCATGTGCTCCCCCAGCCCCAACTGGCGCGCGACCCGGGCCAGCGTGCTGGCCCGAACCGCGTACGCTTTCATCTTCGTGAGGTTGCCCTCGGGAGCGGTGGGGTAGGCACGATAGAGGTGTTCGACCAAGATCAGATCGAGAACGGCATCGCCCAGGAACTCCAGGCGCTGATTCGCAACCGAAGGCCCCAGGCCTGCTTCCCGGGCGAAGGAGGTGTGAGTGAAGGCAGCCGCGAGGGTCTGCAGCGACACGGTCTCGGGCAGGCCGAGTTTCTCCCGCACCGCCCGCCAGCGCGTCTCGTCCCGCAGCGGGTCGACCCGCTGCTCTTGGTCCGGCCGGTCTGAAGCCAAGAGGCAGACCTCGCGAGGGGCGTCCCCGCGCGGCGCTATCCCTCGTAACGCCGCGCGACGACGACCGCGTTGTGCCCACCGAAGCCGAAGGAGTTGCTCATGATGGTATCGATGCGGGCTGAGCGGTGCTCATCCCGGACAACATCGATCCAAATGTCCTCATCCGGCTCGTGGCAGTTGAGAGTCAAGGGCACAAGGCCCTCGTGCATCATCTTGATGGACAGTGCGAGCTCCATCGCGCCGGTCGCGCCCAACATGTGCCCGTGGACGGACTTGGTTGAGCTTACCATGGGGGAGTAGTCCTTGCCCTCGTACAGCAGCTGCAGGGCCCGGGCCTCCATGTCGTCCCCGCCTGGCGTTCCCGGAGCGTGGGCGTTGACATAGTCGATCTCAGTCACGGACAGCTCGGCCTCACGGATAGCGGTCTGCATTGCCCAAGCGGCGGCTTCCCCGCATGGGTCCGGAGCAACCATGTTGTACGCATCTCCGCTCATCCCGAAACCTGCCATCTCCGCGAGGATGTTGGCCCCGCGCGCGCGGGCAAATTCCAGTTCCTCGAGAACAAGGATGCAGGCGCCCTCCCCCATGACGAAACCGTCCCGGGTCCTGTCGAAGGGCCGGCAGGCCGTGGCAGGTTCGTCATTGCGGGTGGACAGGGCCTTCGCGGCACAAAACCCACTGAGTCCGGTGGGAGAGATCGCGCCCTCTGTGCCACCGGTAATAATGGCCTTGGACGCCCCGCGTTTGATGGTCTCGAACGCGTTCCCCACAGCGTGGGTTGCGCTGGCGCAGGCGCTCACGGTTGCGTAGTTCGGGCCCTTGGCGCCCGTGCGCATGGAGATCATCCCGGCAGCCATGTCGACGATCATCACCGGGACCAGGAAGGGTGAGACGCGGCTGGGGCCCTTGGTGATGAGCTTGGTGAACTGCTCCTCCCACGTGAGCATTCCGCCGATTCCGCAGCCGCAGATGACGCCCACGTCATACTGGTTCTCGGGGGTGATCTTCAGCCCGGACTGGGCCAGTGCCTGGTCCGCCGCAGCAATGGCGAACTGCGTGAAACGGTCGCAGCGCTTGGCTTCCTTGCCGTCCATGTACTGGGTGGGGTCCCAGTCCGGAATGTCCGCGCCGATGTGCACGTCGTAGCCGGTGGTGTCGAAGATGGAGATGGTCTTGATGCCGGTCCGGCCCTCCAAGGCCGCGGACCAGGCATCCTCCAGGGAATGCCCAACCGACGACACAACGCCGATACCTGTCACGACGACCCGGTGGGACATGCTTATTCTCCTATTCCTCAACGGTTTCGCGTCGGTCCGGCCCGGCTTCCTTGCGGGCCAACACAAAGAGGTTCCTGTTCAGCCGCAGCGCCGACCGTAGTCTCCCGAACAGATAGCGGGGCAGAGCGCCCAGATGAGGCAACGCCGGCGGCAGCGGCACGAAACCGCACTCCCGCAGGACGCGGTCGAGAGTGCGCGAGTTGTGATACACGAGATGCGTCTTGGCCCATTTCTTGCGGTAACCCCGGTATGTCTGGCGCCAGTAGTGGGCCCGCAGGTACTCGCCCGAGGGGGTCATGACTACGGCAAGGCCGCCCGGCTTGAGTATCCGCCAGACTTCCCGAAGCCCCTCGCTGGTGCGTGGGATATGCTCGAGAACATCCCACATTGTCACCACGTCGAAGCTGTTGTCAGGCAGGCCGGTCCGGGTGATCGAAGCCCGGTGAACCTCGAATCCCAGGCCCCGGCAGTGTTCGACCGGGTACTCACCGACGTCCAGGCCGATCGGATCGAAACCCGCGTCGCGCGCGGCGATCAATGTCTCTCCCACGCCGCACCCGATGTCCAGCAGGCGCCCTGATGGTACCCAGCTGCGGATGAGCCTGATCCGACGAGCCGCGGAGCGGACCTTCCTGCCCGCGCGGCCCTCGTAGTTCTGGAAGTAGGCCTCGTCGTCGTAGTGCTCGACCGACCGGGCCATCAGCTCGTCGGCATCCGCGTTGACGATCAGCCCGCACCCGGCGCAACGCAGGTAGTGGCCTTCCTCATGCTTCACATAGTCCCGGATGTCGGTGGAGCCACAGATCTGGCAAGGGCCCTTCATGGAACAACCCCCTCTCGCCTCCGACCCGTTCTCACGTAACGAAGCAGGGGGACCCCGGCGGTCTGGGAGCCCGTAGCGCCTGGCTCACCGTGGCCCGGATCCCCCTATCAACGGCGTGTCCGCCAAGGCTACGCGTCGTCGCCGAGTTTGGCCTCGAGGTAGCGGACGGCGTCGCCCACGGTCTGGATCTTCTCGGCGTCTTCTTCCGGAATCTCCACGTCGAACTCGTCCTCCAGCGCCATGACGAGCTCAACAACGTCCAGCGAGTCGGCGCTCAGGTCGCCATCAAACGAGGCGTTCTCGGTGACCTTGCTCTCGGGCACGGAAAGCTCGCGCACGATGACTTCCTTGACCTTCTCGAACAGTGCCATTTTGCGGTTCTCCCTTCAAGGGTATGCATAGTGGGGAGCCTGTGCTCCCTTCGTGCAGGTCAACAATGATCGCAGGCTAACAGGCCGCCGGCGCAGGACTACATAACCATTCCACCGCAGACGCTGATGACCTGCCCGGTCAGGTACGACGACCTGGGGCCGCACAGGAAGGCCACGACGTCGGCCACGTCCTGGGCGGTTCCCGGCCTGCCCAGCGGAATCCCTTTCAGCCATTCGCTGCGGGCCTCCTCGCTGAGCTGGTGGGTCATCGGGGTCTCGATGAAGCCGGGCGCCACCGCATTGCAGTGGATGTTGCGGCTGGAAAGCTCTTTCGCGGTGGTCTTGGTCAGGGCGATGAGGCCGCCCTTGGAGGCCGAGTAGTTGGCCTGCCCCGCATTGCCGATGACACCCACGACCGACGCGATGTTTACGATGCGCCCGCTCTTCTGCTTCATCATCGGCCGGGCAACCGCCCGGGTGCACAGGAATGCGCTCTTGAGGTTGACGTCGAGCACCAAGTCCCACTGCTCGTCCTTCATGCGCACCAGCAGGCCGTCGCGGGTGATCCCCGCATTGTTGATCATGATATCAAGCTGGCCGAACCTGTCCAGCGTCTGCTCGACCATGCTCTCCACGTCTTCCGCCTTCGCGGCGCTGCCCACGGTCACCAGCGCTTTGCGCCCGAGGCCCTCCACTAGGGCCGCGGTTTCCCTCGCGGTCTCCTCCACCACGTCATTCACCACGATATCCGCTCCATCGCCCGCGAGAGTCAGGGCGATCGCGCGGCCGATCAGTCCGCCGGCTCCGGTCACCACTGCGATTTTGCCGTCAAGATCCATGCTGCGACCTCCGGTGTCAACGGGCAACTGCGCCCTCGTTCAGCCCAGTGATTCCACGAACGCGTTGATCTCCGCCAGCGTACCGACACTGGCCGCACGCACGCTGTCGTCGATACGCTCGATCAGTTTCGCCAGCACATTGCCTGGCCCGACTTCCACGAAACAGTCCACGCCCTGGGCGATCATCGCCCGGACTGATTCCTCCCACCGCACGCTCCCCGTCACCTGCTGGACCAGCGCCCGCCGGATTCCGTCCGCGTCTTTGCGAGCCGTGGCATCCACGTTCGACACCACCGGGACTGTCGCGTCCGACAGGTGAACTGAATCCAGCTCCGCCTTGAGCATCTCCGCAGCGGGCGCCATGAGCGGCGAGTGGAAGGCTCCGCTGACCTTGAGCGGGATCCCCCGTCCGCCGCGCTCCTTGGCCAGCGCGCAGGCGGCGTCGACTGCGGCCTTTTCACCAGAAATGACCACTTGACCAGGGCTGTTGAAATTCGCAACACTCAGGACGCCCTCGCCAGTCGCATCCTGGACGAGCTTCTCCACGTCCGCAGTCTCCATCTTCAGGATCGCGGCCATCGCCCCGCCCACCTGGCTTCCCGCAGCGGCCATCAGTTCGCCCCGCTTGCGCACGAGACGGGCAGCCTCCTCAAGCTCCAGACACCCGGCGGCGACAACCGCCGAGTACTCCCCCAGGCTGTGCCCGGCTACCAGCGCGGGACCCTCCGCATGCCGCTTGCGCAGGGCGGCGAAAGCCGCAACGCTGTGGGCGAAGATGGCGGGCTGCTGGATCTCGGTCGGCGTAAGCGCGTCGGCATCCTCGCCGAACATGATTTCGGTGAGGGAGAAGCCCAGGGCATCATCCACCACGCGCAGCACTTCGTCCGCGATGGCGGACTCGCCCGCTATCTGCTTGCCCATGCCCGCGAACTGCGAGCCCTGGCCGGGGAAGACGTAAGCGATCATGCGAGTGCTCGGCGCACTGCCCGCGGGCTAGTTGCCGAATTCCTCCTTGAGCGCCTTCACGAGTTCCGGGATGACCTCGAACAAGTCACCCACGATGCCGTAATGCGCCACCTTGAAGATCGGCGCTTCCGGGTCGCTGTTGATGGCGACGATGGTGTCCGAGGACGACATCCCCGCGAGGTGCTGCACCGCGCCGGAAATCCCGCAGGCCACGTACAGCTTGGGTTGCACGGTCTTGCCGGTCTGGCCAACCTGGTGGTAAGCGGGGATCCAACCTGCGTCAACCGTTGCGCGGGATGCGCCCACAACGCCGCCGAGGGCATCGGCCAGCTCCCGAATCAGCGCGAAATTCTCGGCCTTCTTGATCCCGCGGCCGCCGGAGACGATGATCTCGGCGTCCTGCAGGTTGACCTTCGAGCCGCCTTCTTCCTGGATGATCTCGACGATCTTGGTCAGGACCGACTTCTCGTTGAGGTTGACCTCGGTGCGCACGATCTCACACGGGGCGTTCTCGCGCGGGGGGATCTTCTTCATGACCCGGGGCCGCACGGTGGACATCTGCGGGCGCGCCTGTTTGCACAGGATCGTCGCCATAATATTGCCGCCGAACGCCGGGCGGGTCTGGCGCAGGAGCTTGGTCTCCGGGTCGATGTCCAGCCCGGTGCAGTCCGCGGTGAGGCCCGCGCCGATGCGCGCGGCGATGCGGCTGGCAAGATCCCGGCCCATCGGTGTTGCGCCGAACAGGACGATTTCGGGCTTATGCGTGTTGATCAGCCCGGTGAGGACGTCGCTGAACGGCCCGGTGCGGTACTGCGAGAGCACCTCGTGCTCCACGATGTACGCCCGGTCGGCTCCGTGCGCGGCAGCCACGGGAACGAGACCCTCCACGGACTCGCCGACGATCGCGACGGACACGTCGGTGCCGAGGTCCTCGGCAAGGCGCGACGCCTCGCCCAGGAGTTCCAGCGATACGTCGGCCAGCTTGCCGTCATGCAGTTCGGCGATGACCCAGATGCCCTTGTAGGCGCTGGTGTCCACTTCCGCCATCTTCGGCACTTCGAGGATGATCGCGCCGAACTTGCAGGAGGAGGCGCAGGCGCCGCAGCCGGTGCAGTCTTCGGTGAAGCGGGCCTTGCCGTCCTCAACGATGATCGCCCCGTACGGGCAGGCGCTGATGCAGAGCTTGCAGCCGACGCACTTGTCGACATCGATGTGTATGGACATAGTGATCCCTGTAGCGTGGATTTGCCGCCCCACAGGTCGGGCCGGCTTGCGGCTCCCGATCTAGAGAACCTTGGCGTCCCGCAGCCGGCTCACCAGTTGGCGCGCCACGTCGGGCACTTCCCCCTCCAGCTTCTCGGCCTTGTGGTCGTGGCTGGGGGCGAACACGCGCATGACATTGGTGGGCGAACCCGACAGGCCGCAGCGCTCAAGATCCGCGCCGATATCTTCCGCGGTGACCCACGGAATCTCGGCCTTGCGCGCCTTCATAACTCCCTTGAGGCCTGCATGGCGCGGCTCGTTGATCTGCTTGACCACCGTGATCAGACAGGGCATCGGCGCCTCGACCACTTCGAACCGGTCGTCCAGCAGCCGCTTGACCCGCACCTTCTTCCCGTCCACCTTGATGTCGATGGCGTAGGTGACCTGGGGGATGCCAAGCTGTTCCGCCAGCCCCGGCGGCACCTGGGCGGTGTCTCCGTCAAAGGCCTGCTTGCCGCAGATGATCAGGTCGAAATCCCCGATCTTGCGCACGGCCTGGGCGAGCGCATAACCGGTGGCGAGGGTATCGCTTCCGGCGAAGGCTCGGTCGCACAGGAGCAGAGCGTTGTCGGCGCCCATGGCAATCGCCTGCCGCAGGGCATCATCGGCCTGCGGCGGTCCCATGGTGATGACGGTCACCTCTCCGCCGTGCTCCTCCTTGAGCTGGAGCGCCGCCTCGATGGCATTCTCGTCGAAGGGGTTGATGATGCTCGGGACGCCGTCGCGCATCAGCGTGCCCGTTTCCGGGTTGATGCGCACTTCGGTGGTGTCCGGCACCTGCTTGATCGACACGATGATCTTCATGCTGTTGGCCCTCGCCAAGGACTCGGCGCCGCGAGCTCGTCACTCCCGGCGCCGAACCCGCTGTTGTTCGGCAGTTACTTACTGATGGCTTCGCGCAGCAGGGCAAGAGCGATTACGCCGCGCTGAATCTCGGAGGTGCCCTCGACGATCTCGAACAGCTTGGCCTCCCGCATGTACCGCTCCACCGGGTACTCGCAGGTGTAGCCGTGTCCGCCGTGAATCTGCACGGCTTTGGAGCATACGCGAGAGACCGCTTCGGACCCGTAGAGCTTGGCCATCGCGGCCTGCTTGCCGAAGGGGAGGCCCTGGTCCTTCATCCACGCGGCCTGGTAGGACAGCAGCCGGGCGCACTCGATGTCGGTGGCCATGTCCGCGAGGTGGAACTGGATGGCCTGGAACTCGCTGATCTTCTTGCCGAACTGCTCGCGCACCAAGGCGTACTGCACGGCGCAATCGTATGCGGCCTGCGCAAGACCAACCGCGCCCACGGCCATGCCGATGCGGCCGATGTCCAGCAGGTCCATGGCCACGCGGAAGCCCCGACCTTCCTTGTAGAGCACGTTCTCTTCGGGAACTTCACAGTCCTCGAAGATCAGTTCGCGGTTGGACAGGGAGTTGTACGCCATCTTCTTCTCATCCTTGCCGAAGGAGAAACCGGGCATCCCCTTCTCGAGGATGAAAGCGGTCAGACCGCGGGTGCCACGGCCGGGGGAACTGTTGGCCACGACCACGTAGGTCTCAGCGTCTCCACCGTTGGTGATGAAAATCTTGGTGCCGTTGAGGATGTACTTATCGCCGCGCTTTTCGGCGCGCGTCTGGACGGAGCCGGCATCGGAACCCACGTTGGGCTCGGTGAGACCCATCGCGCCGATCTTTTTCCCGCTGGCCAGATCGCGAAGGTACTTGTCTTTCTGCGCGTCATTGCCGAAGGCCATGATCGGGTACATGCAAAGCATGTGCGCGGCGTAAACGGCGCCGGTAGTGGTGCAAGCTGCGCTCAGCTTCTCGCCGATGACTCCCCATTCCAGGAAGCCCATGCCCATGCCGCCCCATTCCTCGGGAACCGGGACACCGAACAGGTCACACTCGGCCATGACCTTGATATTGTCCCAAGGGTACTCGCCGCTCTCATCGACCTCACAGGCGGTCGTCTTGAAGTCGGCGCAGATCTCGTCAACGGCGTCGAAGATCTCCTGCTGTTCCTCGGTGAAGCTGAAATCCATGATGCGGACCTCCCTGGAACTGTGAACCGACCCTGGGCCGGGGATTGGGCTGCGCGGGGCGAAACGCCAATGCGCAGGGTTTTCTCAACGCCGGGGCCAGAGTAGTTCATGCCAGCCCAGGCGGTCGATGCAGGTCAGGTGATCTTGCCGATCAGGTCCATCGGAAGACTGCGGATGCCAGGCTGAAGCCGGCCCCAAAGGCAACCAGCAGAACCACGTCTCCGGGCTTCAGCCCGGTCTCGCGCGCATACTCATCAAGCGCGATTCCAACCGACGCCGCCGAGGTGTTCCCGTACTTGTCCAGGTTGATGACCATGCGCTCGTAGGGGATGTCCAGCCGCTTCGCCGCCGCGTCGATGATCCGCAGGTTCGCCTGGTGCAGGACGCAGACGTCAACCTGCGACATGTCCAGGCCCGCCTTCTCCATGCAGCGCCGCGCGATCTCCGGCACGCCGCGCACCGCGAGTTTGAAGACTTCGTGGCCGTCCATCTGCAGCAGGTGCTGGTAGTCCGCGAGGGCTTCGGGGGTTAGGCGGGTGCGGCTGCCGCCCGCGGGGATCATCAGAAGCTCGGCAGAGTCGCCCTGAGTGTCCATGGCGAAGGCCAAGAGCCCCTGTCCGGGCGCACATGGCCCGAGAACGGCGGCGCAGGCCCCGTCACCGAAAAGCACGCAGGTCGAGCGGTCAGTCCAGTTGGTGATGCGCGTCAGCGATTCAGCGGCGATCACCAGAACGTGGTCGGCCGCCCCGGTCTGGATATACTGCGAACCGGTCACCAGGGCCTGCACCCAACCGGTGCAGCCGGTCACGACGTCGAAAGTGCCGACACCTTTGGCGCCAAGCATGTCCTGGACGATGCTGGCGGTTGCGGGGAAGGGCATGTCGGGGGTGATCGTCGCGACGATGATCATATCAAGATCATCGACGCTCATGCCCGCGTCCTCCACGGCCTTCCGGGCTGCCTCGAAGGCAAGGTCGGAACTGGCCTGATCCTCGGCGAGGATGCGCCTTTCCCGGATGCCCGTATGCTCGACGATCCACTCGTCGCTGGTGTCAACGATGTCGCACAGGTCCTGGTTTGTGAGCACCCGCTCAGGCACGTATGCCCCAAGACCTTTGATGCAAGCGCCTCGAACTTCCATAGTCGTGAATCCCTCGCCGCCGCGCGCGGGCAGGCTCACGCGTTGCGGCTAATGTGATCGGGTGCCCCGCGGGTGCCGGGCCGTTGTCCCTGAACGCGGCCCCCCGCGCGGGCACCACGGATCCCGCGGGTCTGGGGCCGTGCACATACTGCCTTCAGGCAGGGACAGACGCCTCGGGGAACAGCTCCCGGCAGGTATCGCGGACGTGCTCCACCACCCGGCCCTTCACCGCGCGCTCCGCAACAAGCAAGGCGTTTTTGATGGCGAAGGCGTCAGACTTACCGTGGCTGACGACGCAGATGCCGTTGACACCCAGCAAGAGCGCCCCGCCGTATGTGCCGTAGTCGAAAAGATCCCGCAGCGCCTTGAACGGGCCGCGCATGAACAGGACGCCCATCCTGGCCCACGCGCTGCGTTTGATGCCAGTGCGCAGGGTGTCAACAAGCGTGCCCGCGACACCCTCCGCAACCTTCAGGACCACATTGCCAACGAAACCGTCGCACACGATGACATCCACGTCATCGTCTGTGAAAATCTGGTCGCCCTCTACATTCCCGATGAAGTTGATCGGGGCCTTCCCCATGAGCGGCATCGCGGCCTGGGTCAGCTCGTTGCCCTTGTGCGCCTCGGTGCCGATGCTCAGCAGACCCACGCGCGGCGCATTCATGCCCAACGCGAATTCCGCGTAGATGCTGCCCATGAGTCCGAACTGCACCAGGTACTCGGGCTTGCAGTCCGCATTGGCGCCGGCATCCAGCAGAATCCGCGGGCCGTGCTTCGTGGGCAGGAACAGCGCGATCGCCGGGCGCGCAATGCCGGGGATGGTCTTCAGCCGGGTGTGGCACAGCGCCATGAACCCACCGCTGTTACCGGCGGAGACGCACGCCTGGGCCTCACCGTTGAGCACCATCTCAACGGTGCGGGCAACCGAGGAATCCGGCTTGCCGCGCAGGGCCACACGCGGGCTGTCCTCCATCTCGACGACCTCAGTCGCCGAGCGGACAAGCATCCGATCTGCCCCCGGATGACCCTCGATCAGCGCGCGAATCCTGTCCTCCCGGCCGCAGAGAGCCACCTGTGATTCCAGGCGGTCCGCAGCCAGTAGGGCGCCGCGCACGACCTCGTCGGGGGCCAAGTCCCCGCCCATGGCATCAAGAGCAATGAGCATTCAGGGCTCCTGTGGTATGCCCGGACCCCACCCAACGCATCAAGGTCCAGGCCATCGACCGCGCGAAGAGCCTACCTCTTCTCTTCCTTGCGCTTGTCGTCCTCCGGGACGGTGTGGTCGACCTTCCGGCCCTTGTAGTAGCCGCACTTGTAGCACGCGTTGTGCGGCAGGATCATGGTCTTGCAGTTCCTGCACTGGGTGAGGTTCGGAAGGGCGATCTTCTGATGCGTCCGCCGCTTCCTTGTCCGGGTGTTCGAATGTTTCCTCTTCGGCAGCGCCATTTTCCTGTCTCCCGTTCATTGTCAGCCGTCCGCGCACGAGTCTGCACACAGCAGCACCCGCATGCGGGCCCCAATGGCCGACTGTCACTACCTAGTAAGCTGGCCTGGCGCTCAGGTTCAGGCAGCCCTGCCTGCCCGGCGGCACGCCGTCAGTCGTCGATGAGGTTGCGAAGTCCAGCCCAGCGCGGATCCACGTCGTCATCGCCGCAACCGCATGGTCCGTCGCTAAGGTTCCTGCCACAACGGGGGCACAAGCCCGCACAGTCGGGCCGGCATAGGGAACGCGACGGCACGTGGAGGACCAGCACCTGCCGGACCAGTTCGGTCAGGTCCACCAGGTCCCCGCTCAGCAGCGGAATAGGTTCATCCGGGCCGGCCTTGGGCGTCACAGGCTCATCAATCTGGGTCAGCGAGCACTGCTCATTGACCTCAATATCCAGCTCCACGACGTGATCGGCAAGGCACCGGCTGCACTGCAGAACCGCAGTCGCACGCAACCGGCCCCGCGCGGTCACAAGGGAATCGGCGTTCTCGAGTTCCACATATCCGGTCACCGGACCGACGAACTCCACGCCCGCGCCATGGGGCACCGGTGCGTCGACATCGCACCGGACTCGCCCCTGCGGCTTGGAGAGCGTCGCGAGAATCCGGTATTGCATAATGCAGAACGCGGCTTTCGCCGCGATAGGTGGCCCGTGAGCCTATTTGTAGAAGGCGAGTATATTGCTAATGCGCAGGATGTGTCAACACCCCCATGCGATCGGGTTTGAGCTAGTAACATACATGGGTTACAGCGGTCAGGGAGGGTGGCGGCGTCCCCCAGTTGGACGGCTGGGGGGGATGTCGTCGCCGTCGT
>Ga0067045_1031420_pt1 | contig 12326 bp, 12 predicted proteins | sample TerdegcTABiofilm_FD_59184 | JGI IMG/M metagenome (GOLD analysis project Ga0067045, IMG submission 59184) | Combined Assembly of (Gp0054472, Gp0054536) Wastewater bioreactor microbial communities from Singapore -Terephthalate degrading...
GAGCCTGTCGCAGGCCTTCGGCAAGCATCCTGTGCATTTCGACCGCCTGTTCACCAACCTCGTCGCTGCCGGCGAACAGGCGGGCATTCTGGACAGCCTGCTCGACCGGATTGCCACCTACAAGGAAAAGATTCTTGCCATCAAGGGCAAGATCAAGTCAGCGCTGTTCTATCCGATCGCGGTCATCGTGGTCGCCGCGCTGGTTATCTCGGTGATGATGCTGTTCGTGATTCCCGAGTTCAAGAGCGTCTTCTCGGGCTTCGGCGCGGAGCTTCCCGCACCGACGATGATCGTCATCGGGATTTCCGACTTCTTCGTCGAGTTCTGGTACATCGTGCTCGGCATCCCGATCGTCGCGATCATGGCCATCAGCTGGATCTACAAACGCTCGGTGGCGATGCAGATCGCGATCGATCGGCTCGTCCTCAAACTGCCCGTCATTGGCGACATCATCCGCAAGGCGACGGTGGCACGCTGGACCCGCACGCTGTCGACCATGTTCGCTGCAGGCGTTCCGCTGGTCGAGGCGCTGGATTCGGTCGGTGGCGCGTCGGGCAACCACATCTACCTGACAGCCACGCGCCAGATCCAGAGCGACGTGAGTACCGGCACGAGCCTGACCGTCGCCATGCAGAACGCCAGCGTATTCCCGACCATGGTCGTGCAGATGGTGTCGATTGGCGAGGAGTCGGGCCAGCTGGACGCCATGCTGGGCAAGGTTGCGGACTTCTTCGAGCAGGAAGTCGACGAAGCCGTATCCGGGCTGTCGCAACTGCTCGAGCCGATCATCATGGTGTTCCTTGGCACCGTCATCGGCGGCCTGGTGATCGCCATGTACCTTCCGATCTTCAAGCTCGGCTCGATCGTCTGATTCATGCTGGCGCTCTTGCACGACCCGATCGCCTTCACCGGCGTGGGCGCCCTGCTGGGCTTGTTCGTCGGCAGCTTCCTGAACGTCGTGATCCATCGACTGCCAAGGATGATGGAGCGCGACTGGCACGCGCAAGCTGCCGAGCTGAGGGGTGAGCCGGTCGAGCCGGCCGAGCGCTTCAATCTCGCGACGCCGCGCTCGCGCTGCCCGCACTGCGGCCACCTCATCGGTGCGCTCGAGAACATCCCGGTCCTAAGCTACCTCGTGCTGCGGGGGCGCTGCGGCCACTGCGGCGCCGGGATCAGCATGCGCTACCCGATCGTCGAGGCCTTCACTGCCCTGCTTTCGGGCTACGCCGCCTGGCACTTCGGTTTCGGGGTTGCGGCCGCCGGCGCACTACTCTTCATCTGGACCATGGTTGCGCTCGCCTTCATCGACGTCGATACGCAGTTGCTGCCCGACGACCTGACGCTTCCCCTGCTCTGGCTTGGCCTGCTATTCAACCTGGGTGGTGCCTTTACCGACTTGCCCAGCGCAGTGATCGGCGCCATGGCCGGGTATCTTTCGCTGTGGTCGGTGTATTGGCTCTTCAAGCTCGTCACCGGCAAGGAAGGCATGGGCTATGGCGACTTCAAGCTGCTGGGGGCCATTGGCGCCTGGCTGGGCTGGCAGCTTCTGCCGCTGACGATCCTGCTGTCGTCGCTTGTCGGCGCAGTGGTCGGCATCGCCCTCATCGTGCTGGCACGCCACGGCCGCAACGTGCCCATCCCTTTTGGTCCGTATCTGGCCGCTGCCGGCATCATCGCCCTGTTCTGGGGCGAAGACCTGACTTCCCGCTACCTCGGTCTGCTCTGACAGGCCAGTTTTTCAAGCCAGGCGCTCCCGGCTTGAACTCGGCAAGTCTCACCCTCATATACGCAGCCTGCGCGCCGTTCCGGTGCGCGCCTTTTTCCTTATGCTGCATTGCGTTAGACTTGCGCACTTGTTTTCGGGAGCTTGCCATGCCCATCTACGAATACCGTTGCCCGAGCTGCGGGTTCCAGAAGGAACACCTGCAGAAAATGAGCGATGAACCGCTGTCCACCTGCCCGTCCTGCGGCGCCACCGGTTACGCCAAGCTGCTGTCGGCCGCCGGCTTCCAGCTGAAGGGCACCGGTTGGTACGCCACCGACTTCAAGGGCGGCAGCACCGCGTCCTCGACCGACAGCAGCCCGTCGTCCGCCCCTGCTTGCGCTGGCGGCGGCTGTGCCTGCCACTGAGTCCGCAGCGCACACAATTGACCGGCCTGCCTTGTGCAGGCCTTGCAAGAAGACTCCGTGAAGAAATACTTCATCACCGGCTTGCTGATCTGGATCCCGCTGGCGATCACCTTCATGGTGCTCGCGTGGATCGTCAACACGCTCGACCAGATCCTCCTCTGGCTGCCCAACGGGGCGCAGCCTCAGGCTGTTCTTGGATTCAACATTCCGGGCATCGGCGTGCTGATGACGCTGCTGATCGTGCTTGCGACCGGCCTCGTGGCCGCGAACGTGCTCGGCCAGAAGATCGTTGCCATCTGGGAGGCCGTCCTCGCCCGTATCCCGGTCGTGAAGTCGATCTATTACAGCGTCAAGCAGGTATCGGACACGTTGTTTTCGAGCAGCGGCCAGGCCTTCCGCAAGGCGCTGCTCGTCCAGTACCCGCGCCAGGGTGCATGGACCATCGCCTTCCTCACCGGCAAGCCTGGTGGGGAGGCGGCCCACCACCTCATTGGCGACTACGTTAGCGTCTATGTTCCCACCACGCCCAACCCGACCTCGGGCTTTTTCCTGATGATGCCGCGGGAAGACGTGATCGAACTCGACATGAGCGTCGATGAAGCGTTGAAATACATCATTTCGATGGGCGTCGTCGCACCACCCAGCCGCCGCGCCGAACGCCCGGCGCTGCTCAACGAATAAGCAGCATCCCTTTCAAGACCGAAGTGCGGCGTATCGTCGTCGCCCACCAGACCTGCCGGAACCCTGCCATGCGAACTCACTATTGCGGACAAGTCACCGCCGCCGACCTCGACCAGATCGTCACCATTTGTGGCTGGGTGCATCGTCGCCGCGACCACGGTGGCGTGATCTTCATCGACCTGCGCGACCGTGAAGGCCTGGTGCAGGTCGTGTGCGACCCCGACCGCCCAGAGATGTTCAAGATCGCGGAGTCGGTGCGCAGCGAGTTCGTGCTGAAGATGAGCGGCAAGGTCCGCCGCCGCCCGGCCGGTACCGAGAACGCCAACCTGACTTCGGGCGAGATCGAGATTCTGTGCCACGAGATCGAGGTGCTGAACGCGGCGGCCACGCCCCCGTTCCAGGTGGATGACGAGAACCTGTCCGAAACGGTGCGCCTGACCAACCGCGTCATCGACCTGCGCCGCCCGCAGATGCAAAAGAACCTGATGCTGCGCTACAAGACGACGATGGCCTTCCGCCGTTTCCTCGACGCGGCCGGCTTCATCGACGTCGAGACGCCGATGCTGACCAAGAGCACGCCCGAGGGCGCGCGCGACTACCTCGTACCCTCACGCGTGCACCCGGGCCAGTTCTTCGCGTTGCCGCAGTCGCCGCAGCTCTTCAAGCAGCTGCTGATGGTGGCCGGCTACGACCGCTATTACCAGATCGTCAAGTGCTTCCGTGACGAGGACCTGCGCGCCGACCGCCAGCCCGAATTCACCCAGGTCGACCTCGAGACCTCGTTCATGAACGAGACCGAGATCACCGCGCTGGTCGAGGAGATGATCCGCTTCGTGTTCAAGGAAGCGATGGCGGTGGAGCTGCCCGCCCCCTTCCCGCGCATGACCTATGCCGAAGCGATGCGCCGTTACGGCTCGGACAAGCCCGACCTGCGCGTCACGCTGGAACTCACCGACGTCACCGACGCAGTGCAGGATGTCGCCTTCAAGGTGTTCAGCGGTCCCGCCACCTCGGGCGGTCGCGTCGCCGCGATGCGCGTCCCGGGCGGCAACAGCCTGACCCGCGGCGAGATCGACGAGTACACCAAGTTCGTCGGCATCTACGGCGCCAAGGGCCTGGCCTACATCAAGGTCAACGATGTCACCCAGCCCAACGAGCAAGGCCTGCAGTCGCCGATCGTCAAGAACCTGCACGAAACCGCGCTGCGCACCATCCTCGAACGCACCGGTGCCCAGTCAGGCGACCTGATCTTCTTCGGCGCCGACAAGACCAAGGTCGTCAATGACGCCATGGGCGCGCTGCGTATCAAGCTCGGCCATGAAAAGGGCTACGTCACGGGCGAGGCCTGGTGCCCGCTGTGGGTGGTCGACTTCCCGATGTTCGAGTACGACGAGGACGACAAGCGCTGGGTCGCCTGCCACCACCCGTTCACCAGCCCGAAGGACGAGCATCTGGACCTGCTCGCCACCAACCCGGGCGAGTGTCTCGCCAAGGCCTACGACCTGGCGCTGAACGGCTGGGAGATCGGCGGCGGCTCGGTGCGTATCCACCGCGCCGACGTGCAGGCCAAGGTGTTCGATGCGCTCAACATCGGCCCCGAGGAGCAGCAACTGAAGTTTGGCTTCCTGCTCGACGCACTGAAGTACGGTGCCCCGCCGCACGGCGGCCTGGCCTTCGGCCTCGACCGCATCGTCACCATGATGACTGGCGCCGAGTCGATCCGCGACGTCATCGCCTTCCCCAAGACCCAACGCGCCCAGTGCCTGCTGACCAACGCCCCGGGTGAAGTGGACGAGAAGCAGCTGCGCGAACTGCACATCCGCCTGCGCCAGAAGGTCGAGACCCAGGTCGAAGTCGGCAAGGCCTGAGCCTAAACCACCGCTCGCGAACGGGCTTCACCGCGCCCCGCATCCGTTTGGATGTGCGGGTGCCGTGAAGCCCGAATCGTTTGGGGTTCGAAGCGAGCCGGGCGCTCCCCTTTCAGATTTCGATCGGGATGCCGTAATCTTCTCCTGAGGCACGCCCCTGCGTGCATATGGCGCCATCACAGATGCTCCTGCCGAACGAGCTTGAAGTCCTCGTCGTCGAAAGCCAGTCCAACATGCGTGCGCAACTGCGCACGATGCTGGCCTCGATCGGCATCGAGAACGCCCAGTACGCTGTTTCCGCCACTGCCGCGATGAAGCGACTGCGCGAGCATCGCTACGACCTGATCCTGTGCGAATACAACCTCGGCGAAGGGCAGGACGGCCAGCACCTGCTCGAGGACCTGCACGCGCACGGCATCATCCCGCTCGATACCGTGTTCGTGATGATCACAGCCGAACGCAACTACGAACGCGTCACCAGCGCCTGCGAGCTCTCGCCCAACGACTACATCCTCAAGCCGCTCAACGCCGAGACGCTGCGCGTGCGACTGCTGCGCGCCTTCCAGAAGCGCGACATCTTCCTGCCGGCATGGCAACTGATGCGGCTTGGCGACCCGGTAGGCGCCATCGAGTATTGCCGCATTGCGCGTGACGAGAACCCGCAACACCTGACCGACCTGCTGCGACTGCAGGCGCAGCTGCATGCGAGCATCGGCCAGCTCGACGAGGCGGAGTCGCTCTATCGTGAGATCCTCGGGTCGCGCAGCATCCCTTGGGCCGAACTCGAGCTTGCACGCCTGCTGGTGCTCAAGAAGCGTTACGTCGACGCCGAGGACATCCTGGTGGGCCTGGTTGCGCGCCATGAGCGCTTCATCGCCGCCTATGAATTGCTTGCCCAGCTGCGCGAGGAAACCGGGCGACCGGACGAAGCCTGCGCCACCCTCGACGCCGCAGCGGAGAAATCGCCGCACCGTGTGGCGCGCCTGAGGCACCTCGGTACGCTTTCGCTCGCCATTGGCAACCCTGCCGGCGCGGAAGAGGCACTTGCCGAGGTCGTCCGCAAAGGAAAGTACTCCGAGTTCCGCGACCCTGAAGACCACGTCCGCCTCGTGCAGGCGCAGCTTGCGCAGGACAAGGTGCAGGACGCCCAGGGCACCATCGCCGACCTCGACCGCAGCATGGGACGACAGCCCAAGGGCGAAGTCTGCAAGGCTGTCTGCTCGGCCCTGGTGCACGCCCACAATAATGATCGCGCCCGCGCACAGGCCGCGCTGAAGGCTGCGGCGCAGGCCGGCGGTACCGTGCGCGAGCTCTCGGTCGGACTGCGCCAGGACCTGATCAAGGCCTGCTTCGACCAGGACATGCAGGAGCAGGCGAGCGAGCTCGTCACCGACTTGCTGCGCAGTTCGGCTGACGAACGCACCATCGAGACCACGCGCGCGGTGCTCGACCAGCGCGGACTCGGGCACCTGTCCGAACAGATCGAGGCGCGCATCCAGACAGAGGTCAAGTCGCTCGTCACCACCGGCGCCGAGAAAGCCCGCGCGGGCGACTTCGACGGCGCCGTAGCCGAGATGATGAGCGCGGCGCGCAAGCTCCCGGGCAATCCTCACGTGCTGTTCAACGCTGCCCTCGCCCTGCTGCGCCACATCGAGAACCGGGGATGGAACGACGCCTTTGCCTCCCAGGCGCGCGGCCTGATCCAGCGCGCCCAACGCCTGTCTCCCGCCAATCCGCGGCTGGCCGCGATCACCGAATTCATGCACGCGCTCATCAAGCGCTACGGCATCCGCCCGGAAAAGGTCATGGCCCGCCCCGTACGGACCTTCTGAACGCGCTTGATCGCCGCTATGTTTCGCGCCCTGCTGTTCTGCCTAACGCTCGTCGTCGTCCTGCTTGCCGGCTGCACACCGGCCGACCCGGAACATGACTCGCTCGCCGGTCTGCCGCCCGAGGCAATCGAAACCATCGCCCTGATCCAGAAGGGCGGGCCTTTCCCCTACCGCAAGGACGGCACGGTATTCCAGAACCGCGAGGGCCTGCTGCCACAGAAGCCGCGCGGCTACTACCGCGAATACACGGTACCGACGCCCGGCTCACGCGACCGCGGCGCGCGCCGCATCGTCACCGGCGGCAAGCCGCCCGAGGTCTTCTACTACACTCACGACCACTACCGGAGCTTCCGCCAGGTGGAGCCACGCCGATGAACCCGAGCCCTTCCGATTCCACCCTGGACGTGCGCGTCGAACTCGCCGACTGCACCGACAAGGCCGAACTGCTCAGGCGTTTCGCCGAGGCCTTCCGCTTTCCGGACTGGTTCGGACACAACTGGGATGCCCTGGCCGACTGCCTCACGGATCTGTCGTGGCTGCCTGCGCCAGCCTACCGCGTGCTCCTGTGCAACCCGTCGGCCCTGCGGACGATGCACCCGGACGTACTGGCCACCACACTCGACATCCTCGACGACGCCCGCCACTGCTGGGCAGAGGCTGGCATCGGTTTCAGCGTCGAGGTCATGGAAGACGCCATGCCTTCCGCTAGCGACCGCTCGCCGCGCGACGTGCCTCAATGAGTTCGGCGAGGCACATCGGGCAGTAACACGCCCCGCTGTCGGGCACGGATTCCGCTGCCGGCACGGCGAAGGCGGCCGGGTACGCGGCGCACCAGCAGGCCGCCTCGCCGGCCCGCATGCCACAGGTGAAGGCGACGCCGCAGCGCGGACAGAGGTTGGTCGGAGTCACATCCGGCACTGACGGATTCATGATGGGTCGGTTTCCTCGATTGTGCAGCCCCCGATGATAGACGCCTCCGCCCTTGTCCTTGAATCCCCGCCTGCCGGACCTATATTTTGTCTGAGGCCGGATTACTGCCGGCACGCTTTGGACAAGAGGAGATCAGGACATGAGCAACAATCTCACCCGTCGTACCGACCCCCTGGACGACTTCTTCCGCGGCTTCTTCGTACGCCCCGTGGACTTCGGTGGCGGTCCGCTTGCCAGTGTCGGCGCCGAGGCCCCGCAGATGCGTGTCGACGTCAAGGAAACCACCGAAGGCTATGAAGTCCATGCCGAGCTGCCCGGCATGAAGAAGGAGGACATCCACGTCCACATCGACGGCCCGGTGGTGTCAATCAGTGCCGAGCGCAAGCAGGAAAAGGAAGTGAAGGACGGCGAAAAGGTGCTGCGCACCGAGCGCTACTTCGGCAAGGTATCGCGCAGCTTCCAGCTCGGCCAGGAAATCGACGAAGCCAAGGCGGCCGCCAAGTTCAAGGACGGCGTGCTCGAGCTGTCCCTGCCGAAAAAGGCCGAAGCCCAGGCCAAGCGCCTGACGATCGACTGATCGGTCGCACACACGCCCGCAAGCCCGCATGCCTGCTTGCAGGATGCGGGCTTTTTCGTGCGCGGCGGACCGTAACATGCCCGGTGACAGAATCACGGGCCGGCAATACGCCCACAACCGGGACGCTCGCAGTAAACTGCGCGCTGTCTATCCGCACCGCAACAAAGGACACCCCATGACCGACACCCGCCCCGCCGACGCCGTCACGCCTGCCCGCAAGGCCGAGATCCTGGCCGAGGCCCTGCCCTATATCAAGCGTTTCTTCGACAAGACCATCGTCATCAAGTACGGCGGCAACGCGATGACCGACCCGCACCTGAAGGACTGCTTCGCACGCGACGTCGTACTGCTCAAGCTGGTCGGCCTCAACCCGGTGGTCGTGCATGGCGGCGGCCCGCAGATCGAGACCCTGCTGACGCGCGTTGGCAAGAAGGGCGAGTTCATCCAAGGCATGCGCGTCACCGATGCCGAGACGATGGAAGTGGTTGAAATGGTGCTCGGCGGCCAGGTGAACAAGGAAATCGTGAACCTGATCAACCAGGCGGGCGGCAAGGCCGTGGGCCTCACCGGTAAGGACGCGAGCTTCATTCGCGCCAAGAAGCTGCTGATGCAGAAGCTCGACGCACCGGCGGGCGATCTGATCGACGTCGGCCAGGTGGGCGAGATCACCAGTATCGACCCCAGCCTGATCGCCTTCCTTGACAAGGGCGACTTCATCCCGGTGATCGCGCCGATCGGCGTGGGCGAGGACGGCGAGACCTACAACATCAACGCCGATGTCGTCGCCGGAAAGCTGGCCGAGATCCTGAAGGCGGAGAAGCTCGTGCTGCTGACCAACACACCGGGCGTGCTGGACAAGTCCGGCAAGCTGCTCACTGGCCTCACCCCGCGCGAGATCGACGAACTGGTCGCCGACGGCACACTGTCAGGCGGCATGCTGCCCAAGATCGGTTCGGCGCTGGACGCCGCACGTAACGGCGTGAAGTCGGTGCACATCATCGACGGCCGCGTCGAACACTGCCTGTTGCTCGAGATCCTCACCGACCACGGCGTCGGCACGATGATCAAGAGCAAGTAAGCCCTATCGGAACCGCCCCCGCCGCCGCGCGCGGGGGCGTCAGCCGCGCTCAGACGCGGTAGTAGTCGCGATACCAGGCGACGAAGCGCGCGACGCCGTCCTTCACGCTGGTTGCCGGCGCAAAGCCGGTCCAGGCGTTCAACGCCTCGGTATCGGCGTAGGTCGCCGGTACGTCGCCATCCTGCAGCGGCATGAAGTTCTTCTGCGCGGTCACACCCAGGGTTTCCTCGATAGCCGACACGAAAGCCATCAACTCCACCGGGTTGTGGTTGCCGATGTTGAACACACGGTAGGGCGCATTGCTGCGACCGGGATCGGGGTTATCCGAATCGAAGGCGGCATCGGGCGCCGCCGTGCGGTCGAGCGTGCGGATCACGCCTTCGACGATGTCATCCACGAAGGTGAAGTCGCGCTTCATCTTGCCATGGTTGAAGACGTCGATCGGGCGCCCTTCGAGGATGGCCTTGGTGAACAGGAACAACGCCATGTCCGGCCGCCCCCACGGGCCATACACGGTGAAGAAGCGCAGGCCGGTCGTCGGCAGGCCGTAGAGATGGCTGTAGGTGTGCGCCATCAGTTCGTTCGCCTTCTTCGTCGCGGCGTAGATGCTCACCGGGTGATCGACGCTGTCGCGCTCCGAGAACGGCATCTTGGTGTTGCCGCCATACACGCTGGAGCTCGACGCATACACCAGATGCTGCACCTTCGCGTGCCGGCAACCTTCCAGGATATTCATGAAACCGACCAGGTTGCTGTCGATGTAGGCATGCGGGTTCTGCAGCGAGTAGCGCACCCCGGCCTGCGCCGCCAGATGGATGACGCGGTCGAACTTTTCCTCGGCGAACAGACGCTCCATGCCAGCACGGTCGGCGACATCCATCTTCACGAAGCGGAAGCCCTCATGCGGCGTCAGCCGCGCCAGGCGTGCCTCCTTCAGCGTCGGGTCGTAGTAGTCATTGAGATTGTCGAGACCGACCACCTGGTCCCCGCGCGCGAGGAGACGTTGGGACGTATGCATGCCGATGAAGCCGGCGGCGCCAGTGACGAGGATTTTCATGACGATGTCGGGTTGGGAGAATCGAAGACGCCGGATTATCGCATGCGAGCACGGGCGGCGTATGACAGTCCCACCCCTTCGATCCTTGCTTATACTTGCGCGGTCGCCCGCTGATCCGCCTTGATGCTCACCCGCCTGCCCTACACCCTGTTGTGGATCTTCGCCCTGCCCTTCGTCGTGTTGCGCCTGCTGTGGCGCGGACGACGCCAGCCGGGCTACCTGAAACACCTCGGCGAGCGCTTCGGTCGCTACCGGATGCGCGCACCGGTGCGGGTCATCTGGGTGCATGCGGTGTCCGTAGGCGAGACCCGCGCCGCCGAACCGCTGGTCAAGGCCTTGCTGAAGCGCTGGCCCGAACACACGGTCCTGCTCACGCACATGACGCCCACCGGCCGCGAGACCTCGAAGGCGCTATTCAACGGCGACTCGCGCGTGCTGCGCTGCTACCTGCCCTACGACCTCGGCTGCTTCGCGGGCGCCTTCCTGCGTCACTTCCGCCCGCAGTTCGGCGTGATCATGGAGACGGAGCTGTGGCCGAACCTGCTCGCAGCCTGCCGCCGGCGCGGCGTGCCGGTGATGCTGGCCAACGCGCGCCTGTCGGAGCGCTCGGCGCGACGCTATGCCCGCCTGCCGGCATTGACCGCATTGACGATGGGCGCGCTGAGCGCCATCGGGGCGCAGACCGCGGCCGACGCGGCACGGCTGTCGGCGCTCGGCGCGCGCCGGGTGATGGTTACCGGCAACATCAAGTTCGACATCGCGCCCCCCGAGGACACCGAGGCCTGCGCCAGCCTCTTCCGGGGACGCATCGGCCCGCGCAAGGTGCTGCTTGCGGCCAGCACCCGTGATGGCGAAGAGGCCCTGCTGCTCGACGCCTTCGCCCGCCTCGCACCACCCGAGGTCATGCTCGCCCTGGTACCGCGCCACCCCCAGCGCTTCGACGAGGTGGCCAGGCTCGTCGCGGCACGGGGCCTCACGTTGCAGCGCCGCTCGGACGATCAGCGGGTCGCGGCGCAGACCCGCGTCTGGCTCGGGGATTCGATGGGGGAGATGTTCTCCTACTACGCCAGCGCCGACGTGGCGCTGATCGGCGGCAGCTGGTTGCCCTTCGGCGGCCAGAACCTGATCGAGGCGTGCGCGGTCGGCACGCCGGTGGTGGTCGGCCCCCACACCTTCAACTTCGCCGCGGTGGCGGAACAAGCTGTCGCGGCGGGCGCGGCACTGCGGGTCGAGACTGTCGACGCGGGCGTTGGCGCCGCCCTGGAACTGCTGGAGGACTCAAGGCGCCACGGCGACATGGCCGAGGCCGGTCGGCGCTTCGCCGAAGCCGACCGCGGCGCCACCGCGCGGACGCTGGAACTGCTGGAAGGAATCGCGCTCAGGGCGCCAGCAGCGCGTTGATCTCGCGCACGTCGCTCTCGCCGAGCGTGCCGGCAGCGGCCTTCAGGCGCAGCTGGGCCAGCAGGGTGTCGTAGCGCGCACGCGACAGCTGCTGCAGCGTGTCGGCCAGCTGCGTCTGGGCATTGAGCACGTCGATGTTGATGCGCACGCCCACTTCGTAGCCGAGCTTGTTGGCTTCGAGCGCGGAGGTCGAAGACACCTTCGCCGCTTCCAGCGCCTTGACCTGCGCCATGCCGCTGGTCACGCCCAGCCATGACTGGCGCGCCGCCAGCGCTGCATTGCGACGCGCATCCTCGAGATCGGCATCGGCCTTCATGCGCAGCGCCGCGGCTTCACGCGACACCGAGGAAACACGCCCACCCGCATAAAGCGGCAGATTGAGCTGCAGGCCGATCGTCGTTGCCTCGCTGCGGTCGGTCGCCACCTGCGGCCGGTTGTTCACGCCATGCGTCGCGACGATGTCGACTGTCGGCAGGTGACCCGCTCGCGCACGCTCGACCTCGCGCGCGGCGATCTCGCGCGCGAGCTGCTGCGCCTGCACGCCGAAACTGCCCGCCTCGGCCGCAGTCACCCAGTCCGCGATGTTGTCCGGTTGCGGGCGTTGCAGCTGCACCCCTTCGCGCAGGCCGGCCAGAGCCCCGGGCTGCTTGCCGATGATCTGCGCCAGCGTCTGGCGCGCAACCTCGAGTTGGTTCTGTGCCGCGATCTCCTGCGCCGAGGCCAGGTCGAAGCGCGATTGCGCCTCATGCACGTCGGTGATCGTCACAGTCCC
>Ga0067045_1031419_pt1 | contig 12323 bp, 5 predicted proteins | sample TerdegcTABiofilm_FD_59184 | JGI IMG/M metagenome (GOLD analysis project Ga0067045, IMG submission 59184) | Combined Assembly of (Gp0054472, Gp0054536) Wastewater bioreactor microbial communities from Singapore -Terephthalate degrading...
TGCACGCTGGCGGAGTTGAGGTCCATGCGGTTATTGAAGCCAAGGCGGAAACCGCCTTGGCTTCAATAAGTTTGCCCAACTTATTGTTTTACAGGCCCTAACCAAGACCGGGTGGATCGCCATGTCCCAGACACGCCAGTTCCAGTCGTTGGCCGACGCCAGGCCGCCGTATTTCGTGGGAATTGATCTTGGAGGGACCACGGTCAAGCTGGGCGTCCTCGACGAGACGGGCCGGCCCCTCTGCTGGAACAGCCTCGCCACGCACGTCGAGCGGGGGCCCGAGGATGCCGCCTGCCGCATGGGCGAAGCGGTGCGGGAGACGGTCGCCGGGTTGGGAATCTCTCTTTCGGCCGTCGCCCGCGCTGGGCTCGGCTCGCCCGGAATCCTCGATGTGCGCAACGGCGTGATGGTCAATCCGACCAACTTCCCCGGCTGGGGTGGCTTCCCGCTCCGCGATCGCGTGAGCCATCATTGCGGCCTGCCGGTCGCCTTCGTCAACGACGCGAATGCCGCGGCCTACGGCGAGTTCTGGGTCGGCTCCGGACGCTCGTTTCAGAGCCTGATCCTCTTGACTCTCGGCACCGGCGTCGGCTGCGGGATCATCATTGGCGACGTGATCGTCGAAGGCGAGAACGGCCACGGGGCCGAGTGCGGCCACGTGCTGATCGACTCCTCCGACACGGCCCGCCTGTGCTCCTGCGGCATGACCGGCCACCTGGAGGCCTACGCCAGCGCCATGGCGGTCATCAAGCGGGCCCGGGAAGCGATCGACTCCGGCCAGCCCACGAGCCTCACCCGGCGGATCGCCGAGGGAGCGGAACTCACGCCGCGCCTGGTGGCCGAAGAGGCCCAGTCGGGCGATGCCCTCTCCACGAAGATCGTCTTCGAGACCGCCCGATATCTCGCCCTCGGCATCGTGAGCCTGCTGCACACCATCGACCCGGCGGGAGTGCTGCTGGGCGGGGCGATGACTTTTGGCGCGCGGGAGTCCGAGTTGGGGCGGCGTTTCCTGGCCCGGATCTTCGAGGAAGTGAAGTGCCGCACCTTCCCCACGCTGGCGGCCAAGCTGCAAATCGACTTCGCCACCCTCGGGCCCGACGCCGGCTATATCGGCGCCGCCGGCATCGCGCGCCTGGAGCACTACAAGAGCCTCCGCAAGCCGGCCGTCTGGCCGTAATTTGGGTTCATCCGGCTGAAGCGTACCTGGGGGCACTGCCCCCAGACCCCCGGGATTTTCGGAGGCATAAGTCCGGTGTCCAAGGGTACTCGTTTGCGGTTCCCAGTAATCCATAGACTGGAACTGCCCGGAGAAACGGAGTCGGGCTCTGCTCACGACGCAAGTGAGACGAGGGATATCCAGGCTCCGGTGCGTCCATGGCGCGTCAGGCCCCTGACCGCCAATGCCGTCGGGGGCCGTTTCTTTCCTCCCATGGGACACCGGACCTATGCCTTAGAAAATCCTGCGGCGCAGCCGCACTTTGGCGGACGTCGTCGGCCCAGGTACGCTTCAGTCGGATGAACCGAAATTTGGCGGTTTACCCCGGAGGGCTTCGCACGTCGTCCCCGGTCTGCTTCCTCCCCGCCGATCCCAGCGGATTGGTGCGCACGGCTTCCACGATCAGCAGAACGGCCAGCCCCAGCAGGACGATGGCGATCACGCCGATGAGCGACAGGCCGTATTGTTGGATCAGCAGGACCAACGCGTAGAGCGTCGCCGCCGTCATGAACGCCAGCGGCGCCCAAATGAAACCGGTCTTCCGCGACGACCGCCGCAGCCAGACCGCCAGCACGACGAACGTCAAGCCCGCCAGCAACTGGTTGGTGGCGCCAAACACGGGCCAAATGGCCTTCCAGGCGGGAATCGGCTGGCCTTGAGCGTCCTTCAGCGAGATGAGCGCGAACACCAGCGGCAGGGCCAAGGTCGCCAGCGTGGCTCCGTACCGGGCCGGACCGGGACGCAACTGGAAGAACTCCTCGAAGATGTAGCGGCCCAGACGCGTGGCCGTGTCGAGGGTCGTGAGAATGAACGTCGACAAGGCCAGCAGGCCGAACGAGAACCCGAACTTCTCCGGAATCCCGATCACGGCGGCGAAACGGCTGATGCCCGTGCCGTACACGGTCAGCGGCGGCTTGCCCGCCAACGGATTGTCCCGCGTGAGCATCATGACGGTCGCCAGGGCGATCACCGCCACCAGGCCCTCCACGAGCATCGCGCCGTAGCCCACCGTGCGTGCGTGACTTTCCTTGTCGAGTTGCTTGGAGGTCGTGCCGGAGGCCACCAACGAATGGAATCCGGAACACGCGCCGCAGGCCACCGTGATGAACACGATTGGGAAGAGCGGACCGAGCCCCGCCGCGTCCCAGGTGACGTAGGCCGGGAACTGCACGTCGAACCCGCCAAACAGAATGCCGACCAACCCCAGAAACATCGAGGCATAGAGCAGGAACGAGGAAAGGTAGTCGCGGGGCTGGAGCAGGATCCAAACCGGCGTCACCGAGGCGATACCACAGTACGCGATGAGCACCAGCGACCAGGTCTTCACCGGATTCAGCCCCAGCGTGGACGTCATCCAGGCCGACGAGATCGGGATCCACTGGCCGACCCACGTCGCCAGGAACACGAGCGGAACGAAGACGAGCGTCGACCACACGATCGGGATCTTGAAACGGTAGATGGAGAGCCCAAAGCAAATCGCCAAGGCCACGAACATCCATGAGGACGAGGCCACGCCCCCGTTTTCGACGAACGTGGTCGCCGTCAGGTCCGTGAACACGGTCAGCACGTAGACCAGGGCCAGCCACATGAAGACCAGCAGCAATCGGTAGGCGAGCGGCGACATCGACTCGCGGGCGACGTCGGCAATCGACCGGCCCCGATTCCGGATCGAGGCCGCCAGCGCGGCGAAATCGTGGGCGCCGCCGATGAAGATCGAACCGACAAGGACCCACGCCAGCGGCACGGCCCAGCCGAAGGCCACCGCGGCGATGATGGGACCCACGATCGGCCCGGCCCCCGCAATCGACGAGAAATGATGTCCGAACAGCACGGCCGGGTGGGCAGGCACCCGATCCACGCCGTCGTAGTCCGTATGGCTCGGGGTGGGCCGGCTGTCGTCGATCCCCAGCCGCCGTTCGAGGAACCGGCCGTACGTGAAGAAGGCGACGACAAAAAGAACAACGCAAGTCAGGAAAATGGCTGTGAGCATTCCCCTCTCCAAATGTACGCGACCGTGTCCAACCCCACGGACGAGCCGGCTGGCATCAGTATCGCACGGCCCTCCCGAAGAGACAACTCCGCCCATGGACGAACGCCGCGGCGTGCGTATATTGTGGTGTGCGAGGTGGGGATGGAAGGGGTGATCGCCGTTTAGCGGCGGCACTCGTGCCGCGGCGCTGTGCCGCCCCCACGCAGTGCGGACCCAGGAAAGGAGTTGGCAATCGTGCCCGAGAGCGTCATCATCATCGGAAGCGGACCCGCAGGCTGGACTGCGGCTATCTACGCGGCCAGGGCGTCGCTTAAGCCGTTGGTCTTCGAGGGGGCCATCACCGAAGAGAATCGGGTGGCGGGAACCCTCCCTTTGGGCCAGTTGGCTCTGACCACGGAGGTCGAGAACTTCCCCGGCTTCCCCGCAGGCGATTTGGAGCATTTTTTTGACACTTCCCTGGCCCCGGACCGCCGGGCCATGATGCCGCCCCACGCCAAAGAGGGGGTTGCCGGACCGGAACTGATGGAACTGATGCGTCAGCAAGCGGTGAACTTCGGCGCCCGGGTCATCACCGAAGACGTCTTGGACGTCGATTTCGATTCGCACCCCTTCAAGCTGACGGCCAGCGACGGCAACACCTACGAGGCCCTTTCGGTGATCGTGGCCACCGGGGCCCGGGCCAATTACCTCGGGCTGCCGTCCGAGGATCGCTTCAAGAACCGCGGCGTGAGCGCCTGCGCGGTCTGCGACGGGGCCTTGCCGCGGTTCCGCAACAAGCCGCTGGCCGTGGTGGGCGGAGGCGATTCGGCCATCGAGGAGGCCGACTACCTCGCCAAGTTCGCCAGCGCGGTCCACATGATCCATCGCCGCGATCAACTCCGCGCCTCGAAGATCATGGCGAAGCGGGCCCTCGACCACCCGAAGATCCACGTCCAGTGGAACCGCACCCTCGCCGAAGTGCTCGGCAACGACAAGGACGGCGTCACCGCGGTCCGCCTGGCCAGCACGGCCGGCGAGCCGGACCTGGTCCTCGACGTCGCCGGCGTGTTCCTGGCCATTGGCCACACGCCCAACACGGCCTTCTTGAAGGGCAAACTGGAACTGACCCCCAAGGGATACGTGAAGTGGACGACGCCCTTCCGCACCTACACGAGCGTGGAAGGCGTCTTCGCGGCGGGCGACGTAGGCGACGACTACTACCGCCAGGCGATCACCGCCGCCGGTTCCGGCTGCATGGCCGCGCTGGACGCCGAACGCTGGCTGGCCGCCCAATGACCTCGCCCTCCCAGGATTGTAAGATTTCCGTTAGAGACTCTTCGTAGGGCCGTTGCAGCGACAGGGCGGCGGCGGTACAAGGAGACAGGCCCTATCGCCGGGGCGACGGCGTGCCCGGCGATGCGGTCGATCGCGACGGCCTTTCTTCGTGTCCGCGGTTCCGTGAAGAGAATCTCGTATGCTGCAATCTGCCGCCCCCGACCCCAAGATGCGAGACGGTGTCTTCCGCCAATGCCGATTGCTTTGGTATGCCGCGGCGGTCTTCTGCCTGGCGCACTGTCTTCATGGATCGCCGGCTGCCGGGAATGGGAGGGGAGAAAAAGGGCTCCCGATCCTGGATCAGGGGCAAGCCGTTTCTGCCCCCGCTCCGCAGGTGGAAGAGGTCGCCGTGAATCATCTTGAGTTCTCGCGAGCCTTCAGGGTCGCATCCAAGACCCGCGGCCCGGAGAACAAATGGTCGGTCGCCGTGCGATGGCGCAACAAGGAGCCGGTCGTAGCGGGCGACCTCTTGCTCGTCGTCTTCAGCATGCGATGCGTGGAGTCGCCTGCGGCAGACCGGACGGCCGCGGTCACGGTCGCGTTCGGCACCGCAGCGCCTCCGTACCAGAACTGCTATGTGACGCTCGCCAAGTCGGACCAGGAGTGGAAGAAGCACCAGCTCGCGTTCGTCTCGAAACGCGATTATGCCCCGGCCCAGGCGAAGCTCGCCCTCGGGTGCGGCATGGACGCCCAGACGCTTGAGATCGCCGGCGTCGAAGTCTACAACTTCGGCGCCGGCAAGCGGGTCGCCGACTTCCAGACTTCCGCCACCTACAAGGGAATCGAGGACAACGCCCCCTGGCGTGCGGAGTGCCTGGCTCGCATCGGGCAGATCCGCAAGAGTCCGCTGGAAATCCTCGTGACGGATAGGAACGGCCAGCCGGTCGCGGACGCCGAAGTCCACGTTGCGATGAAGCGACACACGTTCCGGTTCGGGTCGTCGTTCAATCCGGGGATCTATCGATTGGAAGGGCGGCACCCGGAGATGGTCGAGGCGTATCAGAAGCGGTTCGCCGAGTACTTCAACATGGCCACTCCGGAAGCTGTGATGAATTGGCGAAGCTGGGAGACGGCAGCGCCCCAGGCGAATCTCGACAGGGCGATGGCGTGGCTTGCGGGCCACGACATCCCGGTGATCGGCCATCCGATGGTCTGGCAGGCGCCCAAGACCCTTCCCGACAGGATTCACACACTCATCCGGGAGAAGGACTCCTCCGGTTACCTCCGCGCGTGGAACGACCATCTCGCAGCGAAGCTCGCCGCCGTAAAAGGCCGAATGGTTCAATACTATGTGATCAATGAATTCGTCGACACCAACTACTTGCCCGCGGAACTCACCGACGACGCGATCGTGCACTGGTACCGCATGGTGCGGGCGGCCGATCCGAAGGCCCGGCTCGGCATCCTCGACCACGGGATGATCGGCTACGGCGCGGTCAACGCAGAGCGGAACCTGCCGTGGTATGAGAAGAAGATCGAGATGCTGTTGCGGAACAAGGTCCCGCTCGAAATCATCGGATTTCAGTGCCATTTCGCCGACATCCTGACCGACCCGGAGACCGTCCTCGCCATTCTCGACCGCTTCTCAAAGTTCGGTTTGGAGCTTCAAGTCGCCGAGTTCGACGTGGACATGGACAACGAATCGCTGCAAGCCAAGTATCTCCGGGACTTCTTCATCGCCGTGTTCAGTCATCCGTCGGTGAAGGTGCTGCAACAGTGGGGTTTTTATGAACCGTCGCACTGGCGGCCGAGGGCGGCGTTGTTCCGGAAAGACTGGTCGCCGAAGCCCAACGGCCGGGCGTTCCTTGACCTCGTCTTCCGGCAATGGTGGACCGACGTGCGGGGCGCGACCGACGCTCGCGGCCACTACCGCGAACGCGTCTTCCACGGCGACTTCGAAGTCACGGTGACGAAGGGCGATGCCTCCCGAAGCGTCAAGGCATCGGTGGAAAGCCCGGGAAAACGCCTCACCGTCCGCTTGTGAGAGCCAACCGAGTCCCCCGGAGAAACAACGTGCCTGCCCGTACCAAGACATGGATTCGATGCGCCCTCGTCGCCGTCATGCTTTCGTGTCTCACGTCGGCTGTCACCGCCGCGGCCCACCCGATCGACGGCGCAAGCCAAGAACAACTCCGCCAGTGGCTCAAGGAGTATCCGCAGGCCGACGCCAACCACGACGGCGTGCTCTCCGTCGAGGAAGCGAAGGCCTACTATCAGAAGCTCCAGGCGGAGCGGGGCGGGAAGCCGGAGGGCCGGCAGGACGGACGGCGGAAAGAGTTTGCCTTTGCCACGATGTCGGACGGGGTGAAGATCGCGCTGGCGGTCGGCTATCCCAAGGGCTTCGATCCGGCCGACCGGCAGCGCAAGTGGGCGGCGATCCTCTCCACGTGCGGCTATACGAGCGTCACGGGGCCGGCCGATCCGGCCCGATTCGGCGATCGCTACGTGACGGTCAACGCCTCAATCCGCGGGAGCGGGGCCTCCGGCGGGCAACTCAGCCCGTGGCGCCCGCGGACCTGGCAAGACGGCTACGAAGTCATCGAACACTGGATCGTCAAGCAGCCCTGGTCCAACGGCAAGGTCGGGATCCAGGGCTACTCCTGGCCCGGGCTGATGGGCTTCCTGACGGCGACCACGCAGCCGCCGTCGCTGAAGGCCGTGTGCGTGGGCGGCCTGATCGACGATTTCTACCGCGACATCAGCTTTGTGGGCGGAATCCGCAACTGCGGATTCCCCGTCGACTGGCTCAACAACTACTACACGGCGGACGGGCCGTTCCACTCGGGCGCGGCCGCGATGCGTGCGCGGGGGCTCGGTGAGGCGGGCTACCTCGAAATCGTCCGCTCCCGGCCCGCACGCGACCTCACCCAAGACATGCTCTGGCTCGTGCTCCACGAGCGGTTCGACGGCCCCAAGTGGCACCAGCAGAACCTCGGCACCTATGCCTCGCGGATCCGGACGCCGATCCTCATCGGCCATGCCTGGCAGGACGAGCAGACCGGCCCGAACGGCTGGCAACTCTGGAGGCGTATCGGTGACGAGGTCCCCAAGCGGCTCGTCCTGACCAACGGAAAGCACGGCGTCTGGCCCGACGGCGACACGGATCAAAACGAGTGGTTCGCCCGCTGGCTCTCGGACGACGCCCCCGGCAAGGCTCCCGATCGCGACGAGCGCGTTGCCTGCTACTTTGAGACGAGCAAGCACCCTCGAGCCGACGCAGAGTCCGGAGGCCGCCCCCTCCGAGCAGCCGGATTCCCGTTGCCGCAGACCCAATGGACCCGCTACTTTTTGCGGAACGGCAGCCGCCTACTGCCTTCCCCGGCCGAGAAGCCTGAGCCCGCCGCTTCGTACTACGCCGGACACAGCGCGCCGACCGGGCCGGACCGGCGGGTGATCTACCTCGCGGAATTCCCCGCGACGACCGCGGTCTGTGGTCCGGCGGTGCTCACACTCTGGGCCCAACTGACCTCGATCGACACCGATTTCTTCGCGCTGGTGGCCGATCTCGCTCCCAACGGGCAGTTCTACGGTTTGCAGCGGGGTCTGCTGCGGGCCTCGCACCGGGCGGTCGATGCGGAGCGGTCCGAGTATGTTGAGAGCGGCGGGCGCAAGCATCTTCTTCGGCCCTACCATCCCCACGACCGCCTCGAGCCGGTGACGCCGTACGAGCCGACCGAGTACTCGATCGAAATCCCGGCGTTCGCCCACGTGTTCCGCCCCGGGCACAAGCTGGCGCTCATCCTGATGCAGCCGATGGCGGGCGATCCGATCGGAATCACGAAGTCGGGCAATCCGAGCTACCGGTACGATTCCCATCCGGCGCCGGCCACGGTGACGATCCTCCACGATCCCGCGCACCCCTCCAGCCTCTTGCTGCCGGTGCTGCCGGAACTACCCTCACTTCCCGACCCGCCTGTGACGCTCGAGGAGCAGGCCGGGATTCAGCGGGCGGAGATCTTCTTTCGGACCGATCCCGCATCCAACGAGAAGTAGCCTCGCCGCGATCCGCCCCTCGGGCATCGCGGTCAGAAGCTGGCGAAGGCCAGGTCGGCGAGGTCCTTCCAGGCCAGGGTTTCGGATTCGAGGGCCGAGTCGGGCTCGGAGGCGGTTGGGAGGGTCGGACCGCGCACGGTCTTCTGCTCGGTTCCCCGTGGGAAGACCGCATCGACCGGGAAGGCCACGGAGGCCAGCTCGAGCCGGACGGCCGGCGATGGCTCGGCGGGCGTCGCAACGCTCGCAGCCGGCGCCGTGGACGCCATGGCCGAGACCGCGGTCGTCCGCGCCGGCAAGGACGTGGCGGCCACGAGGCTGCCGACCGTCGCGGTCTGAAGCGACGCATCCACCGCCCGGACGCTCCGGGCGGACTGACTCGCGCCGACGGCCAGGATCTTCACGGCGGCGACGGAGGCATAGGCGTCGCTCCCGCCCGCATCCCACAGGCGAATCGTCAACTCGTGGTCGGAGACGTCGACCGTGTAGGTCTTCCAGACGAGTTCGCCCTTGAGGGTGTTGATTCCGGTGTCGAGGGTGACGCCCTCGATCGCAACGCATACGTTGTCGCGGGCCGCCTTCTGGTCGCCCAGGAGGAGCGAAACCGTGTAGGTGCCGTCGGGAGCGGCGACGGTGAAGGTGCCGTCGGTGGTGTAGTTGACGTCGCGGTTGAGATACGAGCCGGTGGTACGGTCGGCGGTCTTGATCGTCCCGCCGGACCATCCGAAGGCGTTGCTCCCGGTGAAGGTGGTCTTCTGCGACACCCGCGAGTAGCCCCCCTCCACTTTCGACGACGTGGTCCCGAAGTCGAACAGCCCGAGGTAGAGCGACTGGTTCCCGAAGTCGAGGTCGGTGGCCTTCCCGCCGGCCTTGAGGGTCGCCTTGAGTTCCCCGGAGGGCGTGCTTGCGCCGCGGGTGAGCATCTTGATGCAGGCGTTGGCGGTTGCATCCACCCTGGTCAGATCGGTCCACGTGACGCCGTCGTAGCTGTAGAAGCTTTGGCCGGGGCTGGCCGTGCTGTCCGAGTTGTAGCCGGAGTACCTTGCATCGACCGCCATGGGGTAGGCGCCGCCGCCGGTGATGTGAAGGGCCACGTAGACGGCATCGCCCGAGATCAGCGACACGGCGGATGCGAGGTCGATCGCGTGGTACCCGGCGTACTCCTCGGTGCCCGACTGGGTCGCCAGCAGGCCGGAGAGGGTGCCCCCGGAATAGGTGTCGTAGACCGAGATTGTGTAGCCGGCCCCGTCGGCCTCGGTGAAGAAGCCGACCGCGGCAAGTTCGCTGTTCTCCGTGGGCGTGAAGGCGTTGAAGGCGTAGGAGAAGTCGTACTCCCAGACGTCGCCGAAGGTGTCGTAGGAGTAGATCTTGTTGTAAGTATCGGCGGAGACGGCGTCGCAGAAGGCCTCCGCGTTCTTGCCGTAGGTGTCGGCGTAGGAGAGCCAGAAGTAGCCGCCGTCGCCCCAACCCGTCCCCCAACTGTTCTTGATCAACCAAGCGCCGACGGTGGAAGTTCCCGAGACGACCTTCGTGTCGTCCCATCCGACGATCGTCACCTCGTGGTTCGCGCTGGCGGAGCCGCCGTAGTAGTACGTATGCGCGCTGGAGTTGTAGTAACTGCTGTTCCAGTAGAAGTACGTATCCAAGGCGCCTTCGCTCATCAGCGCGTTTTTGATCTCGCTGGGCGAATCGAACCGGAGCATGCTCTTCACGTAGTACTGTGAGTCGTAGCTGGGCGCCGGCGTCTTGGCGTCGTCCCAGTCGTGGTAGGGGTCGTCGCTCTCGCTCACCGGCCCGGAGCCCCGGCTGAAATAGGCCTCGCTGATGGACGAGTTGCCGCCTTCGCACGGCCCCCAATCGAACCCGTGGTAGTTCTTGAGGTTGTTTTCCGAGAGGTTGGTGCCGGGCCCGCCGTCGACCAGGATCGAGCTTTCCACCGACGCCATGGCCGCGAACGTCCAGCAGGAGCCGCAACTCCCCTGGTTCTTCACGCTCGTCACGTAGCCGTAATCGCGGAGATCGTAACTCGACGGCAGGAAGGTGGCGGCCGCCCCGGCTGCCATGACGGCCGGCAAGGAGGTCGACTGCTGCACGAGGGCCCCGCGGTACTTCGCCACGGTGCTGATGCGCGAGGGAACCCGTTCGGACCCCGCGGTCTCCGTCGGCGCGGCGACTGCCGCGACCGTGAGGCCGTCGGTGGCCCGGGCGCTGGCGGCGCTTGACGATTTCGCGGGAGAGGTCTGCTCCCACCCCTCGCTCGCCATCTGGCCCACGAAGTACGTCCCCGCCGCCAGTCCGTAGAAGGTGTAGTTGCCGCTGGCGTCGCTGGTGGTGGTCCGCTCGCCGTCGTCGTACTCGCCGTCGGCGTCCTGGTCGAGGAACAGGGTGAATCCCGAGAGGCCGGGCTCGCCCTTGTCCCGAAGGCCGTCGCCGTCGAGGTCGTCCCACACCGTGCCCGAGATCCGGCCGCCCCCCGTGGATGTCACCTTCATCCCCGACTTTTCGGTCCGGGTGTTGTTCTTCTCGCTCGTTTCCGTAATCTGGCCGTTGAGGTCCAGTGTGGCCGAAAGCTTGTGGGTACCCAGCGACGCGGTCCACGGCGTGCTGGCGTAGTACGTGCCGGTCCCGTTGAGCGACCCGTCGATATCGACATACTCTCCATCGTCGACCTGGAGCCGCACCGTCTGCTCCACAGTCTTCGACGGACCGGTGTATTGATACTTGCAGACCAGTGCGACCGACTGGTCCGGGCCGATCGACGTGAGGGGCTTGGTCAGATCGGTCGGGTCGGCGGCGTAGACGTCGATCGTCTTCAAATCGACCGCGGGCACATTCTTGGTCAGGGTGACGTCGTCGACGAATCCGCCCACGTCGGTGACGTAGGAATCGGAATAGAACCAGAATCCGATCCAGACCTCGCTCTGCCCGCACAGGTTCCCGAGGGTATTGACCGCCGTCAGATCCAAGGACCTCTTGAGCCACCCCTTCGTGTAGCCGGAAATACCCGAGCCGTAGAACTGGTTTCCGTCGAGCGAGGCGCCCCAGCACAACCAGTCGTAGTTCAACTCGGTATCGACAAAGGTGTAGAAGGCCAGGGAGGCCTTGTCGGCGTCGGAAAGGTCGAACGGGCCGTAGACCATCCACGTGGTGACGTTGTTGGGATAGCCGGTCGAGGCGCTGTAGTCGCTGCCCACGCAGTAAGCGCTCTGCTTGCCCGCGTGCTTCTTATAGGTGCTCGTGCCCCAGGTCGGATCACCGAAAAGCGTCCATCCGGAGCCGGGAAACGTCCCTTCGAATTTCTCCGTCATGAGGGTCTTCGTCGTCGACGCCCCGCGGACCGTCGCGCCGACCGGCGGGCTGGATTGCAGGAGCGAAGCGGCCTCGGCCGGCAACTCGCACGACATCGATTGGATGCTCATGCCCGAGTCGTTCACTCCGTCGGCCAATGCCGGCGCGGTCATCGACAGGAGCCGTCGATCTTCGAGCGTTTCACACATCAGGCGGGCGGGACGGAGTGCCCGCTTCAGGCCGTTCCTGCGTTGCGAGGACCGAGGGTCCCGGAGGCGTCGGAAGGCACGATCGAGGAACTGGATCACGGCTGAAAATCTCTGGCGGAAAGGACCCGTGTTTCGTGAGGACGCGGGATGCCTCAAGACCCAAACAGGACCGGACGGTACCCAAATGAGAGGGGACGCGATTCTGTGATTGTTCACGGGGTTCTTGCTCTTGTGATGCCCGCCGGAACCCCACGGCAACGGGCCGACAATGGCAATCTTGAACAGGGGAATTTGGCTTGTCAATCGCCCCCCCCCC
>Ga0067045_1031421_pt1 | contig 12322 bp, 10 predicted proteins | sample TerdegcTABiofilm_FD_59184 | JGI IMG/M metagenome (GOLD analysis project Ga0067045, IMG submission 59184) | Combined Assembly of (Gp0054472, Gp0054536) Wastewater bioreactor microbial communities from Singapore -Terephthalate degrading...
TTGCCATTCTACTCGAATTTGATGATCGATGAAGTAGTTGGCGATATATCGAGCTAAGTCTGATTCACCTCTGGTTCGAGAAACGCTCAAAATCCGAACTAAATTTTGAGCTAAATGAATTGGTTCGAAGAGGTCAAATTCGTTATCCAATAGCGTTTTTAAATCGGGCATTTTTACTTTTTCTCCTTCAAAAATCAGTCCTTGCGCTCAATCAAAGGTTTGCTTATAAATTGCGACTGCCTCGTTTCTGGAGTTCAATATGCTCGTGACATAGTGGACACTCATCAGGCGTATAGGTCTTTACTTCCATTTGCAGGAGTGGGTGGAAGGGATATTGAAATTGAATTTTTCCCCCACTTCGGTCAACCAGTATCCCGACTCCGATAATCTTGGCTCCGGTTTCTTCGACAACATCAATCACCTCTTGGGCTGAAGAACCGGTGGTAACCACATCTTCTACAACGAGAACTGAATTACTCTGATCCAGTACAAAATCCCGACGAAACTTCATTTTCCCGTTTTCTCTTTCGGTAAAAGCCATTCGAACCCCCAATTGTCTTGCGACTTCATAAGCAAGAATGATTCCCCCTACAGCAGGTCCTACAATAACATCTGGCGCTTTTCCTGAAAAGTGTTTAATGAGTTCACCAGCTAATAATTCGACATATTTTGGTTGTTGTAATAATTTAAATTTTTCTATATAAAACGGGCTGTGTAAACCTGATGAAAGCAGAAAATGGCCTTCTAAAAAAGCTCCAGCTTCACGAAACAGTTGAAGGATTTCTTGCTCTCTCATAGCTAAACTTACCTCACTTTCCCAATTAATTCATTTATATCCAAAATATTTTTTTGAATCAGGTAAGCTTCGATACCATCAAGAATTTCCATGGCAGCCGAAGGGTTGATGAGATTCACCGATCCCAACGCTACTGCTCGTGCTCCAATAAGCAGATATTCAAGGGCATCTTCCGCCTTCATTATACCACCCATCCCGATAATCGGGAGCCGGGTTCGTTCTATAACATCATAGACCAATTGAAGGGCTAAAGGTTTAATAGCTGGTCCGGATAAACCAGCGGTTTTTTTGGAAAAAATAAACCTCTGATTTTCTACATCAACAGCTAAAGATGGAAAGGTATTGGTCATACTCAATATATCAACCCCTTCTTTTTCCATAAATAGAAGGACTTGATTCAAATCATCGGTATTGGGTCCTAATTTAACGATGAGGGGTTTTTGAACCTTCTGTCGTAAAACCTGAATGAGTCGACACAATACGTGACTGTTTGAAGAAAAACTTTTTCCACCCTGTTCGAGGTTCGGGCAAGAAACATTCACCTCAATAGCATCAATCCGCTCTAATTCATTCATTTTCTGAGCAATATCAGAATATTCTTCAATAGTTTTTCCCCAAATATTAGCAATAATCTTAGTTTTGAATTTTTCTAAAAAAGGAAGGTCTTCTCCTACAAATTGGTCAAAACCTTTGTTCTCTAAACCAATTGAGTTCATTATCCCAGCATAAGTTTCGTGAATTCGGGGTGGTGGATTCCCCATCCAGGGGTTCAAACTCAATCCTTTAAGAGTTAAGGCTCCAAGACGATTTAGATCTAAATAGGGAGCAATTTCTCGTCCATAACCAGCAGTTCCTGAAGCTAAAATGATTGGATTGGATAGAGTTAATTTTCCCAAATTGACTTGGAGATTCATAGTTCAATTTCTCCCAACTGAAATACTGGGCCATCCTTACAGACATGAAAATAGCCAGGTGCGTCTTTCTTTTTCACTGCACAACTCAAACAAACACCATATCCACATCCCATTCGCGACTCAAGAGAGACTTCTATTTGATTGGGTTGAATTCCTTCTATTCTACTTAAAGCTTGAAACATTCCCTGCGGTCCACAAGTATAAATTTTTTTGGGAGTCTTTGAAGGAAATTGGTAAAACCAATCTATAAAAGCATCTAAAACAGTACCACAATAAAAACCATTGACTTTTTCTTGACAACTGACGATCATTGGAAAGGAGAGTTCGGAAAGGTAATCAATAAGGACCATTTCCTGTCGATTTTTAACGCCGAAGAAAAATTGAAAGGGAATTTTCTTGATAGTAAAAATTTGAGCTAAAAAACAAAGTGGAACAAGACCTCGCCCTCCGCCAATTAAAATTGCTTCATTGGGATTTACCGAAAAACCATTCCCCAGCGGTCCAAGCAAATCGACCTGATCTCCAATCTCAAGCTGAGACAATATCTGAGTTCCTCGACCAACTATTTCGAAAAGCAAACCGAATTGATTTTCTTGACAAGATAAAATCCCGAACGGTCTTTTTAAAAAAGGGTCATAACTCGTTCCAGAAGCAACCATCACGAATTGTCCCGGACTGGCAAGATGAGCAATATCGCTTTCCTCTAACCACAATTCGACAAAGGATGTTCCAAGGAATCTCTTCTTAACAATTTTGGCTTTTTTCATCGAAAAAGTTCCCAAAATTTTTCTTGATAATAAACTGCCCGATCTCGAGCTTTTTTCTCAAAATCCTCCCCGGATATATTGTTCGAATCTTCCCGATAGGCAAAAATCACATCTCGAGAGACATTAACTATTGCTCCTAAACCATTGCCTTGAAAGGCATTCACTAATGATTTTATATCTCCTTGTTGAGTCCCTACTCCCGGGATTAAAAAAAGCAAAGAAGGAAAATTACTTCGAAGATATTTTAGATCTTCAGGATAAGTCGCTCCGACGACTATTCCAATTGAACTGAATCCTGATTCACCAATCATTTTTTCTCCTAAGGTTTCAACCATCTTAGCGACTTTAACATAAACTTTCTCTGGACCAGAAACATCCTGTATAGTCGGTGCACTTTTGTTTGATGTTCGACATAACACAAAAATACCTTTATCGGTTTTATTTGCCTCATCAACGAAGGGAATTATACCATCTTCGCCTAAATAGGGGTTTATCGTTAAAGCATCGACTTTCCAAAAAGATTCTAATTGACCGCCAGGAAAGGAAATCGTCGAGAGATATCCCCGTGCATAAGCGAGTGCAGTACTGCTAATATCATTTCTCTTTCCATCCAAAATAATGATATATCCCAAACTTCGAGCATATTCAATGGTTGACTGAAGTGCCAACATCCCTGGAATGCCTAACATTTCATAAAAAGCCATTTGAATTTTTATCATGCCCACAATATCATGAAGTTCATCCAATAATTTTTGATTCGTACGAACAACTGCCTGAGCAAGAGCTTCCCAGGTTTTCCCTTTTTCTTCCAGTTCGTGTTCGAGGATAAATCGAGGAAGATAATCGATGTGAGGGTCTAATCCAACCAGCAAGGGACCAAACTTTTGAACACAGAAGCTAATTCGATCAGCAAAATTCATACTCTTTGGTTCTCCTTTTTCATTCTTCGTTGGCTTTATACTTCTAATTGGGAATCTTTCATCAAGATTTTCCCTTTAACGATTGTTGCTACCGGCCATCCTTTTAATTGCCATCCATTAAAGGGACAATTTTTCCCTTTTGAAGCAAATTCATTCACTTTGACTTCATGGTGGGTTTCCGGGTCAATTATGCTTATATCCGCATCCATGCCAATTTCTAAGATTCCCTTTTTTGTTAATCCTAAAAATTGAGCGGGATGAAAGCTAAGCAGTTTCCAAAAATCAAGCCAATTTATAAACTGATCATCAATCAATGCTTTCACATAGAGTGGAACTGAAATTTCCAAGTTAGAAATTCCAAATGCTGCTTCGTTAAAATCACACTCTTTGTCCTCATCGGTATGTGGAGCGTGGTCCGATGCTAAAATCCCGATGATCCCACGCTGAATTCCCTCTTTTAGAGCAACAATATCGGTTTTGTCCCGGAGTGGTGGTTTTACTTTGGCTTGACTTCCATATTTGATAACGCTCTGATCATCAAGGAGGAGGTGATGAGGAGTGACGTCAGCACTCACTTTGGCTCCTTGGCTTTGAAACCATTCTATTAATTTAACACCGAACGCTGTTGAAAGATGAGTAAAATGAACGTTTGCTCCGGTAGAATGGGCTAGGACTAAATCTCTTGCTATCATTGAATCTTCTGCGGTTTTGGGGAGAGATCGGTATCCCATTTTAACTGCCATACTGCCTTCGTTGACTTGACCTTCACCGGCAATATCGACATCTTCTTCATGAAGAATGAGAGGCATATGAAAATACTGCGAATAAGTCATAAGTCGATAAAGCAACCGGCTGTCTTTCACACATTTTCCGTCATCGCTTAATGCTTTGGCTCCAGCGTTCATCAACAGCCCCACGTCGGTCATCATTTTTCCTTCTAATCCCAGACTAATAGCGGCAGCAGGGAAAATATTGATGAAACCAACTTCTCGAGCTCGATTGAGAAGATAGGAAATTAATAAAGGTGAATCAATTGGAGGACGAGTATTGGGCATACATAAGACCGAAGTAAATCCTCCCTTTACCGCTGCTCGAGATCCAGAAAAAAAATCTTCTTTCTTTTCTTCCCCAGGTTCCCGAAAATGAACGTGAAGATTAATAAAACCTGGTCCGACCAAATATCCACTTGCATTGATTGTTTCAGCTTTTCTATCATTGATCCCCGATCCAATTTGAATAATGACACCATCATCTATTAAAACATCGGCTTCTCTCATTTGATTGCTATGGGGAAAAATTAAAGTGCCATTTTTTATTAATACCTTATTCATCCATTCGCCCCTCCAAAATAAGAGTCTCTAAAACCGCCATACGGATGGCTAATCCGCAGCTTACCTGCTCTTCAATAAGGGAATTCTCTTCTTCAATTAGAGAAGAACCAATTTCCAGTCCGCGATTGACCGGCCCGGGATGCATGATTTTTTTCCAACGACCATCAGCACCCTTCGGTTTTTCTTTAAGACCAAAGAAATGAGCATACTCCTTGGCGCTTGGGAAAAATCCCGCTTCTTGACGTTCTTTTTGGATACGAAGTAAATAAATGATATCAGCTTGTCGAACTGCTTCCTCAACTGGATAAACAACTTGACCTTCCAATATCTCAATCCCTTTTGGTATAAGAGTGGGTGGACCGGAAAAAATAACCTGACTCCCTAATTTTTTAAGTCCTATACTTAGCGAACGGGCAACTCGACTATGGAGAATGTCTCCAATAATGGCTACGGTATTTCGGGTAAAATCAATTCCATCTCTTTTCATGGTGAGTAAATCAAGAAGAGCTTGGGTAGGATGTTCCCGTATGCCATCACCAGCATTGATAATATGAAAGGGGAGGAATTGGGAAATATAGAGAGGAATCCCACTGGATCGATGACGTATAACCAAGGCATCCGCTTTCATCCGCGCTAAAGTTCGCACTGTATCTCGGAAGCTTTCGCCCTTATTTAAACTGCTCAATTCATTGGTAAAGTTTACAACTTCCATCCCTAAAAGTTTTCCGGCCATTTCAAAAGATACTCGAGTTCGTGTGCTTGCTTCAAAAAACAGGTTAATAAGATAATAACCTGATAATCGGGTTAACTTTTTTGGTGAATGTTCTAACCAATCGCGGTATTGACTCCCTTTCTCAAGAAGAATTTTGATTTCTTCACCATTTAATTGATCAATACCCAATAAGTGTTTATGTTTCCATTTCACACCTCTTTGACCCCCTTCTTTCTTGTCAAGATTACTTTATTCACTCTTCTCCCTATGGATAAAGGGAGATATTTCGGGATTTGACTTTTTATCCAATTCTTTCAAATCCTCCTTCAATTCTCCTTCACGAATATGAAGAGATTAGTTTTTGAGCTTACTCTCATCCTTACCGAACATCTCATAAGGACATGAAAATCGATTCTTTGATTATGGGGGTGCAATACATTTTAATAACTCTTTTAAAAGGGACTATAAGCAATGATTTTTGGCAAAAAAAAAATCCATCTTTCCTCAAGCCAGGACAAGATGGATTTTCCAAAAATGAATTTCTTTTTCCACTTTCTTTTTCTTTATCATACCACAACCCTGAATAAGGATACTCATTTCAATGTTTCATGTCAATTATTTTTCTGGAAAATTTTTTGAGGTTTTTTCTCTTGCCAGGGTCAAAATTGAATGCTAATCTTTATAAGTTGAATATCTTTAGGGAGGAGGATCGCAATGTCTTCATTTATTGGAATCGACTTAGGAACCCAAAGTGTTAAAGTAGTACTCTATGATGAGGCAGGGCATCTTCTTTCCCTTGCACAACGGGATTATCCTCTCTTAACTCCCCAAATAGGATTTGCCGAACAAGATCCCGAAGAATGGTGGCGTCAAACTTTTTCAGCATTACAAGAAGTGCTTTATCCGCTTTCAAATCGAAATATTAAAGCAATCAGTTTTTCCGGACAAATGCACGGCTTAGTCATGTTGGATACAAATTATAAACCTGTTTGTCCAGCTATCATCTGGGCAGATCAAAGAAGTGAAAAAGAAGTTCATTTTATACGAGAAAAACTGGGATCTCGTTTAGCTTCCATTGCCGGTAGTGATATTGCTACTGGTTTTATGGGTGCTTCTTTGTGTTGGGTAAAAAACAACCATCCTGATCTTTATGATCAAACTCGTTGGGTTATGCTACCTAAGGACTATCTAAAAATCAAATTAGGGCTGACCCCATCTTCGGATGTCGCTGACGCTGCCTCTACTCTTCTCTTTGATATCAATATACGAAACTGGTCGGAAGAAATCATCAAAGAGCTTGATTTGAAACCGTCTTTATTTCCACCCATTTATGAATCAGCACACATTATCGGATCAGTATCACCATCAGTTCAAAAAGAACTGGGAATCACGGGAGACGCCTTGGTCATTGCCGGTGCAGGTGATCAGCATTGTGCAGCTCTGGGAAATGGAATTATTAACGAAGGCGAAGTCCTCATCACCATCGGTACTGGTGGACAGGTTTTTACGCCTATTCACAAGCCTCTTGTTGATAGCCAGTTAAGAATCCATACTTTTTGCCATGCAGTAACCCAAACTTGGCATTTATTAGGAGCATCACTTTGTGCTGGACTTTCCTTGAGTTGGTTTAAAAAATCCGTTCTTGACAGCAATCATCACACTTTCGACTATTTAACACTTGATGAAGAAGCCGCCCGAGGAAAAGCTGGGACGAACGGCTTGATCTTTCTCCCTTATTTAATTGGTGAAAGAACTCCTCACCGCGATTCATTAGCTCGAGGTGCTTTTGTCAATCTTCATCTCACTCATCAACGAGGAGATATAATTCGAGCTATTATGGAAGGAGTTTGTATGGCTATAAAAGATTCGGTCAGCATTTTTGAAGAATTGGGTATTCAGGGGAAGAAATTCGTTTTTGCTGGTGGTGGGGCTAAAAGCTTGCTGTGGAGATCAATTCTTTCTTCTTTTCTTGAGCATTCACTTCAAACCACTCAAGTAAAGGAAGAGGCTGCGACTGGAGCCGCCATCTTGGCTATGGTTGGGAGCGGTCATTTTCAGAGCTTTCAAGAAGCGGTTGAGCAAATGATTCGATATGATTCGCCTGTTAATCCTCAAAATCAATGGTTTTCGATTTATAGAGAGAAATATCAAACGTATCGTTCTTTATACCCTGCTCTCAAACCCTTCTTTCCTCAATAGATTCTTAATTTGCTTTGTTAAGATGAGATCATCACGGCTTTGGAATACGAAGCCTCAGGATGACGGGTGTGGTGTCAGATGAGATCATCATGTGGGAAAGCACCGCTTAGGATGACGACTGCAAAATCAGATGACAACTTCACACCCTCTTAAAGCGAAGGTTTGGAATGAATTCATTTTTTACTCGTTCCCCTATTCCAACATAGGACTGTTCACTCACCACCCAAATTATTCTTTTACTGCACCAAGAGTGAGGCCTCTAACCAGGTATTTTGATGTAAAAGCTGCTAAAACAACCGGTGGAGTAATAGCTAAAATTGTCAGAGTTGAAATTCGAGAAAAATCGATTCCAACCACAGTTAAAGTGCCAGTTATAACCACAGGAAGGGTCATTACGTTTTTATAGGAAAGAGTGATAACGAAAAGAAATTCATTCCAAGAAAAGATAAAACAGAGAATATAGGCGGCAATGATTCCAGGAAGGGCAAGAGGAAGAGCCACTCGAATGAAAGTTTGTATGACCGAACATCCATCAATTAATGCTGCTTCTTCTATTTCTTTAGGAAGTTCTTTGAAAAAATCTCTCATCAACCAAATTGCCAAAGGAAGGTTAAAAACAGTATGAGCAATTATAATTGCTGGAAGAGTATCCAAAAGTCGAAGAGATCTCATCATTAAAAAAAAGGGTATAGCCACAGCTATTGGAGGAAACATCCGATTAGAGAGAATCCAGACTGCAATGTCTTTACTCTTCCGAAAACTGAAACGAGCCAATGCATATCCAGACAAACAACCTAAGCATAAAACTAAGAGCGAGCTTATTGCGGAAATTATGATGCTACTTTTTAACCCTAAAAGGGTCCGCTCTTGTTCTGGACCAGACAAAATATTACTCCAATTTTGGGAAGTTGGTTGAAATTGGACATAAGGAATAAAACCATAAGTAAACCTTTCACCTGGAATTTTTATCGAGGTAATCACAGTCCAAAAAAAAGGAAATATTGTCCACACTGAAAAAACAATAAGTACAATCCAAATAATAATCGTCCCCAAAGTTACTTTTCTTTTTTTTGGCATTTAGGTCTCCTTACGGAATCGATTCAATACGATATTTGATATTCCCAAAACGATCCAGAGAAAAATCCATGATAAGGCACAAGCGTAACCTAAATTAAAATAGGAAAATCCTGTTGTATAAGCATAAAAGGAAAGCGATTCAGTACTACTTCCTGGACCGCCGCTGGTCACAGCAAATACGATCTCAAATAGTTTAAAAGCATCAATGACTCTCAGAAGAGAAAGGGTTATAATAATCGGCTTGAGTAAAGGGAGCGTGACGTATCCAAAGGTTTGAAGTCCATTGGCTCCATCAATTGAAGCAGCTTCGAATAATTCTGGAGGAAATGACTGAAGAGCTGCTAACAATCCCATAAACATAAATGGAGTCCACTCCCAGATATCGATCAGCATGAGGACATAGGGGGCAGTGGCAGCATTGGTTAATAGACCAGGTATATTAATGGAAAATCCTGCAAAGATTTTACTGACTATCCCAGCATCGGGATTTAAGAGCATTCTCCAAATGAATGCAACACCAATAGCTGGTGCTGCCATGGGCAATAAAAAAAGAATCCGGAAGAAATTTCTGAATCGGATTTTTTCACTGAGTATATAAGCAAGAACTAAGCCTAATACTAATTCAACCAGAACGACGATCAAAACATACAATACGGTAAACCGTAGACTATTCCAAAAACGAGAATCATCGGTGAGAATATCAATAAAATTCTTAAAACCAATAAATACCTTTCCTGCGCCTGTTGCAGCTTTCCACTTATGAAAAGCCAGTGTTAATGACCAAATCAACGGGAAAATCCCCATAATGAGCAAAAAAGCCACTCCCGGTATAAGAAAGAAAAAACCGGTGTATCGTTTGGTAATTGCCATAACGTTTATCCTCAGCTTTTAAATTATTTCAACCAAAGAAAGGAACTTTGTAACAATCAGTGGACCTTTGATTTTATTTTTCTGAGGGGAAACCATTATTGGTTTCCCCTCTTTCTTTTCCTTAATAATTTTGATTTCCCAATATTTGGCTCAATCCTTTTAAGAGCAATTATTATTAAGCTAAATTATTGGGCTGGTAAACCGAGAGATTCACGATATAGCTTGAGCTGGCTTTCTTTCCCATAGCTTTCGGTGATTTTCTCCCACTCCTTGTATACCGCATCGCAGGCTTCTTGAGGACTTACTTTCCCGGCTAACACATCGGCAAGATGGAGATCAAGGTAATCATAATATTCAGCTCCACCAGGAATTCGTAGATCAGAAAGAGCCTTTGCATCTGACATGATAGCTTCAATCGCTCCAAGATAAGCCTTTGCCGATTCTTCACCCCAGCCGCCAAATTCAACCCATTTGGCAATATCTTTAAAATGACTTAAACGCCAAGGATTAGCACCGGTATAACCATGAGCACCAGTCACGTCCAAAATGCTTTGCTCTGGAGCAGTGAAGAAGGTAGCAAACTTATAAGCCATTTCCGGATTTTTAGAAAACTTCGAGATAGAGTAAATCCAACCACCAAAATCAAGAAAATTCACCTGGTTATAACCTTCAATCCACTTTTCTTCGGCAAAACTATACGTTTTCATAGCACCCGGGAGTGGTCCATACCCTAACATTCCTTTTACTTTGCTGCCATATTGTTCCACTGCTTGTTCCATAGTCCCGATATCTCCCCAGTCAACCGACATAGCAGCATTTCCACTGATAAAAGCTTGTCGGTTTTCGCTATACCCATATCCTAAAATTCCGGGAGGTGCAAATTTAACCAGTTTGGAAATGACTGTCATCGCTTCAACCCAGCCGGGATTATTTACCAGAGGTTCCATAGTCTCTGGATTGAAATAAGGAGCTACACCCGGTTGAGCAGCATATTGCATGACGATATCGAGCAATGTCCACTGAGCCTGGGTTTTCCTCTGGGCGATAAAATCGATACCATATTCTACTTCGCCATCGTTATCCCAGTCCCAATTATTAAAGAACTCGGCTATATCGATGACTTCTTCCCAAGTCTTAGGAGGAATGCTGTATTCATAACCATATTTTTCTTTAAACTTTGCTTGATAATCAGGATTTTCGAGGGCATCTTTGCGGTAATAAATGAGATGGCAATCACCATCGTAGGGGAGTGCATAGACTTCACCAGCCCAGGATAAAATGCTATTTTGGGCAGGTACAACATCATCCCAATCGGGATAACCATATTCATCCATAAAAGGCTTTAATGAAAGGACCCATCCACCTCCCATAATATCACCAGCCCAACTCGCTGGCCAACAAATGAGGTCATAGGCACCAGTACTGGTGATAAAATCGGTCATCATTTTGTCAAAAAGAGAAGCATATGGTACCACTACGATATCAACTTTACCACCAGTCAATTCCTCCCAAGTTGGTTTCCATGCTTCCACAACCATGGTATGAGGATCAGTTACCAAAACGGTGATGGCTTTCCCTGCAAATTCACCCTTTTGGGACTCCCAAGTTTTCTCCTGACAAAAAACCGACATTGAAATGCAAACTATCGTAATAAAAATTAAACTTATGAATAATAGTTTTCTCATTTATTTACCCTCCTTTCTAAAATAACCAAAAATAGAATGAGCTTAAAAAAAGTGAAGAAACTTTTACCCTCCTTTCTAAAAAACAATATTTTAATTTTATAAACATGGTATATTAACTCAAAAAGAAATTCAATTTTTTTTAACCCCTCCTTAAAATTTTAGGTAGTGCAAATTACTTCATGTTCAATGATTTTAATTCACGAACGAAAACTATTGGAAATACTTTCAATACGATGAAAGATATTTTCAGTTATTTCAATATGAAATACCTCGGCAATCACTTGAGTCCAACCATGTATAAAATAAATCCAACCATCTTCAACTGTCAAATTTTTCTTTTCTTTTTGTCGGAGCGCTTGATGCATAAAAAGGAGGTCACCTCGATAATTAATTTCCCATACTAAGCTATTTTGGGGGAATTCACATTGATCAGAAAGTGGTGACCCTGGTCGATCTTTACCCAACCCAGTTGCGTTGACAATGAGAGAAAAGGGTTTCATCTTTTTTAGGATGTTATCGTTGACAGTTACCTCTGGACAATGATGATATTCAATGGGCGCTTTGGGACAGAGTATTTTCATAATTTCTTTCATGGTCTCCAACCGTGGCATACTCCGATTAGCCACATACATTTTTGATGGGATATTGACCCCATGCTTTTTGTCAAAGAGATAGGCAGCCATGGCTCGAGCACTTCCTCCGGCTCCCATAATAAAAACCTCACCCCCGTGATCACGCCAATAATTTTCAGGCACAAAAGCTTCCAATGCCAAACCACTTGATATTGGATCTTTAGCGTGCCCCGCTAATCGACCATCTTTTTTAGAAATTGAGGAAAGTTCTCCAAATGCTTGGGCATAAGGGTCAAGAAAATCAAATAAATCCTTGCAGGCATTGTACAAATCAATTTTATGGGTGGTTACCAAAGCCCCCAAAGAAAGCGGGTCATTTTTAATAAAGTGAACGACTTGGCGGTAATCCTCCTCGGGGGCATGAATAGAAATATCAATTCCCTTCAAAACAGCCCTATCTAATCCCAATTCTCTCGCCC
>Ga0067045_1031422_pt1 | contig 12322 bp, 8 predicted proteins | sample TerdegcTABiofilm_FD_59184 | JGI IMG/M metagenome (GOLD analysis project Ga0067045, IMG submission 59184) | Combined Assembly of (Gp0054472, Gp0054536) Wastewater bioreactor microbial communities from Singapore -Terephthalate degrading...
CGGAGGAATCTGCCGGTTATTCCATCCGGTGGTACCTTTGAGGTTTTCATAATTATTGGTACAATAAGGAATATCTTTATCCTTGTCAAAGGTTGAGTAAGCGTAGGAGTCGTCAAACTGGAGAAAATCCGTGTCAACCGTCTGATTCCAGTCGGGGTCATACATTATCTTGGCGGTGGCATAGTCTTCCAGCCCGTATCCGGAGTCTTCAATAGTCCATCGGTCGTCCACCCGGAGCATCCGGGCGTTTTCGAAGCCTTCAGTGCTATAGAGGAGCATAAAGAAGGAAAGTCCGCAGAGGATCAGGGTTATCACCAGGACGTATCCTTTTTTCCGCTGGGAAAGAAGCAATTTTACAGGGTTTTTCATATTACATTCCTCATAATTTCACTCTATTACAAAACTACTCATAAGCCGATTTCCGAATAGCCGGAGTTTTGGCCAGCGTCTCCCCTCCGTCAAAAAGGTTTATCCCAGTCCGGGGGGACTTCCGGCGGAGAGGCCAGAGGAGATGGAGTGGGAATAATGACATGGGGCGGACCCGGTTCATTATAGATGGAATTGCCGGAATAGACCGTCTGGTAGAATTCCCTTAGACTATCCTGAGAGGCATTTCTTCTTCTATAAGATAACACCAGATAAATATCCAATCCGCCCACCTTGTCCTCCTCAGGGGAAGCCGTAGGAGAGGGAGTAACGGCGCTGTTATCATCGTCGTCTTCATCGGGTTCCGGATCGTAGGTTCTCAGTTCAAAGCCCAGAGATTGCACGTTATCCTCCAGTTTGCGGCTGTCAGTGCCGTCGCAATAGCCCAGGACTTCCTGTTGACCTATGGGTAATTTGGAGGCATCGATATTGAATATATCCTTCACCATAATGTCGGTTTTCCCGTCCTGAAGGTAATATATCCGCAGACTCTTCCACTGGGGCATACCTGTCTGGGGATCCGTAAGAAAATCCTGCGAATCCCGGTCATAAGCCCTGGGGATACAAAGAGCCACGGTTCCGCCGGTATCGGGAGAATAGATAATGGTGGAAAGATTCAGATTTGTCAGATTAACATCTTTATCCAGGGTTCCCAGGATTACTTCCGAGGAGCTGATCACGTCCTTTTCTCCCGACAGTTGGCAGTTAAGTTTCAGGATCCAGATATAAGTGGAATAGACGCAGCTGACCACTATAAAACTCAGCATTATGGCAATCATCAGTTCTATAAGGGTCATACCGGAGGACAGGGAGCTGTTTCTTTTTCCGATTTTAATATTCCACATATCTTCACACCTAAATCGTTATTATTTATTTACTTTCGCCGTTATCCGGATTATCGCCGTCCTGACTGTCACTGTCCTGATTATCGCTGTCGGGTTTCGTTTCCGTTCCCTCCTCTTCCGAATTGAGGGTGTCGATGAGGGGATCGGCGACGCCGGGCAGAACCACGTAGGTTTTCCTTTCCAGCCGTCCCGTTCCGTAGGTAGTACTCCACTGAACCCGAACGGTAACACATTTGAAATATCCCTGTATATTGTCTTCCCCGTCCACATCGGTGACTGTCTGGGTCCAGTTATAGATTCTGCCCTGGATAACCGTAGTCCCCTGCTTATCCTCCGGCAGGACATGGGAATTGATTCGGCATTCCGCAATCAGATTACCCGCCACATCCCTGGCGTTCTGGAGATTAAAGGTATAGAGGACAAATCTGTAAAGCAAGGTGGACATGGAAGTTAAAACCACAAAGAAGATCATCAGGAGGCACATGGAGATGACCGCTTCAATGATGGTATATCCTCTGCAGGAGGGGAAAACTTTTCTCTTCATTATCAGATCAACTCACCGTTCCCATAATTTTTCTCAGATAACTTTTCAGTGCAGGTTCGTCTTTATCGGGAGAAGTTACCAACAGGGTCGGAATGGCGGTGGTGGCATCCATATCCCTGAGCATTTTCTGGAAGAGTTCTCCGCACATATCCGGCAGATACCGGGAGATAACAACTCCGTCAAATTTGCCGGTTCGAAGAATCTCCAGGGAGTTCAGGGCGGAAGCAAGTATTTCGGTTTCCCCTTCGTGAAGGGTGATGATCTTGGAATATTCCTTGGCATTTTCGAAGATGGGTTCTACCAGTAATATTTTCAAGGGGAAAGACCTCCTTGTGTAAGATTCGGATTTCTACTGATTGATCATGGAAGGCAGAGACAGCAGGGGCCCTGCCAGTACGATAATGGCCAGGCCTACTGCAAAACCGATGCCGGAGACCAGTACCGGTTCCATAAGAGCCATAAGCCTCTCGATGTCATTCTGAGCCTTGGTGTCAATAAAGTTGGAAGCTCTTTCCAGGACATGGGCAAGTTTGCCGGATCTTTCGCCGGCGCTGACCATGCCCAGCAACTGATGGGAAACGATATTGGTATCTTCGATGGCTTTGCTCAGGGATTTCCCTTCATTAAGGGGTTGTTGCATGGCAACCAGCTGTTTTACTATAAAGCGGTTTCCGCAGGCACTGGCGGCAAGAACCAGGGAATCCTTGAGGGGAACTCCGTTGGACACCAGGATCGACATGGTTTTCAGAAAATTGGAGATGGCTACCTGTTCGAAAATAGAACCCAATAAAGGGAGTTTGAGCTTCAGCCGGTCAGCCATCATCTTGCCTTGGGGGCCCTGGAAATAGATATATGCCAGGGGAGAACCTATCAGGAGAAGAACGATAAGAATTTCGACCACAACTCCGGCATACTTGCCCACGTCCAGGAAGATCTGGGTCAAAAGAGGTAATTTTACCCCCAGATGGGCATAAATATCCTGAAATTTGGGAACTGCAAATATGAATATACCAGTCAGGATAGTAACGGCAACGATGACCACCACTACTGGATAAGCCATAGCGGAGACGATGCGGTTTTGGAGTTTGTCCAGGTTCTCGAAATAGCTGCTGAGGTGTTCCAGGGATTTTTCCAGGGAACCGGAGCTTTCTCCCGATTTTGCCAGGGCGCTGAAGATAGGAGGAAAAATTTCCTCTTTTTCCTTCAGTACCTCGGAAAAGGCTTTTCCCGCCCGGACGTCTCTTAAAACTTCCTGTAGGGTCAGGATGAAACTTTTATTGGTTTCCCCGTCCACCATCAGTTCCAGTGCCTGGGGAAGAGAAAGTCCGGAACTTATCAGAGTGGAAAGTTCATAGGCAAAAGAAGACAATTTCCCCGATGAGATCCTGGGTGTAAGCAGATGGACGGATTTCAGAATTTCCCCGGGGGATATCTCTTCCTTATCTTTTTCTTCCCCTCCCGCTTCAGCGATGGATTTGACTATAATATCCCGACGGGAGAGAATGGAAAGAGCACCTTCCTTATCCTCGGCTTCTACCGATCCGTTGATAGGTTTTCCGCCGTCATCCTGTCCTGAATATCTAAAAATTTTCATAACCTTACTCCTTAATAATCTGCGGTTATCCTCAAAACTTCGTCCATGGAAGTTATGCCGTCGATTACCTTCCGCAATCCGCCGGCTCTGAGGGTTCTCATCCCCATGGACACGGCGATATCAGTCATTTCTCTTATGGAGGCATCTCTTTTTGTCATATTTCTGAAAAGGTTGGCACAATCCAGCACCTCATAGACAGCGGTTCTACCTATGTAGCCCAGCTTATTGCATACCTCGCAACCCACTGGTTCATAGATTTCCAGATTATCGGGCAGGAAGTCCAAAGCGGCTTTATCCAGTCCCAGTTCCTTAAATCGTTCTTTTTTCTCTACGGTTTTTTTCTTGCATTTTCCGCACAGTTTTCTGACCAGTCGCTGGGATACCACCATCTGCAGCACTGCCGAAACCAGATAATTGGGGATCCCCATATCGGAAAGGCGGGTGATGACCTGGACTGAATCGTTGGTATGAATGGTACTGATGACCAGGTGTCCCGTCAGGGCGCTTCTCACGGCTATTTCCGCCGATTCCAGGTCTCTCATTTCTCCGATCATTATAATATCGGGATCGTGTCGGAGCATTGCCCGCAGTCCCTTGCCGAAGGTATATCCGATGTCGTCCCGCACCGGTGATTGCTGGACGCCCTTCATCTGGTATTCCACGGGATCCTCGATAGACATGACCTTTTTTTCGGGAGTGGCGATAATCTTTAATATGGAGTAGAGGGTGGTGGATTTTCCCGATCCGGTGGGACCCGCAGAAAGGATCAGTCCATGGGGCCTTTTTATGGCGGACATCAGCTGATCCTTCTGGTCATCGGGAAATCCCAGGCTGTCCATATCCAGGGACATACGGGATTTATCCAGAATACGGATACTGATTCCTTCTCCATAAACAAAGGGGATCACCGAAACCCGCAGATCCACCGTGCGGACGCCGGGGTTATACTGGATTCTTCCGTCCTGGGGGAATCGGCTTTCGGATACGTCCAGGTTTGCCAGCACTTTTATACGGGAGACCACCGCCGGATACAGATCCCCGGGAGGTGCGGAAAAACTGTGAAGGGTCCCGTCAATCCTGTACCTTAAAGTGCTTCCCTTCTCTTCCGGTTCCAGGTGAATATCACTGGCTCTGAGGCTGATTCCCTGTTGAATTATATAGTTGACCAGTTTGATTACCGGAGCGTCTTCCCATTCTATGGGACCCGATGTCTTCTTTTTGGTAATAAATTCCGACGGATCTATATCCTGTACAATATTCCTGATGGCCCTGGACAGGGAGTGTTCCGAGCCGTACATCTTCTCCGCCGTTTCCTTCAGTTCATCCATAAGAGCCAGAACGGGTTCCACCAGGAGTCCCGTTTTCATCTCTACAAAGACTCTGGCTTCCAGATCCCAGGGATCCGCCATGGCAAGAAGGAGACAATTATCGGTAACATTCAGGGGTAAAACGCACATATCCCTGGATAATTCTCTGGGGACAAGATCCAGAGCGTCCACATTCACATTATATTCCATAGGGTGAATATAGGGAACTTTATAAAATTCTTCCAGAATCTTCAATATCTGAGTTTTGGTAACCATACCCCGGGATACCAGATACTGGGGTATTTCGATATAGGGGTTAGCCATTTTCGCCACATCATCGGGCTTTATGGCATCCTTGAAAAGTTCTTCCATTTTTTTCGCGAAGGGGTGTTGGGGAGACATTTTTATACCCATATCCAGTCCTCCATGACACGTAAAGATAATCCGGCGGAAGTTATGAAATTCATAGGACAGCATTGATCCGGAATCTTCTTGAATCTTAATTTATTCATAGCCGGTACATTCACAGGGCAGTCAAATCCTTTTTCCACAGCAGCCTTGATAAGAGGATCCTGGGCAAACTCTCCTATCAACTGAATGGAATCCAGTTTCATCTCCAGGGGCATGGCGCGGTATCGGACATAAGCCGCAACGGTTCTCAGTTCCTCGGCGAAATGATCCGTGAAGGCTTTGAACGGTTGCAGTTTTCCGGGAGATAGGCTGTTCCAGGGGGACATCTGAATCAATTTGGGGCGCATAAAATAGGTAAAATAGAGAACCCTGTCGGAAAACCCTCCTATGAATATACCGGGATTGAGATTGGATACCGAGAGAAACAGATGATTCCCTTTTTCCAGGGCGGGATCATTCCAGAGGAGCCACCGGGTTATGGCATTGTAGGGAATATCTATGTGAGCGAGTTTGAATCCGGCTGCTTTAAGAAAAGAAGTCCAATTTTCCATCTCTTCCTTTTCATAAATCACCACCATATACCCCTTGAATTTTTTATCCCGGCTGAAGGGAGGGATCTCCGCGTAGGTCATGGAATGTTTTTGATTCTGCAGGGGAAAATATTTCCTTATTTTCGTGTTGAGGGCGGTTTCTACCTCATCACTTTTCATGATAGGCAATTCCAGGTAGTAGGAATGGATATGGGCGGGGATCACCGCCGTCGTCAGACAGTCTCCGGGAAGATTAGCGTTAATCGCTTTGAAATCATCCTGCGAGGGTTGAGCCGTATTCCAGGTTAACCGGTATGTTTCCACCACATTTTCATTCTTTTCAACATAGACCACCGAGAAATGGGCATAACCATGGCTAAAATCTATTCCTATATAGGGCTTTCTTTTAAATTTGTCCAGAACGTCCAGCATACCGCATTCATCCTTTACCCTTTTATTTGATACAAATTCTGAGTAACCCGATTAAAAAACATTCACTTTAGTAATTCTTTCCTCATCAAAAAGCGAATCTCCTCCATCAAAATAAAAAAAAAAAGGAGGTCAAGAACTCCTTTTTCGGCATTAAAATAGATATTTTTTATACTAATTAACTCATCTTATTTGTTAGGCAGTTTGAATACCTGAGAGTAGGTTCCTCCCTGGTCAGAAGGCAGATCCAGTTCCACCGTCAGAACGGTAGTGTTGAGGCTTATCCGCATTTGGCAGTTTTTATCGAAATTAACATTATTACCCTTCTGATCTTTATAAGTATATTTCACCTCTACATTTTTAGGTTCCATATTCCAGTCTCCCGTATCGGGATTTTTGGTTAGTTGGGGGGAGAGAGAGGTGAGATTGACAGCTACCGTCTGTCCCGGCTGAACCGTGGGATTAAGAACCAGACTCATGCTCTTCCCCGTAATAGTTCCGAAGTATCCGCTCCCCCCGTCGCTCTGTCCGTCCAGGGAAAGGACGGTGGATACGGTATCGTCGTTAGTTTTGGCGCTCAGAGTACCGGTCTTTCCTTTGGCGGTGATAGATCCGGAGTCGTTATCAAAGTCAATGGTTCCGTTATAGGTGATACCGTCGCAGTCGAAGGGACCCTCGTAATGAGCCTCTCCCCCGCCGTGAGGTACATGGAAGTCGTAATGTCCCAGTCCTATACCAAAACTGCCGTCCCTGTCGAAATGATATTTCACGCCGATGGTGATGGTCCAGGTCTTGGTTCTCCAGTGTCCCCACCAATAATGAATGGTAATCTTGATCTTTCTGGAGGCGGAACCCTTGATCACATGATCCGATTTACCCAGATATATCTTGAAGACGTTGTCAAAGAGATTAAACCCCATGATCTCCACGTCTCCCGCATAGGTGAAGGTCTTATCCTTGTCGGAATAGGCACAGTCCCCTTCTCCCACTTTTACCATGAAGAGATATGCCTTCACCGTGGAACCGCCCGAGGGATACATGCCCACCGAATCCAGATAGAAGGTAGCGTCAAGTTTGAAAATCTTGGAACCGAAAGAGGAGGCGGGAACAAAACTGCCCGACACCACCAGATCCGTCAAATCCGCACAGTCTCTCAGATAGTGGAACTTAGGGTTTTTCAGGTTCAGTATTTCCGGAATAATGGGAATTACACAGTCGGAACCGGTTACTATGTCCAGTTTGAAATATCCGTTGGTATGGATTTCAAAGAAGACGGTGGGGTCTTCTATAACCGACGACATAAACCAGGATAGCCCCGAAGGGCCCGCAAAAGCGGAGGAAATATCACCGGAAAAACGAAAACCCGTCCAACCTCTCCCCTGGAGCAGATCCATCTTTATCGGCATCTCATTGGTTCCGAAACAGAACCCCAGACCGTCAGGGAGTCCCAGAAATTTGGTAATGGGGACGGCGGTAGGGGCTAACTCGTAATCAATGGAATAATTGTCCGCCCACAGGTTGAGAGAGGGGGCGACGATCTCCCTGATGACTATATCTCCCGACAGAGAGGATTTGAGACATTTTTTTGTAGTTTTACCCAATGTATGATCCGTCAGTTCTACCGGAGCGTGAAGAGTTACATCGGATGTAGTCCAGGGGATCCGCACCGTCTTCTTTTCCCAGTACATTTTCCGGTTTTTGGAGAGATCCACCTCGGTTTTTCCCTTATCCGCCAGAGCCTCGAAGACATTTGCCCTCTCTACGGGATCCGGCAGGGGGATATATCCCGTCAGTTTCTGTTTTCCGTTTTCCAGCTCATCCGCGTCGGTTATAATCATAGTCATGGCGGTATCTGCAACCTGATATATTTTTTCTCCCGGCAGACCTCCTAAAGCCAGAAACAGGAGAGTCTGGCCCGTATTGGTCTTCGTCGGCTGATATTCACTGGGAATCGGATTGGGACGGGGACGAACCGGAATTCCCGCCTTCACCGTACCGTCGTCGCTCACGGGAAGATTGACAAACCGAAAGAGATCTCCCGTATAAATATAAGTCTCACCGCTTATATATAATTTATTTCCCCGAATTTCCGCCCCGGTTATATCTGCGGGACGGTGTTCCACCAGTCCGAAGCCTGGATTATGAAGTTTTATTACTTTCAGATCACTACCGGTAACTTCTATGGTGAGATCCAGGAAGAACTTCTTGCCGTTTAAAACTCCTTTCGCCTGAATAGAATTTCCAGTCCAGGAGATTTCCCCCTTTTCGGGAGTGAAGAGAAATCCCGCCACATTCCACCCTCCCATAGGAGAAGTCAGTCCCGATATTTGAGTTACACCGTCTTTGTTAAACTCTATATTCTGAGCATAGACCGTTCCTCCCAGGAAGGGGCTTTTGATATACCCCTGGGCTTCATAAACATCCTTAGCGTAATTATATACCGCACTCTGAATCTCAAAATCGAACCCCCTCCAGGAGATCCGGAAAGGACATTTCAGATGGGCAACCCGAATTTTTTGTCTATCGGCACTGATGTGTACAGTGGCTTCCACATGTTTTTCCTCCGCATGGGGAATTTCCACATGGGCGTCATAGGAATGGTTCTTGCCGGTATCGGTGATATAGGTATTCATTCCCGCAGGAGTATAAACAGGATAGGAAGGATTTTGCAGAACCGAGGGTATCCCGCTCCCCGGCTCCTTTGTAGCCTTTTCCTCACCAAAAGAGGGAACCGCCAGTAACATCCACAGGATTAATATCACAAATCCCAATCCCATTGATCCTGTTTGCCACTTTTTTCTCATACCAAAAACCTCCTTTTTTTATTTAATTTTAATAATATAAACAATATAACTACTAAATTAAATCACGGTCTATCGCACAAGAACCCCTGACAGGGACTCAGGGGGAACATCGAGATTGTCGGAGACTGTCAGGCAGAGACGGAGACTCTCGGTAGAACGGGTGTATAGTCAGCGGAAAATCATAGTAAACATTCAATCAACCAAAATCCTATAGTTTCACTATCGGAGAGGTGAATTTTGTATTCGTAAAGAATATTTTGCAATATCGGAAAAAGAATATATTCTCCGATTTTAATCATATTCCTTCTCAAGAAATACGGGTTAAATGAAAAAGGAGGAGGCGCCCGCCTCCTCCTCATAGATTAAAAACTAAAGCGATAATATATCTTCAGTCCATCGGCGAAGAACCACGTCATCCTGAACTCGTTTCAGGATCTATACGACATCTTGTGCTTCAGATTACGAAACAAGTTCGGAATGACAGGGGATTGAATGCATACAATCGATATTTTCTGCATAGATTGGTTTGCCTATTTCGACGGCAGGGTGAATACCTGAGAGTAGGTTCCTCCCTGATCGGAAGGCAGATCCAGATCCACCGTCAGATCGGTACTGTTGAGACTCATCCGGATTTGGCATTTCTGGTCGAAGTTGACATCATTACCCTTGTTGTCCTTGTAGGTATATTTTACCTCTACATCGTATGGTTCTAAGTTCCATGTCCCCGTATCGGGGTTTTTGGTCAGTTGGGGGTTCTGATTGACGAGATTGATCGCTACCGTCTGCCCCGGCTGGACTGTGGGATTAAGGACGAGATTCATATTCTGTCCCGTGATGGTTCCGTAAAATCCACTACCGCCGTCGGTTTCGCCGTCCAGGGAAAGAGTGGTGGATACGGTATCGTCGTTGGTTTTAGCAGATAAGGGATTGGTAGTGCCTTTGGCGGTGATGGTATCACCGTCGGTATCAATATTTCCGTTATAGGTGATTCCGTCGCACACGAAGGGACCTTGATAGTGTCCTCCTCCGCTATCGGGTACATGGAAGTCGTAATGTCCCAGTCCCAGGCTGAATTTTCCGTCTCTCTTGAAGTTGTATTTCACACCCACGGTTTCGCTGATGGTCTTGGTTCTCCAGTGTCCCCACCAGTATTTGATGGTAACCTTGATGGTTTCCGAGGCGGAGCCTTCCACCACGTCATCGGCGTTGGGATCCAGAAATATCTTGAAGACGTTATCGAAGACATGGAATCCCATTACTTCTATATCCCCGGAGTAGGTGAAGGTATTATCAGCGCTGGAATAGGCACAGTCTCCCTCGCCCACTTTGGAGCCAAAGAGGTATGCGGTTATGCCTCCTCCGTCCTGGGCGTACATACCCACCGAATCCATATAGAAGTTCGCCTCCAGTTTAAAAATCTTGGAGCCGATTTGGGAAGTGGGTTTAAAAGTTCCGGATATGTTAAAATTCGTAAGGTACGAACAATCTCTCAGGAAATCAATCTGGGGATCTTCTACTGCCACCCCCTCCATAATTTCCACCTCGCATCCGGAACCGGAAACCAAGCCGAAATGGAAGTATCCGTTGGTATGTATTTCGAAGGTTATAGAAGGGTTTTCCATCTTCAACATTTTAAACCACTTGATTTTGTCCAGTCCCATAGATGTGGACGGGATAGTCCCTGAAAACCGGAATCCCGTCCAGTCCTTTCCTTGAATGACGGTCATGGTAATTTTCACATTGTCGGTTCCGAAATCGAGTCCCAGTCCCGTTGCCATTCCCAGAAATTGAGTCAGAGGGATGGCGGTGGGTTTCAGTTCGTAGTCAATTTCATAGTTATTCGCCCATATAGCACTGCCGGGGGCAACGATTTCCAGAATCTTTATATTTCCGTCCATAGGGGATTTGAGGCATTTCTTCTTTCCACTGTCTCCCTCTTTGCCCGCACCGGTGTCATGTTCCGCTATGGTTACGGGATTTTGAAGGGTAACGTCGGATTGAGTCCAGGGAACCCTCACCGATTTTTTCTCCCAGAACATCTTCTTGTTACTCGATAGATCCACTACGGTTTCTCCCTTACCCGCCACCGCATCATAGACATTTGCCCTGGTCAGAGGATCCGGCAGGGGGATATATCCCGTCAGCACCTGTTTTCCGTTCTCTACCTCCTCCGCGTTGGTGATGATGATACTCATGGCACTGTCCGCCACCTGGTATATGACTTCACCGGGAAGTCCCCCAAGAGCATAAAGGAGAGGAACCTCCCGCATTCCTGTCTTCTTCTTCTGATATTGGCTGGGGATGGGGTTGGCACGGGGACAGGTGGGGATTCCCGCCTTAACCGTACCGTCATAAGATACGGGAAGATGATTGAAATAATAGACCTTTCCCGTATAGATCAGGGTCTTTCCGCTTATGTACAGTTGATTTCCCTGAAGATCCACTCCCGTTATGTCCGCAGGACGGTGTTCTACCAGTCCGAAACCCACTTTATGGAGTTTGACTATTTTTGCCGAACTTCCGCTGACTTCCAGGGTGATGTCCAGAAAGAATTTCTTGCAATTGAGGGTTCCTTTTGCCTGAATGGAATTGCCCGTCCAGGTGATTCCCCCTTTTTCCGGCATAAAGAGAAACCCGCCCACCTGCCATCCTCCTGCAGGAGCGGTCAGTCCCTCCAGACGGGTTACGCCGTTTTTGTTAAACTCCAGATCCTGAGCGAACAAAACCCCATGAAGAAAGGGACTGCGGATATATCCCTGAGCTTCATAGACATCGGTCATGGAATTATAGATGGCACTCTGAATATCAAAATCAAAGCCGTTCCAGGACATCCGAAACGGGCATTTAAGATGGGCGACCCGGATATGCTGTTGATCCGGACTGACATGCACAGTTGCCTCTATATGTTTTTTCTCCGCATGGGGAATTTCCACATGGGCTTTCTGGGAATGGTTCTTGCCTTCATCGGTGATATAGGTATTCATACCGGCGGGGGTATAAACCGGGTAGGAAGAATTTTCCAGTATTGAAGGAATACTCCCGCCATCCTCCTTCTTGATCTCTCCACGGGAAGGGAGAGTAACCAAAACACACAGAACCAGCGACAAGAACAAAACTACCAGGTATCCCGTTTTCAGTTTTTTCTTCATAAAAAACCTCCCTTTATACTTAATTTCGAACACCCTTCTTATTGATGATGTATAAAATTTAGAAAACAAAACAATAATAGACATGTACTCATTCTATACCTTTTACTATATCCCTTCCTTTAATAAAAAAAAGAGGTATATATTCAGTCCTCTGGCGGAAAACCACTTCATCCTGAACTTGTTTCAGGATCTATACAATATCTTGTGCCTCAGATTCCGAAACAAGCCTGCCCTGAACTTGTTTCACGGGTTCGGAATGACGGGGGGACTGAATGAATACAAA
>Ga0067045_1031423_pt1 | contig 12318 bp, 6 predicted proteins | sample TerdegcTABiofilm_FD_59184 | JGI IMG/M metagenome (GOLD analysis project Ga0067045, IMG submission 59184) | Combined Assembly of (Gp0054472, Gp0054536) Wastewater bioreactor microbial communities from Singapore -Terephthalate degrading...
CAGCACCCGCCGTATGCCGCTATCGGGGGGTAATGTCATAACATCGGGAATATATATGGTCTTACCTCTTCTATGATTTTCTATCCAGTCCGGCACCATCGAAAAGGGAACCCCCTGCAGTTTTTCGATCTGTGCCTCGATCCCTTCCTCACACCACTCGTGGGTATTATTGCAGACCTGCCCCTCATAATCGTAATCAAACAGATAAACTCGATCCGCTCCCACAAATCGCCCCAATTCTCCTAAAGATTTTTCAATGGCTGAATCTACCTCATCCAGGGGCAGACTTATGTAAGTGGAAGAAATATTCGTCAGCATCTCCTGGAGACGGGTTTGAGTCCTGAGTTTCTCCTCTACATGCTTTCTCTCGGTGATGTCCACGAATACTTCCAGCAATTTCTCCTTCCCCTCCACCGTTATCTTCTTGGCCGATTTGAGTATGGGAATCCGGCTTCCATCGGCTCTAATCAGGAGTCGTTCCGAATTATCCATATCCTGTCCCAGATCCGTTACAGGACATTTAAATTCCTGGGTGGGACACATCAACTGATGACACTTCTTTCCTATAAGGGAATCCGCCGGAGCACCGAACATATTTTCCACCGCAGGATTAACGCTTTCAATAATATGGGTTTGAGTATCGATAATCACCACTCCTGCCGTCAGGTTTTGCAGCAGGGTCTGTTGAAACCGATCTCTTTCCAGGAGTTTTTCTTCAATATGTTTTCTATCGGTTATATCCACCATGGTGGTTAACCAGCATAGTTTACCTTCCACCTGAATTTTATCCGCAGAGAAAAGTCCGGTACGGATCACTCCATCCTTACCTTTTACCCTGATTTCCGCCTTCTCCACTCTGCCTGTCTTCTCCACCTGCTGCCTGATTATGTCCCGATCACCGGCATTAACAAACAGATCCAGTTCCAGAGAACTTTTTCCTATAACCTCATCCCTGCCGTAGCCCAGGGTGGTAAGAAAAGCCTCGTTGACATCTATATAAACTCCGGTGTCCATCCGGGAAATGGCCATGAGTACCGATCCCGAATGAAAAGCCCTTGAAAATTTCTCCTCCGACAGTTTTAATCGGGAAATATCCTTGGTTACACCGAACAGAGCCGGTTTACCGTTCCACTCTCCCAGGACCACTCTGGTCTCCACGGGAATTTCCCCCCCGTCTCTGGTAACAACGGGAACCGGGCAGAAATCCGCTTTTCCCTCCAGCATTTCCCCTACAATCCTTAAAGCTTCGTCTCTCCTGTGAGGAGGATGAACAAAGAGAACCGATTTTCCTTTCAATTCCTCTTCCGAATATCCCAGGCGGCGACAAACCGTACGGTTAACGTTTATAATATTTCCCTGTTGATCCAGGACAAAGAGAAGATCATCAATGGTATTGAAGAAGCAGTCAAAATTTCGTCTGGACTGTTCCAGGGTTTCTTCCTTGTCTATACCAGCGGCTCCCGACACCCCTATGTCAGAATTCCGGCAATTTTCATCATCATGGACTGTTATGGGAAACACCCCTTGCAAATAATTTATACGACAACCGCAATGCTTTTCTATAAAGGGGAAAAAAATCCTCCGGTTACTATATTTCCCCCATTACCGGATCTCACCCAAAAAGTTTTCCTCGTCATCTATCCGGTATATCACCGCCGAAAACCCCTCCGGCAGGGCATATCGGCGCAGGGGTTGCAGTTCTCCCCTGAAGTAAAGTTTTTCTCTCAGTGCGGACATCATGAAATCCAGGTTCTTCTTGTCCTGGGGGGTTTCCTGGGACACAAAAGTAATATAATAATTTTTTATTTCAGAGTCTTTATCTTTATATATATACATCCTGAAATCCTGTATGTTGACCAGATCCGGGTGTTCCTCGCCGTTCTGAAAATCGGGCAGATTCTTCCGTCCCCGATAATAACCCCCTTGAAAAAGATAAATGGACATTATATCCTTGGGCGGAGGATCCCCCGACTCCGCCACAATATAACAGGTTCCCCTCACTCCCCCCATACGGATCAGATCCCCGGCTATTTCTCCGTATCTCCAGTCTTTCCGATAGGGAGGGTTGGATATTATGGAAGGAGTATAAATGGTGAGGGATTCCCCGGAAGAAAATAGCCACCCGAAAGTCTGAAGGAAAGAAAGGACGATGAAAACCGATACAACAATATATTTGAATCCCTCTTTCAATTCAAAGAACCAGAAGACCGCCATCAGGGAAAAGAACGGGATCATGGGGATACAATACCGGGGATCCACCATCCAGATCAGATTCTGAAAGACGAACATTATAATTACATTAAAAAAAAGTATATTTCTTTTTGTATTCTTTTCTCTATTAAAAATATAGACCGCCATTCCCGTCAGGAAAAGCACGAAAAAGGGAATATTCAGAACATACCGGCTCAAAAGGGCGAAATAGTCCCTGCCTGTAACTTTTCCCGTCGCCATGAAGTAAAGGTGTTTGGGAAGATAGGGAAGCGCGGGAATATAATAGATTGAGGAAACCGCCGCCGCGACCAGAATCCCCCATAGGCAGTTTAAAAGGGTCTTTTTAAAATCCTGTTCCTTTCTCCTTATCCTGATGAGGGCATATCCCCAGGCGAAGAAGATGCCCCCCAGAGTGTAAACCACTATCTGCCACTTGGTCAGCATCCCTATACCGAAAAAGAGAGAGGCTAAAAGGGTATATTTTCTATTTTCATAAAAATCCGATTTTATTACAAAATAGATAATCGCGATAGCAATAGCCGAGGTGGGTATATCAATAAGAAACTCATGGGATAAATGATAGAAAAAAGGAGCGGAAAAGCTGAAAATCACAGCAAGACTCCCCACTCTGGCATCCCATAATTCCTTTCCCGTCCTGTATAGAAAAAAGGTCAGGATCGCCCAGAAGACCCCCTGGCTGATTATGCCCGTATTCAGAGACACCCCCATGAAAGAGAAAAACAGGCAGGCAACCCAGTAGATAAGAGGAGGATAGGGAGAATCGCCGTAAAAGAGGAAGTTGCCGTAATCCCCCCGTTGCAGAAAAAATTGCCGGTTCATGGCCTGAAAAAAGTGATATTTTTCGTCGCCCATGGGTGGAGCCAGATCATATTTCAGATATATCTGATTAAGAACAAAAAGGGCAACCACATATATTATAATAGAACATAAATAAAACCAGTCCGGATAGGGAGCATGGTTTTCTTTGTCGGTGCTCTCCCCTGGAATTAGATTGGATATGACAGATCCCATTTTATTCCTTATACAAACTCCCATCTCAAAAGGCTATAAAAGCCCCAATGCCGGTCCCTCTCTTTCAGGAAAGAAACCGGCATTGTCGTGGTTACTATTATGTTATCCCTGATTCATGGTGAGGTAGAGGATAAGATCCAGGGATTTCATATATTTGAAAAAAGTATTTATATTCATTACTTTTTTGGCCTGCTGGATGAGGCGAGTAGGATTCCAGTAAAATTCATGATAGAATTGCCGCTGATATTGAACCAATTGCTTCTCGGTCATTCCCTTGGGAACAAATACGGGATCAAAGAAAGAGAATTTGGTAAAGTCCTTGTCATTGAAGGTTCCGTATTGGTGAGCCAGATCATATTGATCCGTATTGGGCAGGGGGGTGTTGATCTGGACCGTGATGTCCTTTACCGCCAGATTTTTGGCAAAATCGATGGAATCCCTGATACTTTCGGGAGTATCGGGCAGATGTCCCACCATGAAGAAGGCCTTGCTGTGAATATCTTCCTCCTCGCATATTTTCATGACCCGTTTGACCTGAGTAAGAGCAATATTCTTACGGATGAATTTAAGGACGTCCTCATTACCGCTCTCCACACCGAAGCGGACAGCCCAGCATCCGGCTTTTCTCATTCTCCGGAGCAACTGCCGATCCACCACATCGACTCTGGTGGAGCATGTCCAGAAGAGATCCAGGTTCCGGGATTCCAGTTCGTCCAGAAACTCCTCGGTCTTCTCCCTGCTGACGGTAAAGGTGGTTCCCACGAAAAATATCTCTCTTGCCCCATATTCTCTCACCACGTGTTCCATTTCGTCCACCATATATCGGGGAGAGGCGACCCGGTATTTCTTGCCCACCACCGCCGAATCACAGAATATACATTTGAAGGGACAGCCCCGGTTGGCAAGAATGGAAAATTTCGGCAGGCGTCTCACATCGGTGGGCAGGGAGGTATAAAGTTTGGGTTTCAGATAATGCCGGGCAGGAAACGGAATGGTATCCAGATCCTGAATCAGGGGACGGTAACCGGTGAATTTCAGATCATCCCCTTCCCGGTAATAGATCCCCTTCACAGTTGAAAGATCCCCTTTGTTGTTCATGGTGTTCAACAGTTCGATGATGGTCTCTTCCGCTTCGCCGTAAACCCCGATGTCGAAAGATCTCTCTTCCATGGCGTGCAGAGGTACGGCGGAGATGTGGGGACCTCCTAACAGGATGGGAACCGAATCTCCCCACTGCTGTTTGGCCATCTGGGCCAGTTCTATGGCACGGTGAAAGGATACCGTGGTGGAGGTTATTCCCAGCACGTCGAAGTTTCCCTTGCGGAAACGGTCTAATATATCCTGCTGGGTTATATTTTCCGCCGCTCCGTCAATCAGGTCAACGCCGATCTTCTCCCTTTCCAGCACTGCCGCCAGATAACAGATCCCCAGAGGCATCGCGTTGGAAAACAGTTTGGATATGACCGGGTTCTTCTGCTCCTCCTTCGATAAAGCAGGATTTGCCAATAATATCTTCATAATTTTTCTGCTCCGTTAATAGTAGTTATACCGATTCGCTTTCCGTTCAGGTGTGTCGTCCTGAGCTAATCTGACGCTCAAAAGAACAAATCTGTAATCGCATCCTGGTATTAAACCTTATTTTACAAGATTTTAACCCAAATTTCCCTTTTCTTCAAGTTACCGGAAGGAAAATTATTCCTGCAGCGAATAAAGGCAAAGGGAATCCCGGTGAGACTGCTTGACAGTCGAGGTCGGTAGCACCGGTATCCTGGCGATTCCGTGAAACCAGTTCAAGGCAGGCTTTGTTTCAGGATTTCTGGCAATCGGTATAAAATCCGGGTTTTGATAGAAAAGGATCTACAGTCTGTTTTCAAACTATGGGCTTTTTAAAAGGCGATTTAAGTCCGATTTCAGTGTTCATTAGCAGTTTCACTGATTTAATTATCCTGACAAAGGAAAAAACCTGCATATATGGAATCTAAATAGAATGAAAAGATAAATGCAGGAGATGAATATGGAAGAAAATCTCATAAAGGAAAACCTCAAAGCGGAAGAACAGACTAAAATAGGGGAAAAAGCCCCTGCCTGGAATAATCTTAACGAACAGAGCAGATCCTCTCCTCCCTCCTTCATGGAGATTTTTCTGAAAGTGTTCCCTATGAGGGATATTCTGATAAGTTTTGTTCTTCCCAAGATAATATTTCATACTCTGGTAAATTATCACATGGAGCTAACCGCAGGAATTGTGTCGGTAGGTTGGTGTCTGATAATGATTTCTCTGCAATATTTTCGCTCCCGGAAAACCGATTGGCTTTCTGTTGTAGCCATGGTAATGCTCGGTATCCGTTCTTTCTCCCTGATGTCAAAACATAATCCTACTCTTTCAATAGTGGCGGAAGCTCTAGATAGTTGCACTTTTGGCATAATATTTTTGGGTTCTCTTTTATTCCCCCGTCCGTTGATCCAAGTATTTGTTGACGCTATGGGGGCGAAGGAAATTCCAGATAAAATAAAGCAATCCCCCTATTATACCCGTGCGTGGAAAATAGTAACCGCAATCTGGGGAACTGTTAATGTACTTATGGGAAGCCTCCTGGTTTATTTAAAATTCGTCAATTCTCCCTCCTTCAACACCTACGATATGCTGTCGGGATTTCCCACAACTATTCTGCTGATGATTTTCAGTGTCTTATTCCCCAAATGGTATTTCAGAAAGAATGTCCCAACCCCGCTTAAAATCAAACCGGAATAGAAAAAGAAGAGGAGCAGAATTCCTCTTCTTTATGTTCGACTTTTTAAAAATCTAAAATTTTATAAATTCCTTTTCCGGTTCGGTTGACTCCTCAAGTTTTACTTTAGCCCCTTTTCTTCTGCCCTGGGACTTAACGACGGAGGCTGGAGTTTTTGCGGGAGAGGATTCCGGACTTTCCTTTTTGGCTGATCTGGCTTTATTTTTTTTCTTTTTCCGGCTTTTATACTTGCGATCTTCTTCTTCCTCCTCCTCCTCATCCTCCAGTTTGAAGAAGGACATGATCTCCAGCAGTTGTTCCGACTGGGTAGCCAATTCTTCGGCGGTGGAGGACATTTCTTCGGAAGCTCCCGCATTTTGCTGAATCACCTGATCCAGTTGCTGGATAGCCTTATTGATCTGATCCGCTCCGGTATTCTGTTCATTGCTGGCACTGCTGATCTCCTGGATCAACTCGGCGGTCTTCTGGATATCGGGCAGAATCCGGGACAGCAATTGTCCCGCATGTTCGGCGATCTCAACACTGGAAGTGGAAAGCCGGCTGATCTCTCTGGCGGAGGTTTGGCTTCTTTCCGCCAATTTACGAACCTCGGCGGCAACCACTGCGAACCCCTTGCCGTGTTCTCCCGCCCGGGCGGCTTCAATGGCGGCATTCAACGCCAGCATATTGGTCTGGCGGGCAATTTCCTCGATAATTGAAATTTTACCCGCAATCTCCTTCATGGCGATTACCGTTTCCGCCACCGCCTTACCTCCCTGACGGGCGTCCTCGGCAGCCTTGATGGCTATCTTTTCGGTCTGACAGGCATTATCGGCATTCTGCCTTATATTGGACGCCATCTGCTCCATAGAGGCGGAAGCTTCCTCCGCCGCTGCCGCCTGTTCCGAAGCCCCCTGGGAAAGTTGCTCCGAGGAACTGCTCATTTCCTGGCTCCCCTTGCCCACGTTTTCCGCTGCGTTTTTAACGTCGCTGACTATCTCCCTGAGATTCTCGATCATACTGTTCAGAGCCATCATGAGAGCATCCTTATCGGAACGGACATTAAGATTCAACATCAGGTTTCCCTCCGACATCTCCTCGGCTACATGAACGATTTCCTTATTGGAATCTATCAAACGATTAAGATTATCCCTGATCTGAACAAATTCGCCTCTATAGTCCCTGGTAATCTTTTCGGGAATATCCCCTTTACTGATCCGATCCACATAATCGGCGGCAAGACCCAGGGGATTGATAACCGCATCCAGGGTATCGTTAAATCCCTGAATAATATCCCTGTAATTCCCCTCATGTTTTGTCACATCGGCTCTGAAATCCAGTTTTCCTTCCATTGCCGATTGAGACAGCATATTGGAATCACCTATCATCATCCGGATGGCATCTCTGGCATGGGTGAGATTCATGTTAATCTTTGCAAAACTCTCATGTTCGGCGGCGGTATATTCATCGGCTTCCTCTATTTTTGTATCCATATCAAGACACCCGTGGGAAAGTTTCTCCAGATTTTTACTCAACCGCTCAACCTCCACGACGTTATATTCCATGATCGCCTGCTTGGCGCTGATGTCCTGGACAAACTCGATATGTCCGATACGGTTCCCCTTGGGATCTTTAAGATAATTGGCATCCACCTGAAAATATTTGTTGAGCCCCGGCTGTTTGAAGAAGGACACGGGCTTATTCTTGCGCAGCATGGCTATACCGCATCTTTCGGTTCTGCAGATATCCGCGTTCCAGTTATTGCACTGAATTCCAATGACATCCTTACGCTTCAAACCCGTTACCGTCTCGGCGGCACGGTTGATAAAAGTCCAGTTCATATCATTATCGGTAACCGACAGAGGAAAAGGAAGAGAATCCAGAATGGCTTCATAAAGCACAATCTTATCGGTCAGGGTTTTGAGCATGGAATTAAAAATTTCAGTCAGCGAATCGTCTTCGCCGTCGAGCCTTTCTCTTTCCAGCCGGGCTTCCAGATTACCCTTCAATATTTCTTCCATAACTTTTTTAAAAGATTCCCGGAACGGGAGAGAGACCTTCTGTTCCGGTGTCGGGGGAGTATTGGCTTGATTTTTTTTCATTTCAAGGAAGAAAGTCATCATTTCTGCCAACATTGCTTCACTGGACGTGGAAGGAGGGGGAGTGACTGAAGTATTTTTTTCACTCTTTTCTCCGTTTTTTTCTATTTTTTCCGAGTCGGTTCCGGGAGTGGTGGCAGCTTCCACCGGGGACGATAATACCTTTAAAAGATTACTCAAAAAATTATTTACCATATTTATCTCCTTGTATTTTAGATAGATTAAAACTCGCATCGGGATATTTTTTTTGAAATTTTTTATATTTAGATTGCATATAAAAAAAATATATTTACACTTGTTATTGCAGGGATCCCGGTCCTGAAATATCAACTGGTATCCATAACGGTTCCTTTCCTCCGAACGAATAAAAATCATGCTTTTCGCCATGTCGTATTATATATCGTCCTATCCTGACCTGATTTAAGGTTTAATCACGAAGGATAAAAAATTCTTCTCAAAGCCATAAACGCTGAAGGAAAAAATATAGTCTTGTACAACAATAATCGGAGTATTGACATAAGAACCCGGAACCGAGCCCGAATATGAATGAATATGACATAAAACCCCCATATAACCAAGCCTTATCCCTGTGGAAAGGGCTTTGTTTCGATTTGAATAAAAAAGACCTGTCATCGGTTTTTGACCGTCTCCTCCTCCCCCGTTATACCGAGCCCCACCGTCATTATCATAATATAAACCATATTCTGCATACCCTGACCGAATTGGAATCCGTCGTTCATCTCTGCGGAGATTATAATCCCCTCCGGTTTGCTCTCTGGTTTCACGATGCGGTTTATGATCCCCGTTGCTATAACAATGAAGAAGAGAGCGGAAAAATAGCGGAAGAAGTCATGAGGGAGTTTAAATTCTCATCCTGTTTTGCCGACAGAGTTCTTTCCCTGATTATAGCGACAAAGCATACAACCCCCCTTCATTCCTCCGATGAGGAACTGATAGTGGATACGGATCTGTCAATTCTGGGACAGCAGGAAGAGATTTATATCGGCTACAGGGATGGAATCCGCCGGGAATACGGGTTTGTGCGGGAAGAGGATTATAAAATGAAAAGGAAGGAAGTGCTGGAGGGATTTTTGAGCAGGGATTTTATATACCGGACTTCCTTTTTCAGACAAAAATATGAAAGAAAAGCCAGAGAAAACATAAAACTTGAAATAAAATTTCTCTCTCCTGACGGGATTTTACCGGATTAGGATTATACTTTAGTTGTATAAGAGGAAGAAGAGGTTTTTTTATGTCTGGTTAATTAAGATGATAAGAGATTTGTAGTGCGAGGCTGGAAGAGAGATGTTCCTATGAATTCTTCAGTTAATAAACCTAGAATTCTTTATGTGGATGATGATATCGATTTTTTAGAGGTTTTTTCAATTATGTTTTGTGAAATGCTGGATATTAGCCCTGTGGATAATGTTACATCCGCCCTGGAACACCTTGAACGGAATCGGTATGACGCAGTAATCACCGATTTTAATATGCCGGAGATGGACGGGTTGGAATTCCTTAATGTTGTAAAAACAAAATATCCCGATATGCCTGTTATTTTTCATACTGGGCAGGGGAGCGAAATTACAGCCAGGGAAGCCTTTACCAGAGGGGCTTTTGATTATTTTACCAAAGACCTTTTCGATTTTGCCCGCAAGGAACGACTGATGAACTCCATATCCAGAGCTATGGAAACTGTCCGCATAACCGATGAAAACATAAAGACCCAAGAAAGGCTCAACCTGGCTTTGGATGCCACCAGCGACGGAATATGGGACTGGAACCTGGCTACGGGAGAAGTCTATTTCAGCCCCCGGTGGTACACCATGCTGGACTACCAACCCTATGAACTACCCCCCTCCTACAATACATGGAAAGAACTTCTCCATGAAGAGGACAGGGAAAATGCAGAGAAAGTCATAAATGACGCCATAGTCAACCGACAGGAAAGGTTTTCTCTGGAATTCCGCATGAGAACCAAAGACGGAAATTTCAGATGGATCCTTGCCAGAGGAAAAGTAGTGGAACGGAATGAACGGGGAGAACCGTTAAGACTCATAGGAACCCATATGGACATCACCGATGCCAAAAAGACGGAAGAAACCTTGAAAGCATCGGAAAACCAATTCAGAAATATCATAGAAAATTCACCTCTCGGAATGCATCTATATCAACTGAAACCCGACGGCAGACTCGTGTTTGAAGGGGCCAACGCCGCCGCCGACCGGATCCTGGGCATAAATCATCGTCAGTTTATAGGAAAAACCATCGAGGAAGCCTTCCCTCCCCTGGCGGATACCGAAATCCCCCAGAAATACCGGGAAGTGGCATTATCGGGAGTTTCCTATCACCGGAATGAAATAGACTATCGGGACGATAAATTGCAGGGGGTATATGAAGTTCATGCTTTTCAATCCTCTCCCGGCCGCATGGTGGCATCCTTCTGCGATGTTACGGAACACCGGAAAGCCGAGGAAAAACAGAAAAAATTGGTATCTGTCATAGAAAACAGCCGGGATTTTATGGGCATCGCCTCTCTTCAGGGGCAGGTCGTCTATCTTAACCGGGCAGGACGGGAAATGGTGGGATTGGATAATTCCAAAGACGTACGAAATTTGCACATCCTGGATTTTGTGGATGAGAAAATGGGAGAAAAACTACAAAACGAAATTTTTCTTCATCTTTTCCAGCAGGGACAGAACTCCGGTCAGGGTTCTCTCAGACATTTCAAAACGGGAGAACTTATCGATGTAGAATACAATGTATTTCTGCTCAGGTCTCCCATCACCGGTACGAATTCCAATATAGCAGTGGTGATGAGGGACATAAGGGAGAAAAAAAATAAAGAGCGGGAACTGGAATATCAAAAAGAGAAGTTTTATTCTATTTTTAACGCCATTCCCCTGGGTATAGGTATAGTTACCAGTCAGGATCAGAAAATAAAAGAGGCTAACCCCGCTTTTTGTCGTCTTCTGGGTTACACGAGAGAAGAGATATTGAAGAAAACCGTTATGGATATTACCCACCCGGAAGATATGGAAAAGGAAAGAAAAGAAGTAGAAGATATATTAAACAAGAAGAAGCCCTACTGCCGGATTGAAAAACGTTATATCCGAAAAGACGGAGAAGTTCGTTGGGTGAAACTTATGGGTAGTCCTTTTCCCGTACATCCTGACGAACCCTTTATGGGAGTGGGTATCGTGGAGGATATTACCCGCCAGAAACAGGCAGAAAAAGAACAGAAACTTACTATTGATATTTTAAACCTTTTAAACCGGTCCTATTCCGACAAGGATCTTATTAAATCCATCATGATTCTGATTCAGGACTTTACGGAAATCGAGGCTATCGGCATCCGACTGAGAGAGGAAGAGGATTATCCTTATTTTGTCACCAGGGGCTTTCCCGATGAATTCATTAGAATCGAAAATTATCTATGCGCCCGGGGAGAAGACGGAGAAATATTAAGAGATGAAAACGGAAAACCGATCCTGGAATGTATGTGCGGGAATATAATTCTGGGCAGAACCGATGCCTTCAAACCTTTCTTCACCCCCGGTGGAAGTTTCTGGTGTAATTGCACCACAGATCTACTGGCAACCACCACCGAGGAGGATCGTCAGAGCCGCACCCGAAATTACTGCAATATTGCAGGATATGAATCGGTGGCTATTATACCAATTAAATCGGGCAACAATGTCCTGGGACTCCTGCAACTCAACGATCATAGAAAGAACCGCTTTACTCTCGAATTGATAACTTTCCTGGAAAATATCGGTTGCAGCGTGGGCATCGCCATCGAACGGCGACTCATGGAACAACAATTGATGAGAAAAAATGAAGAATTGAATGATTTCTCCCGCAGAGTAAGCCACGACATCAAGGGACCTCTGAATATCATCAAGGGTTTCGCCCTGACCATAAAAAAACGCCCGGAACTCTTCGATAAATATTTTGACCAGATCAACCAGCAATCGGACAAGATCCTCTCTTTCATAAACCGACTTTTAAACCTCTCCCGCTCAGGAAAAACCATAGATAAAAAGGAAAAAATCCACTTGCCCACGTTATTGGAAAATATATTCAAATCCACAAAACCCGAAGATGTGGACGCGGAACTAATTAGTTTTTGCTTAAAAACCCATATTCTTTTTCGGCATGGGTACTTGTTTTACCTTTTGGAATTACCCTCAAACTGCAAGGTATTTGCCCGATTCACCTAAAATAATGTGCAATAAAATTTAAAA
>Ga0067045_1031424_pt1 | contig 12317 bp, 10 predicted proteins | sample TerdegcTABiofilm_FD_59184 | JGI IMG/M metagenome (GOLD analysis project Ga0067045, IMG submission 59184) | Combined Assembly of (Gp0054472, Gp0054536) Wastewater bioreactor microbial communities from Singapore -Terephthalate degrading...
GACGATGCCCACCGTCCATCGATGTCCACCAGGATCGGCGAAGGCGGACGAAAACAGACGACGACGGACGAATGCGATAAAATAACTAGTTCGCCTCGGAGAACGAGGCGCGAACGAGGCGCTCCGAAGCGGAGAGGGCGCACGAAGACGACGAGGCTGCGGGGTGCGACATGGAACGAATGCTCCAGGGAGAACTGGTTCGGGAACGAACGGAAGCAAAAGAAGCGCTGCGCGGAGCGGTGCGTGAAGAAGAGGGCGGGGAGGAAAACGACTCCGTTTCCCCCGGGGATGGCGGAGCGCGCCCCGAAGGGATTTCCCGGGACTCCTTTGAGACCTGCGGGGTTTCCGCCTCCAGCGGAGCGGAAGCGGGGGATGCTGTGGGGGCTGTCGCGGCGGAGCCGCCGAAGGCGGGAGTCGGCAGGGCGATCATTTTGGTTCTGGCCGGACTGGCCATGGTGGGTCCCCTCGCCATCGACACCTATCTGCCGTCGCTCCACGTCATCGGCAGGGAATTCGCGGTGGAGCAGGTGCTCGTGCAGCAGACGCTCAGCGTGTACCTTTTCTTCTTCGCCTTCACGATGCTCTTTGCGGGCACCCTGTCCGACTCCTTCGGCCGCCGTCCGGTCATCCTCGGATCGCTCGTGCTCTACGTCGCGGCCTCTTTCGGCGCCGCGCTGTCCCCCTTGTTCGGACACCTCCTGTTCTTTCGAGGACTGCAGGGCCTTGCGGCGGCGGGCGGAGCCGTGGTGGGGAGGGCGGTCGTGCAGGATCTCGCCTCGGGCGCCGAGGCGCACCGGGTGATGTCCTACATCACCATGGTCTTCGGCCTCGCTCCCGCCATCGCCCCCATCCTCGGCGGATGGCTGCACGTGCTCTTCGGCTGGAGATCGGTCTTTCTCTTCCTCGCGGCCTTTGCCCTGCTCATGAGCGTCGCGCTCTTCCGTCTGCTTCCGGAGAGCCTTCCCCGGGGGATGCGCCACCGTTTCCGGCCCGCGGGTATCCTCGCCGACTACGGAAAAGTCGTCCGGAACATGCGCTTTCTCCGGCTGATCCTGTCCATGGGAACCTTCTTCATCGGATTCGGGCTCTACATCGGCTCGGCGGCCAGTTTCGTCATCAACATCCTCCACCAGCCCGAGACCGGTTTCGGCTGGCTCTTCGTTCCCCTCGTGGCCGGCATGGTCACGGGGTCCGCCACCTCGGCGCGGCTGACGCGCCGCTTTTCCACCGGAGCCATCATCCGGATCGGTTTCGGCGTCATGGGGGTGGCGGCGCTGTGCAACGTGGCCTACACCGCCCTGTTTGCTCCCGCACTCCCCTGGGCGGTTCTGCCCCTCATGCTCTACGCCTTCGGCATGAACATCGCCGCGCCGGGGATCACCGTCACGGCCCTTGCGCTCTTTCCCGAAAGCCGGGGCTTGGCGGCCTCGCTGCAGGCCTTCGTCCAGACCCTCATCCTCGCCGTCGTCTCGGGGTTTCTGGCGCCGCTGCTCTACGACAGCGCCTTCAAGCTCGCCTGCGGCGTGCTTGCGGCGCTTCTCTCAAGCCTCGCCCTGTATCTTCCGGAGATGCGGAAAGTGCGGGCGTAGGCGCGGACACCACTGACATCAGGACCCGGGATCGTCACAAGGAGTTTCGGACGCATTGCGTGGAGGTTCGGGCGTTTCCGACATCAGGCCCCGGATCCGGATCGTCTCGAAGGACTTCGGACGGCGCGGGCGGAGGCGCAACGCGCCTCCTTGCCTGAAGGAGTCCATCAGAGCCTCCCTCGTCCCCCTGCGTTGCAGGGGGATTTTTGCTGTGCATTTGCAGGAGCTTCGTTGTGTTCGGCGGCCACGGCGGAAGAGGCGGTGGTGGATCGCCGAGGGGTGGAAACAGTATTGTTCTCGTGGAAAACAACACACATGGTTTAGATTTCCTATAAGGGATTGTCTTTGTACATCACAAGGAATTGTGGGATTTTGTGGGGTTGAAGGCGGACAATCGGGACTTGCGGCAGGATTGAAAAATAAGAGAAGGTGAATATACTGAGAAAAATCTCCTCTTTTTTGGAGGTGGATCGGAAATGTTATTTGTTTCTTGGAGAAGTGAGGAAGCGCCATGCGCATGACGGTTCATATTGAATCCAAACAGAACGGTCCCGTGCGTCTCCCCGAAGCGTACCGGCATTATCTGCAGGCCGCCGTGTACGGGCTCCTCTCGGAGGACCTTGCAGCGTTCCTCCACGGTCCGGGGTTTCTCTTCGAAAAACGTTCCTTCCGCCTCTTCACGTTCTCCCGGCTTCAAAGCGTCTCCCCTCCCCGAAGAGAGAAAGACGTTCTTCTCTTCGACTCACCTCTCTCGTTCGTTCTTTCTTCTCCCGTGCTGAATATTCTCGAGGAGTGCGCCCGGGGGCTTCTTTCGGGGCGGCTGTTCCGTCTGGGTAACAACGAACTGCTCTGTTCCGGCGTGGAAGTGGCGGCTCCCGTGGTGGTGGGAACGCGGGTTCTGCTGCGCACTCTCTCACCCATTACGGTCTACTCCACGCTGCGCAGAGGGGACGGGCGTCCCTACACGGTGTATTACGAGCCGCAGGAAACGGCCTTTTCGGAACAGATTGCGTCGAACCTCCGGAAGAAACAGGCCGCTCTCGCCGGAACGGCGGAGAAGAACTGCCCCGGCGAACGCGACGACCCGGAGGTTTCGCAAGGTCCTTTGCTTCGTTTTCGCCCCGTGGGAAGGGTGCATCGCGTGACCGGCTTTTTTTCTCCCGGGGATACCTTTCCGGTGAAGGGGTGGGACGGTCTGTTCCGTCTCGAAGGGCCGCAGGAGCTGTTGCAGCTCGCACTGGACGCGGGGCTGGGTGCGAAGAATTCGAGCGGTTGGGGATGCGTCGAACTGGTGCGGGAGGCGGGAGATGCGGAGGAGGTGACCGGAGCGGTTTCTGCGGTGCCTTGCGGATAAGGTTCCGCGCCGGAGGGCGGCCTCAAGGATATGTGGGATGGCGTGGCGTCGGAGAACGGGAGAGGAGGGAAGAAACCGCGATGGGAATGGTGTCCGCGCTTCTGGAGATCGGAAAAACGCTTGGCGGCGATGAACTGGAGTGCGCCGTGAAGATGCCCCTGGCCTCGGGCACGGAGATTCGCGTCTGGCTCGACGTGGAAGATCCCCGGAAAAGCCCGCTTCGCGTCCGGGGTGTGGCGCGTGTGGATCTGAATGAGATGAGTGCCAAAAGGAAACGGAGCTATCTGTACCGGGAGCCCGACGGAAGCAATTTCTCCTTCTGTTATTCCCCCGTGGTGCGCATGCAGAAGAAGGAGCTGAGCTTCGACGAGGCCTATTTGGAGAAGCTCGGGACAAAGGTCCTTGCGGAGTTCGAATCGCCCCGGAGCCCGAAGGGGGGATCGGGGAAGGGGAAAAAATCCTCCGCCGGCGAATCGGTGCAGGTCTTTGCGCCGGGAAGCGTCGCGCGCATTCTGGAGGGGCTTCGGGAACATCGAGACGAGCTGGTGCGGCAGGCCGAAGCAGCACTGTCGGAGGCGAAGCGGGACAAAAAACCCCTCTCCTTCGTCCTCGTCTTCGGCGTCAAGGACAACATTTATGGCAAGGAGACGTTCCTCTATCCGGGAGATCCGCCGGTGGAACCGCTCTTTTCCTCCTATTTTTGGTCGAAGGTCCGGGAATCCCGTTTGAAGAAAGCGGGAGCGCTCTGCGCGCTCTGCGGCAAAGAAGAGAAGCACGCGGGCAATTTAGATGAGATCTTCGCCTTCGCCACCTTCGACAAGAAGAGCTTTCTTCCCGGCGGGCAGGACCGGCCCGAGAAGGTTTTTCCCCTCTGCGGAGAGTGTCTGCGCTGGCTTTTCCGGGGGCGGGACCACGCGGACACGGTCTTTCGCGAGGATCACCTGGTGCGTCCGCTCCACGTGACGGTGGTTCCCGAGCTGTTCGGGGTCGGCCCCGGCATGCGTTTCCGGCGGCTCGAGGCCAAGACGAAGAATTTTCTCGGCACAGGGCTCGTCAATGCGGGGTTCGCCTTCGAGGAACTGCTCGACCGGGATGATGTGCTGGTCTACCACTTTCTCTTCTGGGAGGAGGCCCAGGCTCAGGAGCGCATTCATCTTCTGGTGGAGGATGTGCCGCCCCTCCGGCTGCAGCGCCTCTTCGGCGCCTGGCGCCGATCCTGCGAGATGTTTTTCGGGGCGGGGAACACCTCGGGAAAGGAAAGGACGATCGGGAAGGAGCAGCATCTTTCGTCAGGGCTGCGCTTCCTGTTCGTCGTTCTGTCCGACTTTGCGGGGAAGAGCAGGCAGGACCAGACGGCGCTGCGGGATATGGCGCTTTCCCTGGCGGGCAAGCTGCTTTCCGGCGAGCGGGTGGATCCGGCGCCGCTCAAGGGGCTTTTCTGCCCGCGTCTTCCGGGGATTCTGACCGATCCGGATATGCCGACGTGGAAGAAATGTTCGATTCTTCGGAGGGCGGAGCGCCTTGTGGATTTTCTGGCCCGGGCCGACGAAGCGCGTTGCGGCGGAGCGGGCGGAACGAACGGGGAGGAGGGAAACTGCATGATGTTGGAAGAAGAGGGCGTGGCTACGAACGGAGAAACGGGTTTGGGCACTTCGGGTACAGGGGATGCGGCGGGTTCGAGAAAATTCCTTCGGGAGCGGATCGAGGAGATGATGGAGGCGTTTGCCGATCCCTATCTACAACAGCCTTTCGGACGCGGGGTGTTCCTCGCCGGGGTGCTGCTGGGCGTGTTCGCCCGGGAGCAGGTGAGAGGGACGGGGCCGGCGGAGCAGGAGAAGAAAAAGGCGGTGGATGTGGCCGCGTCGCCGCTGTTCAAGCAGCTCAACTTCGGGCGGCTTCGCCTGCGCGATCTCAAGGGCCACCTCGGGCGCCTGCCGGGGCTGATCCATCAATACCGGATCGACTATGCCGGCCCCGTGCAATCCTTTGCGGGAGAGGTGATGTGCCTGATTCTGGAGGGAGAACAGAAGGAACTCGGACCGGAGGGCAACTTCGCCTTCGCGGCGGGCTTTCTTGCCGCGCCGAGCTATTTCTGGCGCTGTTTCGGAAAACAAGTTCCCGCGGATGTCGTCGTGGACGAATCCCTTCCGGGGGACGATGCGGCATCAGAGGAGGACGCTTCCGGCGGAGAGGGCGACGGAGAGTGAGGACAAAAGGAAAGACGGAAAGGTTTTTCGGTCGGGGAGTCCATGGACTCGGTAGCCCCTGCGATGCGGGGTTCATCACGGTCATGGCCGGGGCGGGAGCACGACGAGGAGGAATGCGATCATGGCGTTTGCGGGACGGAGAGAGTTCTTTTTCGCCTACACGGTGACGGATGCGAACCCGAACGGTGATCCGCTCAATGCGAACCATCCCCGTTACGACGAGGATACCGAGCAGATTCTTGTATCGGACGTGCGCGTCAAGCGCACGGTGCGGGATCAGTGGCTTCGGGAGGGAAAGTCGGTGTTCGTCGACGGAGAGACGAACACCCTGAAGGACCGAGTGGAGACCCTGCGGAAGGCCTTTGGTGTGACGAAGGGCGAGGAGGCCATGCGGCACTGCGTCGACACGCGCCTCTTCGGCGTGACCTTCGCGCTGGGGAAGGAGGCTTTTTCCTGGACCGGTCCCGTGCAGTTCAAATGGGGGCGTTCGCTGCACCGGGCGAAGGTGGAAACCGTGCAGGGAACCGCGGCCTTCGCCACCAAGGAGACGAGCGGGCAGCGTTCCTTCCGCAGTGAATATCGGGTGCCTTTCTGTCTCATCGGCGTCTACGGCATCGCCAATCAGCATCCGTCGGCGACGACGGGCGCCACGGAAGAGGATCTCGATGCACTGGTCGAGGCCCTCTGGAAAGGAACGGCCAATCTGATCACCCGGAGCAAGATGGAGCACCGCCCCCGCCTTCTGCTGGAGATCCGCTACCGGAACGGGTTCGACGGCGCCATCGGCTCCCTCGACGAGAAGGTGCGCCTGGTGCGCCGCGACGGAAGCGTGCTCTCCGAGGAGGACCAGCGCATGCTGCGCACTCTCGGCGGCGTCGCGCTCGACATGGCGGGCATCGCCGAGCGCCTTGCCGCGCTTCAGGACTCCGTGGCGGCGGTGCACCTGCTGCGCGATGCGGATCTGGTGCCGACCGGCTGGAACGCGGGGGATGTGCTCGGAGAGCGCTATCGCGAAGAGACGAGGTGACGCGGCATGGCGTGCGTCTTCGAGGTGCGGGGGCGTCTTGCCATGTTCCGCAAGGGATACACCACGACCTCGTCGGTGTCCTTTCCTCTCCCGCCGCCGACGAGTCTGGGCGGTCTTCTGGGAGCGGTGCTGGGGTTCGACTCCGGCGCCGCGACGGCCGGCGAGAATGCGCATTTCTGGGATCGCCTGGAGGGGACGCGGGTTGCCCTGCGGATTCTGGAGCCGCTGCGCTATTACCGAGGGACCGTGAACTTCTGGAACGTCAAGAACCCTCAGAACAATGCGCATATTCAGGTAAAGCACCAGTTTCTCCGCGACGTGGCCTACCGCGTCTACGTGGAGGGGCCGCTTGAGGATGCTCTTGAGGCAAGGCTTTCCAAAGGTGAGTTCGTCTACACGCCCTTTCTCGGCGTGGCCTATGCTCTGGCGGACCTGCGCTGGATCGGAAGGAGCGAACGTGGCTCCGTCCGGGACGGGGCCGTGGAGGTGACGTCGGTGGTTCCCGAGGCGGAGGGACTCGTGTTCGACCTGTGGTCATCCGGAGGAGCCTTTCGGGAAGTGTTACCCCTCCGGATGACCAGGGAGCGTGCCCTCGCGCAGACGATCTCCGTCTATTTCGCTCCCGATCCGGTAAAGCCTCTCGTGCTCAAGGAAAGAGGGGGTGCCGATGTCGCACGATGCGGCGATGACGTCGTGGCTTTCTTCCCTGCCTGGTGAGGTGTGGAGTCATCCGGAGCGCCCTTTGGCGGAGCATCTGCTCGGAACCGCCCGCCTCGCGGAGGAACTGCGGGCGCTCCAGGGGCTTTGGAACGCGGAGGACGGGGTGACGGAGCGGTCGCTTCTGGCGCGGCTGTGCCTGACCCACGATCTGGGGAAAATCCACCGGGAGTTCCAGAAGTGTCTTCGGGGGAAGGGCCGGGGGCGTCCCCATGCCTTTCCTTCGGCGGTGTTTCTGCTCTTTCTGCTCCTCGCGGAGGGATGTGCGGACATCTCGTCCCTGGAGACCGTGCGGTCTCACCACGCCCGCATCCGTGCCCGGGAGGAGGCGGAATCCTTCTGGACCGAAGGCCTTGCCCGGAGTAAGGTGCGCCGGACGCTGCAGCGCTATAAAGAGGAAATCGGCGAGGTGCTGGGCGACCGCGGCCTGCAATGGCCCTTCTCGTTCGATGAGGGTGCGGCCGTCCGTTTCGCCGGAGACGTTTTCCGCGGAATCGGAGAACGAGAGCCCGAGGAAGAGTGGCTTCGGTTTCGTCTGTTTCTCTCCCTGCTGGTCACGGCGGACCGCATGGATGCCCTTGGAGTCCGTGCGCTGGAACGGAGTGCTCTTCCCTCTTCGTCCGCCGCGGCGCCTTTTCCGGCGCCGCCGAAAAAACGGGAGCTGGACGCCTGGCGGCAAAAGACCTACGAGGCCTGCCTGAGCGGGGCAAGGGAGGCTTTTCGCGGGCCGGGGATCTACGCGCTCTCCCTGCCTACAGGAGCGGGGAAGACCCGCATCGGCCTCGACACGGCCCTCTTCTTTGCGGAAGAGACGAAGGCCGCCAACATCGTCTATGCGCTCCCCTTCATCGCCATCGTGGAACAGAACGCCGCTGTGGCGCGAAGCCGCTTCGGTGCCGAGGCAGTGCAGGAGGACCACAGCCTTCTCGAAATCCGGGCGGATCCGGGGGGGAGCGGGCGGAAGAACGACGGCGCCGCTCCGGCGCCGAAGAACCGGGGAGAAAACGATGCCGGCGGGAGCGACGGCAAAGCGGACGACGAGGGCGGTTCCCTGCGCAGAATGCTCGCGACGTTTCGCTACTGGAACGCCCCGGTTACGGTGACCACCTTCGCGCATCTCTGGGAAGCCCTTTTCGACGCGCGCCCCAACAGCACGATGGACTTTCATCGTTTGACGAACGCCGTGGTCGTTCTCGACGAAGTGCAGAGCATTCCTCCGAAACTCTGGGAGGGATTCGGCAAGGTGATGAAGCTGCTCGTGGAGCAGCGGAGGACGACGTTTCTTCTCCTCACGGCGACGCAGCCCGAAATCGCTCCCGGGGCCGTTGAACTGGCGCCCGAGGAGCTGCGCGTTCTTCCCGTGACGCGGCATGAATACCGTATTTTCGGCGGCAGGCACGCCATGGAGGAACTGCCGGACCTCCTCGATGGATATCTGGACAATCCGGAATCGTCGGGGCTGGTGGTGTGCAACACGAAACGAAGCGCCCTCGACGCCTATGACCTGCTGTGCGGGCTGGAGGAGAAACGGAGCGACCGGCGGAGGCCGGTGCTCTTTCTCTCCCGCTGGATGACGCCGGCGCACCGCTCCCGCGTTCTCGAAACTCTGCGGGAGCTGGAACAGGAAGGCAAGCCGCGTCTTCTCGTGGCCACCCAGGTGGTGGAGGCCGGCGTGGACCTCGATTTCGACTGGGTCTTCCGGGATCTCGGCCCTCTGGACTCGATTGTGCAGGTCGCGGGACGCTGCAACCGTCACGCCCGTCCCGGCTTCGCCGGCGTGGTGTTCGTGGCCGAGCTGGAGGACCGGCCGGAGAAGAGACAGCGCAAGGAGAACGAGAGGTACAGATCCTTCGCCTCCTACGTGTATTCCGTTGTGCTGCTGGACAGAAGCCGGAGAGCACTGGGCAGCCAAAAGGGAGTTCTGTGCGACGGAACCATCTGTGAGAAGGATGTTCCCAGCCTGATCCGCGCCTATTTCGAGGAGGTCGGGCGGAGTGTCGAGGACGACGAGCTCTGGTCCGGCATCGAGAAAGGCGCGTGGGATGCACTGCCGAAGCTCTACGAGGACGAGACGAGTTTGCCGCAAGACCTCGTGACGGTCTTTGTGGAATACGGCCTTGAACAGGGCGTTTCGCTGGGTGGCATCCTGAAGGAACTCCAGGAGCTTCCCAGGGGTCTCGAGTTCCTGGACGAACGGCGGCGCCTGACACGCCTTTTGCAGAATCACGCCATCCAGGTGCCTCTGAAAGAGATCGAACGATGGGAGGCGGAGCAGGGAGGCGCCGTGTGGAGCGACCGCCCGAACCTGTTCGAGTTCGTCGGAGAGGACGACCGCACCCGGTTCCTGGCGGAGGCGGTTTTGAGCGACGAGGTACGGTGGGGGGAAGAGGGACTGAGACCCTACGGCCCGGCGGGGTTTCATCCCGCCGGAAAGCGGCGGGACGATGACTGGCCCGATTCTTTCTGAATCCGCCCGCATCGGTGGAACGCTGGTCTGGTATGCCGCGATCTGTTCGCGCCAGGTGTGGCTCATGGCCCGCGGCGTGGAGCCTGACCGGCGGGACGAACTGCTCCGCCTCGGGCGACTGAACGACCGGGAAACCTACGTCCGCGACCGGCATGATATTTCCTTTGGGGACAACCGCTTCGACATCCTCCGCGAAGAGGACGGCACCCTCGTCGTGGCGGAGGTGAAGAAAAGTTCGCGAAGCATGGCCGCCGCAAGGCTCCAGCTTGGTCACTATCTGTATGAGCTGGAGAAGCAGGGCCAGGAGGCGAAGGGGGTTCTGCTCTTTCCCCAGGAGCGTCGCCGGGAGGAGGTGCTCCTGGACGAACCCCTCCGGAAGCGCCTGGACCGGATCTACGAGGAGATCAAAGCCATTGCGGACGCTGCGTCTCCGCCGCCTCTTGCGCGCACTTCCTATTGCCGGTCCTGTGCCTACGGCGAATGGTGCTGGAGTTGAAGGTACTCTGATCCGGATGCGTGCCGGAGCCGAAGCGGGCAGAACCGGAGTGGCGTGGGGCTTGAACGATCGGGCGGAAGGGGCGCCCGAAGCCGGACCGGCGACTTTGAACGCGGAACCCGAGCCTTGTCTCCAAGCACTAAGGAAGCTCTGAATAAAGGCCTTGCGCTTTTCCTTGACTCGGGTCGCACCAGGCTCTGCGAGGCTGACGCAGCCTTATTCAGAGGCTTCCTAAAGTAAAGCTCTGCACCCAAACGCGGAACCCGAGTTTTTCCCCCAGGCTTCTGAATGCGCGAGGGGAGGTAACGAATGGGACGTACGCTGTACCTTCTTTCATCGGGAGAGCTGAAGCGCAAGGACAACACCATCGTCGTGGAGAGCGAGACCGGACGGCGTTTCGTTCCCGTGGAGACGACGGACGAAATTCTCGTGTTCGGGGAGGTGACGCTGAACAAGCGTTTTCTCGAGTTCGCAACGACGACGCAACTGATCCTTCATTTCTTTAATCATTACGGTTATTATCAGGGAACCTACTATCCACGGGAGCACCTCAACGCGGGCGCGGTAGTGGTGGCCCAGGTGAAGGCCTACCTCGACGGAGCGGAGCGCCTGGTCTTGGCGCGACGCTTCGTGGACGGGGCGACGTCGAACATGGAGAAAGTCCTTGCCTACTACGCCAATCGCAAGGAGATTCCGGAGCGTCGAGAGTGCATCGACGAAGCTGCGGCGGAACTCCGTCGCTTTCGCGAACGCCTGGAGGACGCCGAGGACGTGGCACAGCTCATGGCCTTCGAGGGGAATGTCAGAGACGCCTATTACGGTGCCTTCGACGCCATCGTGGAGGACGAGCGTTTTCTCTTCGGAGGCCGGAGCCGGCGTCCGCCGGGAAACCGGATGAATGCGCTCATCAGCTTCTGCAATTCCCTGTGCTATGTGGCGGTGCTCTCCCAGATCTACCGGACGCATCTGGATCCGCGCATCGCCTACCTGCACGAGACGAACTTTCGCAGATTCAGCCTGAACCTTGATCTGGCGGAGATTTTCAAACCGATCCTCGTGGATCGGGTCATCTTTTCCCTGCTGAATCGAAAGGCGCTTCAGCCGAAACATTTTTCCACCTCCGGCGAGGGCGTGCTGCTCACCGACGCGGGGCGGGAGATCGTCCTCAAAACCTGGGAGGAGCGCCTCCAGGGTACCATTGACCACTCCACGCTGAACCGCAAGGTGAGCTACAGAACTCTTTTGCGCATGGAAGCCTACAAGCTGGAGAAACACATTCTCGGGGATTGTCCTTACGAGCCCTTTGTTTCCAGGTGGTAGCCGTGTTCGTCATCATGGTCTACGATGTGGGGGAAAAGCGAGTCGCCCGGGCATTGAAGGTGGGGCGGCGCTATCTGTCCTGGGTACAGAACTCTGTCTTCGAGGGTGAACTCTCGCCCGCGGTCTACCAGCAGCTCAAGGCGGACATGCGGCATGTTCTCGACAGGGAATACGACAGCGTTATCTTCTACACCTGGCGCACCGAGCGTTACGCTACCCGGGAAATCCTGGGTCAGGAGCGGGGAAGCGGGGATCAGTTTCTCTGACGGAGCGTCAAGGCAATGCCGGATCCGAAACTCTCTCATGCGCCTGTCGTTCCTGTCGTCCTTGCTGTTTTGTTGCCTCATGTCGATTACCTCGTCCGCCGTCTGGAGCCCACACCGTTATCGTCCTTGTTGTTGTGTTTGTTGCTGTTGTTCTTGTTGCCCCTGTGGTGCCTGTTCTTCTGTCCATGTTTGTGTGGCTCTGCTCCGGGAAAGTTCACCATGTGGGACCAGCCGACGCCGCCTTTGAAGTTTGCCTGCGTCCACCCTCGGTAGCGTGTAAAACCCGGGAGATCGACGCAGCGAGGCAAGACTCCCGAATTCTGTGACGGCAACGAGTTCGACGCAACACGCATCTTGACAACCGTAATGTTTCTTGCTCTGGCCACCCGACGGAAAAGCGGGTATGATGAATGTCGCGGCGGGGTTGTGAGCCTTCCTACGAGGGATGGAAACTTTCCTCGTCCTGGAACTGTTCTATGACCCTACAGGGTTGTGAGCCTTCCTACGAGGGATGGAAACGTGACAGTCGGTGTTTTCGAAGCATTTTCAAGTCCAGTTGTGAGCCTTCCTACGAGGGATGGAAACAACAGCACCTCCATTTCCTCTTTTTCACGTTGGATGTTGTGAGCCTTCCTACGAGGGATGGAAACACGATACCCGCACGGATGCTGTCGACATCCTTCGACGTTTTGAGCCTTCCTCCGCTGATAGGGTACACTTTGGTGTCCGTTTTTTTCTACCCCTCGTTATACTCCAAGCTTCTCTCGGAGGGCTTCCTGAAGGGTGCTGGAGAAGTTGATCTTGTGTTCCACGGCCATCTCGTTGAGCCATGCCGGGAGGGTAACGTTCTTGCTGACGGATTTTTTCGCTTCCT
>Ga0067045_1031425_pt1 | contig 12311 bp, 13 predicted proteins | sample TerdegcTABiofilm_FD_59184 | JGI IMG/M metagenome (GOLD analysis project Ga0067045, IMG submission 59184) | Combined Assembly of (Gp0054472, Gp0054536) Wastewater bioreactor microbial communities from Singapore -Terephthalate degrading...
CGACGAAGCCTACGAGCCGTTCGCGCAGCACAGCTTCATGGGCCGCCTGCCCGAGTTCGAAAACCTGGTGGTGATGCGCACCGTATCGAAACTGGGCCTGGCCGGCATCCGCCTGGGCTACCTGTCGGCCGCGCCGGCCCTGCTGGCGCAGTTCGAGAAGGTGCGCCCGCCCTACAATGTGAATGTGCTGACGCAGGCGGCGGCCGAATTCGCGCTCGAGCACCTCGACGTGCTCAATGCGCAGGCGGACTTGCTCAACAGCGCGCGCGACGCCCTCGCACGACGCCTGGCGGAACTGCCCGGCGTCACGGTATTCCCCTCGAAGGCAAATTTTCTTCTGATTCGTGTGGCCGATGCCGACGATGTTTGCGCAAAACTGCTTGCCCGCAGGGTTTTAATTAAAAATATGAGTAAAATGCATGCTGCGCTGGTCAATTGCCTGCGCATCAGCGTCAGCACCCCGGAAGAGAATTCCCTTTTTTACGATGCCTTCAAGGCATCCCTCGTTTAGCCTATCGCCAGAGCCTCCCATGAACCGCACCGCAGAAATCACGCGCAACACCAATGAGACGCAAGTTCGCGTCGCCCTCAACCTGGACGGCACCGGCCAGCAAAAGCTGAACACCGGCGTGCCCTTCCTCGACCATATGCTGGACCAGATCGCCCGCCACGGCTTGATCGACCTCGATATCGAAGCGACGGGCGACGTGCATATCGATAACCACCATACGGTGGAAGACGTGGGCATCACCCTGGGCATGGCCGTGGCCAAGGCCATCGGCGACAAGAAGGGCATCCGCCGCTACGGCCACGCCTACGTGCCGCTGGACGAGGCGCTGTCGCGCGTGGTGCTCGATTTCTCGGGCCGCCCGGGCATCGAATACCACATCCCGTTTACGCGCGCCATGATCGCCGGCTTCGACGTCGACCTGACGCTGGAATTTTTCCGCGGCTTCGTCAACCATGCGGGCGTGACATTGCATATCGACAACTTGCGCGGCACGAATGCCCACCACCAGTGCGAAACCGTGTTCAAGGCCTTTGGCCGCGCGCTGCGCATGGCTGCCGAGCTCGACGAGCGCGCGGCCGGCATCATTCCATCGACCAAGGGCAGCCTGTAAGCGCCGCGCTCGCTATATTGTAGATTCCGGGATTAAACATGAATAAAATTGTGGTGGTGGATTACGGCATGGGCAACCTGCGCTCGGTAGCGCAGGCCCTGCGTGCCGTGGCGCCGGAAGCGGACGTGCGCATTTCCGGCGTGCCTGCCGACATCGACAGCGCCGACCGCATCGTCCTGCCGGGCCAGGGCGCCATGCCCGACTGCATGCGCAGCCTGCGCGAATCGGGCGTGCTGGAAGCCTTGCTGCGCGCCGCCGACAGCAAGCCCGTGCTGGGCGTGTGCATCGGCGAGCAGATGCTGTTCGACGCTAGCGAAGAGGGCGACGCGGCCGGTTTGGGCTTGCTTCCAGGCAAAGTCGTGCGCTTCCAGCTCGACGGCCAGGTGCAGGAAGATGGCTCGCGCTTCAAGGTGCCGCAGATGGGCTGGAACCAGGTGCGGCAAACGGCATCCCATGCCATGTGGGATGGCATTGCCGACAACGCCTATTTTTACTTTGTGCACAGCTATTTTGCTCAACCTCAAGTGGCCGCGCACACGGTCGGCGAGACTATCTATGGCGCGCCGTTCGCCTGCGCCGTCGCCCGTGATAATATTTTCGCGACACAGTTTCACCCTGAAAAAAGTGCTGCCGCTGGCTTGCAGCTGTACAAGAACTTCGTTCACTGGCAACCTTAACGCTCGCTCTCCGGCTTTCTTTCCGCTTTTCACTCACTCTAAACCACACTGACCATGCTGCTCATTCCCGCCATCGACCTGAAAGACGGTCACTGCGTACGCCTGAAACAAGGCGATATGGAACTTGCCACCGTATTTTCCGAAGACCCGGCCGAGATGGCCCGCCATTGGCTGATGCAGGGCGCGCGCCGGCTGCACCTGGTCGACCTGAACGGCGCCTTTGCCGGCAAGCCGAAGAACGAAGGCGCCGTGAAAGCCATCCTGCAAGCCGTGCAGGACTTTGCCGTGGAAAACGACATCGAGGAAATCCCCGTGCAACTGGGCGGTGGCATCCGCGACCTCGACACCATCGAGCGCTACCTGGACGCCGGCATCAGCTACGTCATCATCGGCACGGCGGCCGTGAAAAGCCCCGGCTTCCTGCATGACGCCTGCAGCGCCTTCCCCGGCCACATCATCGTCGGCCTCGACGCCAAGGATGGCAAGGTGGCCACGGATGGCTGGAGCAAGATGTCCGGCCACGAAGTGATCGACCTGGCGAAGAAATTCGAGGCCTATGGCGTCGAATCGATCATCTACACGGACATCGGCCGCGACGGCATGATGGGCGGCATCAACATCGAGGCCACCGTCAAGCTGGCGCAAGCCGTCAAGATTCCCGTCATCGCCTCGGGCGGCCTGCACAACATCGGCGACGTGGAAGCGCTGTGCGCCGTCCAGGCCGAAGGCATCGAAGGCGTGATCTGCGGCCGTTCCATCTATGAAGGCACGATCGACCTGGCGCAGGCGCAGGAACGCGCCGACGAACTGACCGACGCCGCCGTTTAAGCCAGCCCGGCCGGGGTGTGCCGTGCATGCCCTGGCCTGGCGACAATCTGGAACCCATCATGCTTGCAAAACGTATCATCCCCTGCCTCGACGTGACCAATGGCCGCGTCGTCAAAGGCGTCAACTTCACGGAACTGCGCGACGCGGGCGATCCCGTGGAAATCGCCCGCCGCTATGACGAGCAGGGCGCCGATGAAATCACATTCCTCGATATTACCGCCTCGAGCGACAACCGCGGTTTGATCTTCGACATCATCGAAGCGGTGGCGTCGCAAGTCTTTATCCCGCTGACCGTGGGCGGCGGCGTGCGCGTGGTGGAAGACGTGCGCCGCCTGCTCAACGCGGGCGCCGACAAGGTCAGCATCAATACCTCGGCCGTGACGAATCCGCAGCTGGTGTTTGAGGCATCGCAAAAGCACGGCTCGCAGTGCATCGTCGTGGCCATCGACGCCAAGCAGGTGTCGCCCGGCAAGTGGGAAGTGTTTACCCACGGCGGGCGCAATGCCACGGGCCTGGACGCCTTCGAGTGGGCGCGTAAAATGGAAAGCCTGGGCGCCGGTGAAATTTTGCTGACCAGCATGGACCGCGACGGCACCAAGGTGGGCTTTGACCTGGGCCTGACGCGCGGCGTGTCCGACGCCGTCAGCATTCCCGTGATCGCCTCGGGCGGCGTGGGCGGCTTGCAGGACCTGGTCGATGGCATCAAGGTGGGCCGCGCGGATGCCGTGCTGGCCGCCAGCATCTTCCACTATGGCCAGCACACGGTGCAGGAAGCCAAGCAGTTCATGGCGCAGCAGGGCATACCCATGCGCCTGGCATAAAGTACATACAAGCAGGATAGAAGAACATGCAAAACGGAACCATCGTAGCAAGCAATGCCAAGTGGCTGAAAAAGGTCAAATGGGACGAACACGGCCTCGTGCCCGTGATCGCGCAGGAAGCGGGCAGCAATGACGTGCTGATGTTCGCCTGGATGAACCGCGACGCGCTGGCGCGCACGGTGGAGCTGGGCGAAGCCGTGTACTGGAGCCGTTCGCGCAAGAAACTGTGGCACAAGGGCGAAGAGTCCGGCCACACGCAAAAGGTGCTGGAAATCCGCCTCGATTGCGACGAAGACGTGGTCCTGCTGAAAATCGAGCAGGCCGGCGGCATCGCCTGCCATACGGGCCGCCATTCGTGCTTCTTCCAGAAGTTCGAAGGCGACGAGAAAACGGGCGAATGGCAAGTCACCGATCCGGTGCTGAAAGACCCTGAGACGATTTACGCGGAAAGCAAGAGCAAATGAGTGAAACCCTGAAACGCCTGGCGGCCGTGATCGAATCGCGCAAGCTGGCCAACGGCGGCGACCCCGCCACTTCGTATGTCGCGCGCCTGTTTGCCAAGGGCGACGATGCGATTCTGAAAAAAATCGGCGAGGAAGCAACGGAAACCGTGATGGCGGCCAAGGATGCGCGCCGCGACAATGACCCGTCGAAAGTCTTGTACGAATGCGCCGACCTGTGGTTCCATTCCCTCGTGATGCTGGCCCAGTTCGACCTGACGCCGCAGCAGGTGCTCGACGAGCTGGCGCGGCGCGAAGGCCTGTCCGGCCTGGAAGAAAAGGCGGCGCGCAAGGATGAATTGCGCGACGCGGGCGAAGCAGACAAACACTGACTGACTGGAGCGTACGTGGATAACTGTATTTTCTGCAAGATTGCTGCAAAACAAATTCCCTCGACCGTCGTGTATGAGGACGACGACTTGCTGGCCTTCAAGGACATCAACCCGGCCGCGCCCGTGCACCTGCTGCTGATCCCGAAGCGCCACGTGGCCAGCCTGTCCGACTGCGACGACAGCCATACGGAAGTGCTGGGCAAGCTGCTGCGCCTGGCGCCGAAGCTCGCCGCCGAGTTCGGCTGCGCCGTCAGCTATGATGCCGACGGCGTGCCGTCGGGCGGTTTCAAGACCATGATCAACAGCGGCCCGAATGGCGGGCAAGAGGTGTATCACCTGCACTTGCACGTGTACGGCGGTCCCCGCCCCTGGCGCGGCCAGCACTGATTTCGCCGTGCGCGGGGTTCGCGTGTATACTACCGGCATTGGTTGACGCTATTCGGGCACCGGCCCGCAAGGAGAATGTGATGGGTTCATTGAGTATTTGGCACTGGCTGATCGTTCTGGTCATCGTGATGCTGGTCTTCGGCACCAAGAAACTGGGCAATATCGGCGGTGATATCGGCAAGGCCGTCAAAGGCTTCAAGGATGGCGTCAAGGGCGACGAGGATGCCCCGGCAGCCAATACCCCTCCTGCTGCGCCATCGCAAGTGGCCGATAAAAGCACTATCGACGTCGAGACGAAAGAGAAAAACAAGTTCTGATAGCGGGGCGGGGCGCTTGCCTCGTCCGGTAACAGCCCTTGTCCGCTTATGATCGATCTCGGTCTCTCTAAAATCGCCATCATCGGCGTGGTCGCACTGATAGTCATCGGTCCTGAAAAGCTGCCGAAAGTGGCGCGCATGGCCGGCACCCTGTATGGCCGCGCGCAACGCTACCTGAACCAGGTGAAATCCGAAGTCACGCGCGAAATCGAGCTGGAAGAGCTGAAAAACCTGCAGAAGGAAGTGCAGGATGCGGCCCATTCCGTCAAGCAAAGCGTGGAGAAATCCATGCATGGCGTGGAAAACTCGATTTCCGGCAACCTGGCCGAGGTGGAAAACGCCTGGCGCGGCGATTCAAATACATATGACGATGGGCATCACGACGCCCACGAAGCCATGCTGCGCGCCACCAACGATGACCTGGCCCGCAAGGCGCGAGAATTCCGCCGCAAGAAGCTGGTGCGCAATTCCGCCATTCCCGGCTGGTACAAGCAGCGCCATGGCGGCAAGCTGCACGTGCAGTCGGCGGCGGCCCGCGTGGCGCGCTTCCGTCCGCGTGCCAGTTCCTCCTCCTTTTACTCATGAGTAGCAAATCCCCGGTGGAAGAAACCTTTATCTCGCATCTGGTCGAGCTGCGCAACCGCCTCGTCAAGGCCTCGATCGGCTTCGCCATCGTCTGCGGCGTGCTGTTTTACTGGCCGGGCGCCTCGCACATCTACGATTTCATCGCCGCGCCCATGCTCGCTTCGCTGCCCGTCGGCTCGAAGCTGATCGCCACGGGTGTGGTGTCGCCCTTCCTGATCCCCATGAAGGTGACCCTGCTGCTCGGTTTCATCGTCTCGCTGCCGTGGGTGCTGTACCAGATGTGGGCGTTTATCGCGCCTGGCCTGTACACGCATGAAAAGCGCCTGATCGCGCCGCTCGTCATTTCCTCGTCGCTGCTGTTCATGGCCGGCGTGGCCTTCTGCTATTTCTTTGTCTTTGGCCGCGTATTTCACTTCATTAGCAATTTCGCGCCCTCCTCGATCGCCGTCACGCCCGATATCGAAAACTACCTCGATTTCGTCATGTCGATGTGCCTGGCCTTTGGCGCCACCTTCGAAGTGCCGGTGGTGGTGGTGATCCTCGTGCGCATGGGCCTCGTTTCCGTTGCCAAGCTCAAGGAAGTGCGCCCCTATGTCATCGTCGGCGCCTTCGTGATCGCCGCCATCGTCACGCCGCCCGACGTGGTCAGCCAGTTTTCGCTGGCCGTCCCCATGTGGCTGCTGTTCGAACTGGGCCTGCTGGTGGCGCCCGTCTTCGTCAGGGCGACACAGGCGCCGGAAGAAGCGTCGTAGCCGGCACGCAGGCAAACGCCGCTGTCCTTCCCCGGGAGCAGCGGCTCTTTTATCGCGGGTCATGTTGGTGAGCGCTCACTTTAGTAGCAGTTTGCTGAGGATGCCCAGGTTCAGCAGGATCAGGGTGCTCATCATCCAGTAGACGTGTTTCATGTCGGCACCCTGGCGCAAGTCCAGGCGTTCCAGGCGGGAGTCGAATTTTTGCTCCAGCAGATCAATCCGTGTATCGAGTTTTAATTCCAGCGCATCTATTTTCAGATCCAGGGCATTCGTCCTGGTATCGAGCTGTTGCGCCACCAGCCTGATTTCCCCCAGCAGATTGCGCTCCAGCGCCGCCAGTTCGCCGTGCACGACGACGGCTGACCCCAGCACGTCGCCCAAGGCTGCCGCATGCGCCTCGGCCTGCGGCGTGGGCACGCCTGCCGAGGCGAGGCGTTTGGCGTAATCGAGGGTGTCGAACTGGATGGGCATATGCATGGACGCTCCTGAACTCACCCTAGCAGAAAAATCGGCAAATGCCAGTGAGGAGTGCAGTGGCGGCTGCCTTCCCGTCAGCTTAATCGACAGGGATGCCAGTGATTTGCGGCGGCGCAAATGGATGCAAAAAGGGCGCCGCGGCGCCCTTTGCAAGCTGAGGATGCGTGCCCTTAATTCATCAATTCCTTGATGACTTTCACGGGCGCGCTGCCGTAGCTGAGGAATTGCTCATGGAAATCCTTCAGCACGAACTTGTTGCCCAAGGCTTGCTTGCGCTGCTCGCGCAAGTCCATGATTTCGCTGTAGCCGCTGAAATAGCTGGTCAGTTGCACTGAGCTCAGCTGCACGCGGCGCCATTTTTCCGTCGCTTCACGCTTGGTCTGGAAAGCCTGGCGCGTCAGCAGGTCCAACGCCTGTGCTTCCGTCATGCCCAGCACGTGCACGCTGTAGTCGAGTATCGTGTTGGTGACGCTGCGCAAGTTCCACTTCGAGTACATCAGCCACATTTCCGGCGCATTGTTGCCATAGCCCGATTCGAGCATCATGCGCTCGCCATACACGGCCCAGCCTTCGATCATGGCGCCATTGCCGAAGATGGACTTGATCAGCGATGGCGACTTGTTGGCGTACACGAGCTGCGTGTAGTGGCCGGGGATGGCTTCGTGGATGTTCAGGATCTGCAAGATCCAGTGGTTGTACTCGCGCAAGCTGCTTTCCGCCTGTTCCGGCGTTTCGCCGTCGAGCGGCGTCACGTTGTAATAGGTGCGGTCTTGCGGACGGTAGGGGCCGGGCGCCTCGATGCTGGCGCCGGCCACGCCGCGCTGGTAGGCGGGCGTTTCACGCACGACGAGGGGCTTTTTCGGGTCCATGGTCAGCAGGTTGTGGCTGGTTACCCATTCCTGCAATTCCGGGATCTGGCGGCGGATCTCCGGCACGAAATCGGCGGCGGCCACGTGGTTGCTCGACAGCTTGTCGATCACCATGCCGATCTTCGCCGTGCGGTCCGCCGGCTTGGCCGTGCTGCCCATGGTTTTTACCCACAGTTCGTCGGACAGGCTGTCCATGTGCTCGAGCAGCTTTTCGCGGGCGGCCAGGGCCTTCTGGTACATCTGCTCGGCGCTCACGCTGGCCTGGATATCGTAGGCAAATTTCTGCTCGTACAGCTCCTTGCCGATGCGGAAGGAGCGCGCGTTGCCATTCTGCGCCAGCGCCGCATCCTGCTCCGTCAGCCAGGCCGCATAGCCTTGCACGGCCGTGCGGGCGGCCGTGATGCGGGCGTTGTACAGCTGTTTTTCCGTCGGCGTCAGGATGGAGCCCTGTGCCGTCTTGTTCAGGTCATCGAGTACGCTGAGCACGCCGGCGCTCTGGGCGATGGCCAGCTGCGTGTGTTCGCGCGTGGGATTGACGATGCTGGCGCGCGCGGCGACATAGTATTGCGGCACGCTGGCGATGCGCTTGAGCAAGGTGCGCAGGCGCTGTGGCTGCGAGGCGTATTCCGTGTTCAGGATGAAATCGATGGTGCCGGCCACGTTGTACTGGGCGGGATTCCACTCGAATTCGCGGAAGGTGGTCAAGTACCAGCGGTCCGATTGCAGTTTGTTCGTCAGCAATGCCAGGTCGGTGCGTTGTTTGTCCGACATTTTGCTCGCATTCAGCTTGTCGAACTTGCCCAGCCATTCCTCGATGAAGGCCAGCTGTTTCTGGCGGCTGGCGGCGTCCGGAATGGTCAGGTTGGCGGCGCCGTCGTACTTGCCGGCGGCAATCGCGCTTTCCGGGTCCTGGCGCCACAGGGCGGTGAGGAACTGGCTGCCCAGGTTATTCATGGCACGGTCGCTGCTGGTCTCGTTGGCCGCCACGGCGGCGGTGGCTGCCGTGGCGGCGGCGCCGGCGACGACGGCTTTCTTGGCGACGGTTTTTTTCTTGCTGCTGGTGGACGCCTTGCCGTGCGGCTTCTTGGCGGCGCTGGCCGGTGTCAGCGTGAAGGCCATCATCAATGCGGCGAGCGCAACTTTATTTTTTATCAGCATCGTTCATCTCTTGAATATTTGGCTGTTTGTCATTATCAGGAAAGAATAAACTGACAATATAGGCAACAAACAACTATTGAAAGGTTGGCTTTGCTTGCCAGGGCGGCCCAAAGATTAGCATTAATTGCCGCCGTTGCGCAGATTTTTGCGCTCGCGCTGCCCGCCGCGGAGGCCTAGACGACGATGGCGCTGCCGTGCAGCAGCTCCTGGTGGCGCGCATTCAGTGCCGCCACGGCATCCTTGCCGCGTGCCATGCCGGTGGCGTGGATTTCGATGTCTTGCGTGTAGCGCTGGCTGACGCGCACCGTGTAGGACTGGAACAGCCAGCTCCAGAAATTGGTCTCGTAGACGGCTTCATCCATGTCGCGCCATTTGACGCCCGTGAGTTTCTTTTTCCAGGGCAAGATGCCGGACGCCAGCCACACGCCCGCCTCGTCGTAGTACAGCTGGTAGCTGCGCGTCGTCAGCAGGCGGTAGCCGACGATGAGGGCCGAGCCGACCAGCACGACGAAGGCGGCCCGCGTGTTGTACTTGAAGGCCAGCGGCAGGGCGGCAAAGAAGAGCAGCACGGCAATGAGGAAGGTGCTGACATAGGCCGTCCAGGATTTGCCGCACAAGAAGATGGCGCGCTGGCCGGCGCTGGTGGCGATGTAATCGGTCATGAGCAAGGAGGACAAAGAAACAGGAATAATCGCATGGAACGGGGCTCGCTGTTCATTTTTTCAAGCCCTCCTGCAGCATGCCCAGCATGTCATTGGCCGACATGCGCGCGGCCGCATCGCTGCCTTCCAGCAGACTGTCGGCCAGGTCGCGCTTGTGCTGGTGTAATTCGACGATGCCTTCCTCGATCGTGTGCTTCGCCACCAGGCGGTAAATGGTGACGGGGCGCAACTGCCCCATGCGGTGGGCGCGGTCCGAGGCCTGGTCTTCCACGGCCGGATTCCACCACGGGTCCATGTGGATCACGTAGTCGGCCGCCGTCAAATTGATACCCATGCCGCCCGCCTTCAGGCTGATGAGGAAAACCTCGCCGTCTCCCGCCTGGAAGGCATCGACGCGGCGCTTGCGCTCCTGCATGGGCGTGCTGCCATCGAGATACTGGTAGCTCACGCCATGCTGCTCCAGGTGCTGGCGGATGAGGCTCAGATGGTCGACGAACTGGCTGAAGACGAGCACCTTGTGGCGGTTTTCCAGCAGGCCCGACAGCAGTTCGGCGAAGGCCGCCAGCTTGCTGCTGGCCAGCCCCAGCTCGGGCGCCACCAGTTGCGGATTGCAGCAGGCGCGGCGCAGCTTCATGATCTCCGCCAAAATCTGGATGGCCTTTTTCGACGCCGGCCCTTCCACCATGGCCAGCTTTTCCAGCGCTTCGCGGCGCAGCGATTCGTACAGCGCCGTTTCCTGCGGCGACAGTTCCACCTCCAGCACGATTTCCGTGCGCGATGGCAGCTCCGACAGCACCTGCGTTTTTGTCCGGCGCAGGATGAATGGCGCGATCAAACGGCGCAGCCGCAGGCGCGCGCCGGCCGCTGCCCGCTTGTCCTGATCTTTCTCGATCGGTCCCGCGAAACGCAGATTGAACTGGTCGAGCGTGCCCAGCAAACCGGGATTAATAAAACGGAACAGATTCCACAATTCGCCCAGGTGGTTTTCCAGCGGCGTGCCGCTGGCCACCATGCGGAAATCGCCCTGCAGCGCCATCACGGCTTGCGAGCGCTTGGTGGCGCCATTCTTGATGGCCTGCGCTTCGTCGAGCACGATCGTATGCCAGCGCACGCCGGCAAACAGCGCCGCTTCCTGCTGCAGCAAGCCATAGCTGGCCACCACCACGTCGAAGGGCTGCAGGGTGTCGAGCATGTCGGCCCGGTCGCCGCTGCCGAACAGTTTTACCTTCAAGGTGGGAGCGAAGCGCTGCGCCTCGCTGATCCAGTTCATGCAGACGGACGTGGGGGCGACGACGAGCGTGGGACCGTTCGGCGCGCGGGCCAGGATCAGCGCCAGCGCCTGCAAGGTCTTGCCGAGTCCCATGTCGTCGGCCAGGCAGGCGCCCACGCCCCAGTGCGCCAGACGCGCCAGCCACTCGTAGCCGGCCAGCTGGTAGTCGCGCAAGTCCGCCTGCAGGGTGCTGGGCAGCTGCGCTTGAAAATCGTCGAGGGCGCGCAGGCGCAGCAGGTGCTCGCGCCATAATTTATCGGCCTTCACGCCGCCCGCGTCGTTGGCCAGCTCTTCCAGCGCAAACGCGGCCAGCGGGTGGATGTGCACGCCATCGGCATGCGCTTCGCCATACGCGGCCAGCTCCGACAGGCGGCGGTGCAATTCGTCGCTGAGGGCGAGGAACTGGTTGTCGCCCAGGGCCACGAAGCGGCTTTTATTGTTCTGCATCAAGTCGAGCAGGGCGCGCAAATCCATCACCTTGTCTTCGTCGATCTGCACGTCGCCGCTGGCGGCAAACCAGTCCTTTTCGCTCTTGATATTCAGGCGCATCTGGCCGCTGTCGATGCGTTTCGACACGCGCATGGTTTCGCCTTCCGGCCACGCCACGACCAGCCCGGCAGGGTCCAGCGCCTGCAGCTCGACCAGCAGTTGCAGGCCCAGCGCAGGCTGGCCCAGCAGCCACTCGCCATGCTCTTCTTCCGCCTCTTCCAGCACGAGGCAACGTCCGATCAGCTGGCGCTGCGCTTCGCGTTCCCCGTTCAGGTCGCGCCGCGCCTGCACGGCCCGGCCCGCTACATCGGCAAACACGCTTTCGGCGCCGCTGCCCGGCGCGTAATAGGCGCCGTTGTCGCGCAGCGGGCGGACTAAAATCTGCATTTTCAAGCCTTGCTGATACGGCAGCAGGTGCACGTGCAGGCGGTGGTCGGCCGTGATGACTTCCGCGTCGCCCGCGCCGCCGCCGATATCCGATTGCACGGTGACCATGGACGAGATGGCGCCGATGGCTTGCAGCACCTGTTTTTCCGCGTGCAGGGGCACGGACAGCCCCAGGCCCACGATGGCGCCGATGCGCCGGTGTTCGTCGAGGATGTGCACCACGCGCAGGCGCGTCGGCGTTTCTCTTTGCACGACGACGTTGCTGCCGTTGTCGGGCAGCGGCGGCTGCATGCCCAGCCACAGCTGCCCCTCGTGCGACTTGATGAGCAGCTCGGGCGCGCCGGCGATCAGTTCCACGCGCGTCTCGGGGTGGTCGAGCCAGAAGACCAGCGGGTGGCCGACCAGCAGCACGGCGGCCTTGTCCAGCTCGATTTCATAGCGGGGCGCCGACGAATAGTACTGCTTGAACGGCGCGATGCTGCCGGCCGCGCGGGCGTCCTGCGGCGTGAGGAAATCGATGTCGCCCGCCTCTTCGGCCAGGCGTTTCAGGCCCATGGCGCGGCCCTTGCTCCAGCCGCCGCGCGCGTCGCGCTTCTGCTCGCGCACTTCCACGGCCGTCAGGCCAAAGCGCGGGTCGAACGCCACCAGCCACACGAGGCGCGAGACGCCGCCGGCGGCT
>Ga0067045_1031426_pt1 | contig 12310 bp, 16 predicted proteins | sample TerdegcTABiofilm_FD_59184 | JGI IMG/M metagenome (GOLD analysis project Ga0067045, IMG submission 59184) | Combined Assembly of (Gp0054472, Gp0054536) Wastewater bioreactor microbial communities from Singapore -Terephthalate degrading...
CGATGCGCATGGCCCAAGGCTAAGCCGCGTCGCGTTCGGCGAAAAGAGGTCGCCAGAAACAAAGACGCCGCCGGATCGCTCCGGCGGCGCTTCGTTTGGCGGTCAGGCGTCGCTTAGGCTTGCGGCGTCGCGGCCGGAGCCGCCGTCGTCAGCTTGCAGCCGCCGCCGATGCGTTCGGCGGTGGCGCAGGGATAGACCTGCTGGACGGCGTGTTCGGCGTTGAAGCGGACGATCGAGCCTTCAGCGCCGGCGCAGGTCACTTCGACGAAGCGGCCGTTGGCGTTCTGGCCCATCAGGCGGACCTGCTGAACATCGCAGTTCGCTGCGTCCGAACCCGTCAGCCAGGACTTGACCGTTGCAGCCTGCTCGGCCGGGGTGGTGAACGGGCAGGTCGAGTTCTGGCTGATGATCTGGAGGCACTCGATCTTTTCCCAGCCTGCGGCCTTCTTCTCGATCCAGTAGCCGTCGGCGCCGGCGCAGCCGATCTCATAGATCACGACGCCCTCGCTGGAGCGGCCACGGACCTTGGCTTCATCGACCGTGCAGGCCACGCCGGCCTCGGTCGCATAGGCCTTCAGGAAGCCCTGAATGTCCTGATTGCCGGGCAGGGAGCAGGTCGGGCCCGTCGCGGCTTCGGGGTTGGCGGCTCGGGCGGTCTGCGCCTGGCTGTCGAGAATGACGCAATCGACGACCTGGGGCGGCGTGGAGGCGACCAGGATGTAGCCCGGGCCGGCGGCGCAGGCGGTCTCGTAGATCTTCACTTTTTCGGCGCTGGCGCCGAGGAGCTTGGTGTCGGTCGCCTGGCAAGGGGTCGCGCTGGCGGTGAGGAGCGCTTCCACTTCGGCCTTGACGACGGCGGGATCGGCCGCGGCTGCATTCTGTTGGCGTTCGCGCTGGCGGCGACGATCATTGCGGTCGCCGGCGATACGGGGCGGCGGGCCTTGGTCGGGACGGGCCTGTTCGCCGGCGCGGGCGGCGGCGGGCTGAGCCTGAGCGACGGCGAACGTCGGGCTCAAGGTCATGACGGCGAGGCCGGCGGCGATCCCCAACGCGCGGCTGAAACGTTTGATAGTCACTGAAAGGGCTCCCTCGGCCTCTGCTGAATGTGGCAGCCTTGGCGAGGTCTTTTGATCCGGTCAAGCGCCGCTACACGAGAGGGGTCTGGACCCGTGCTTCTCAATCAGGTTTAACCGCTGAGGGTTGCGATTGGAGACGGACTTGGCGGACGGCGCGATAAGCGATGAGGCGGCGACGACCGCGCGCGGCCTGACCTATCCGTCGGGGCCGCCGCCCGAGCCGGGCCAGGCGGTCGAGGTCGCGCCGGGCGTGCTGTGGATGCGGTTGCCGCTGCCGTTGAGCCTGAACCATATCAATGTCTACGCCCTGGCGGACGGCGACGGCTGGACCCTGGTGGACACCGGACTGAAGACCGAGGCGTCGAAGGCGGGCTGGGAGGCGGCGCTGGCCGGGCCGCTGGGCGGCAAGCCGGTCAAGCGGGTGATCTGCACCCATATGCACCCGGATCATATCGGCCTGGCGGGCTGGCTTTGCGCGCGCTTCGAAGCACCTCTTCTGATGTCACGGCTGGAATATGTGACGGCGCGGATGCTGATCGCCGACGAGGGGCAGCCGGCGCCGGATTCGGGTGCGGTCTTCTATCGCGCCGCGGGCTGGAACGACGAGCAAATCGCGCGCTGGCGGACGGGATACGGCGGCTTCGGCAAGGCGGTGGCGGCCATGCCTTCGGCCTATCTGCGACTGTCCGAGGACGACGTGGTGCGCATCGGCGACGGCGACTGGCGCGTGGTGATCGGCGAGGGGCATTGCCCTGAACACGTCTGTCTGTGGCGCGAGCGCGACGGGGTCATGCTGTCGGGTGATCAGATTCTGCCGCGCATTTCCTCGAACGTCTCCGTTTGGCCGACCGAGCCCGAGGGCGATCCCTTGGGCGAATGGCTGCGCTCGCTGGCGGCGCTGAAGGCGCGGCTGCCGGGCGACCTGTTCGTCCTGCCCTCGCACGGCGAGCCCTTCTATGGCGTCACGACGCGGCTGGAGGCTCTGATCCGGGGTCATGAAGTGGCGCTGAAGCGGCTGGAGCGGACGCTGAAGGCGCCGTGCCGGGCCGTTGATGTCTTCTCGGCCCTGTTCGCGCGGCCGGTGGGCGACGAGGTGCTGAGCATGGCGACCGGGGAGGCCATCGCGCATCTGAACTATCTGGCCCGCGAGGGGCGGGCCCGGCGCAACCGCGATGAGGCGGGCGTCGACTGGTGGACACTGACTGAGGCAGGACAATGAGCGAACACATCAAGGTCGAACTGGACGGCGGCGTCCTGACGGTCGCCTTCGACCGGGCGGACAAGAAGAACGCCATCACCCAGGCCATGTATTCAGCCCTGGCCGAGGCGACCGAGCGGGCCAAAATCGACGACGCCGTGCGGGTGGTTCTGTTCCGCAGCGAGGGCGACTCGTTTTCGGCCGGCAACGACATCGCTGACTTCATCGCCCTGGGCTCGCAGACCGGCGGCGATCTGGTCGAGATGGGGGTGTTCCGCTTCCTGAAATCCCTGGCCGATCTGGACAAGCCCGCCGTGGCGGCGGTGCGCGGGCGGGCCGTGGGCATAGGCCTGACCCTGCTGCTGCATTGCGACATGGTGGTGGTGGCCGAGGACGCCCTGCTGTCGGTTCCCTTCGTCAATCTGGCCCTGGCGCCCGAGGCGGCGTCGTCGCTGCTGCTGCCGGCGACCATCGGCCACCAGCGGGCGTTCGAACTGTTCGCCCTGGGCGAGGCCATCGACGGCAAGACGGCCCTGGCCTGGGGCATCGCCAACCGGGCGGTGGCGGCCGATCAGGTCGATTCCACGGCGCGCCAACTGGCCGACAAGCTGGCGGCGCGGGCACCCAACTCGATCCGCAAGACCAAGGCCCTGATGCGCGACGCCGAGGCCCTGTGGGGCCTGATGCAGCGCGAGGCCCACGCCTTCGGTTCGCAGATGCGCAGCCCCGAGGCGATGGAGGCTTTCATGGCCTTCAGCCAGAAACGCGCGCCCGATTTCACCAAAGCCGGCTGATTTCGCGCAAACACGATTGATTCGAGGGGGCAGGGGGTCTAGGCGCCGCGCATGAACGCCGTCGCTGCCCCAATGCCTGTTGAATCCGTAACGCCGGTCCGCATCGAGCGAGAACGATCGGGCGACGCGGCGGCCGTCGACGCCCTGGTTCTGGCGGCCTTTGGCCCCGGCCGGTTCGCCAAGACGGCGGAGCGTCTGCGCGAGGCGGCGCATCTGGCGGCAGGGTTCTGCGCCTTTGAAGGCGAGCGGCTGATCGGATCGGTGCGGCTGTGGTCGATCAACGTGGGCGCGGCGCGCTCGGTCTTTCTGGGCCCCATCGCCGTGGACGTCGCCAGCCGTCGCGGCGGCCTGGGCGCCGAACTGGTGCAGGCCTGTCTCGATGAGGCGAAGGCGATGACGCTGGATGGCGTGCTGCTGGTCGGTGATCCTCCCTACTTCTCGCGCTTCGGCTTTCTGCCTGCGCCCGACGCCGTCCTGTCTGGGCCGGTGGATCGTCGCAGGGTGATGTGGCTGCCGATCACGGAGATTCCGCCGGCCGGAGCGGTGCGTCCGGTCGCCTGAGGGCCGGTCCGACCTTCCTTTGCCGGGCGACGCGCCCCATAGTTCGGATATGACGAACCTTGCGACACCGCCCGGCCTGTCCGGCGTCGCCCAAGCTGCGCGACAGGCGCCGGGGCGCGGCCTGCCGCCGGTGCATCTGTGGCATCCCGAACATTGCGGCGACATCGACATCCTGATCCGCGCCGACGGTGTGTGGATGCACGAAGGCTCGCCCATTGGTCGAGCCGAACTGGTGCGTCTGTTCTCGACGGTGCTGCGAAAGGACCCGGACGGCTATCATCTGGTCACGCCGGTCGAGAAGCTGAGGATCCGGGTTGAGGACCTGCCGTTCCGGGCCGTGGCCATGAGGGCGGACGAGGGGGTGCTGACCTTCACGACCGACGTGGGCGATGAGGTCGAGGCGGGACCGGATCATCCCATCGTCGTCGAGACGGACGCCGAAACCGGCGAACCGGCGCCGCGCGTCCATGTGCGGGCCGATCTGTGGGCGCGGATCGCGCGGCCGGTCTTCTATGAACTGGTCGAGCAGGCGGACGCAGCGGACGGGCAGCTGCGGGTGCGGTCCGGCGACGCGGCCTTCTCGCTGGGAGAACTGGAATGAGCTGCGACAGCCTGAGGAAGCGGCTTGAAGCGCGCCTGGACCCGGTCGCGTCGTGGACGCCCGAGCGGACGGCGATCCGGTCCGACTATGACCTGAACCCCGGAACCGAGCGCCCGGCGCGCGACCTGCGGCCCGCCGCCGTTCTGGTGCCGATCATCATGCACGACGACGGCCCGACAGTGCTGATGACGCGGCGCTCGGACAGCCTGGCCAGTCACACCGGCCAGATCGCCTTTCCCGGCGGGCGGCTGGACCCCGGCGAAACGGCGGGGCAGGCGGCGCTGCGCGAGGCCTTCGAGGAGGTGGCGCTGGACCCCGGCGTGGTCGAATTGCTTGGGCTGGGCGACCCCTATGAGACGGGGACCGGGTTTTTGGTAACGCCGGTGGTCGGCTGGCTGACGAAGCCGCCCCTGGTCACACCCTCGCCGGACGAGGTGGCCGAGGTGTTCGAGGCGCCCTGGGACTTCCTGATGGACCCGGCCAACCATCGCCGGGACTATTATGACCCCGAGGAAGGGCCGCGGCGCTGGTTCTGGGCCATGCCCTATCGTGAACGTTACATCTGGGGCGCGACGGCGGGTATTCTGAAGGGGTTGTTCGGACGGCTTTATGGGGACGAGATTCAACCCCTGTCGGCGGCCGCCGAGGACGCCGCGTGAGCCATCGTCTGCAAGGACAGGACTGGCTGACGGCCTCGGCCACGCGGGCGGTGACGGCGGCGCTGGTGGCGGCGGGCGGGCCTGACTGCGCCCGCTTTGTCGGCGGCTGCGTGCGCAACGCCCTGATCGGCGCGCCCATCGACGACATCGACATCGCCACCACGCTGACGCCCGATGCGGTGGTCGCGGCGCTGAAGGCGGCGGGCTTGAGGTCGGTTCCGACCGGCATTGAGCACGGCACGGTGACAGCCATCTCGGAACATCAGCCGTTCGAGATCACCACCCTGCGCCGCGACGTCTCGACCGACGGGCGCCGGGCCACGGTGGCCTTCACGACCGACTGGGCCGAGGACGCGGCGCGGCGCGATTTCCGCCTGAACGCCCTCTATGCCGATGCGGAGGGGGTTATTCTGGACCCTACGGGCCGGGGGTTCGACGACGCGATGGCGGGACGGATCGTTTTTGTCGGCGAGCCCGAGGGCCGCATCCGCGAGGACTATCTGCGCATCCTGCGCTTCTACCGGTTCTACGCCTGGTATGGGCGCGGCGCGCCGGATGCGGCGGCGGTGGCGGCCTGCGCGGATCTGGCCGAGGGCGTCGAGCGCTTGTCTGCGGAAAGGGTGTCCAAGGAGTTGCTGAAGCTGCTGGCCGCGCCCGATCCGCGCCCGGCGGTGCGGTTGATGCATGAGGCGGGGGTGTTGGGGCGGGTCGTGCCAGAGCTGACTGACCTGACCCTGTTTGCGGCCATGGCAGCCTTGAGCGGCGATCCGGTGCTGCGGTTGTCCGCCTTGCTGCCGGCTGACCCGGCGAAGGCGGCTGAGGCGGCGCGGCGCTTGCGGCTGTCCAACGCTCAACGCGAGCGGCTGGTCGAGGCGGTCAGCGGCGAGGCGACGACGGGGCTGACGGGTGCTCAGGCGCGGGCGGCCCTCTATCGCGATAGGCGACAGGCGTTCGAGGATCGCGTCATGCGGGCCTGGGCGGCGGGCAGTGAGGCGGAGGACGCGCAGCGTCTGCTGGCCCTGGCGAAGGATTGGACGCGGCCGGCCCTGCCGGTCGGCGGGCGCGATCTGGCGCGGCTGGGGCTGAAGCCGGGGCCTGAGACGGGGCGGGTGCTAAAGGCCTTCGAGGACGGCTGGATCGCGGACGACTTCCCTGACCATGGCCATGAGGAAAGGCTCAGGGCGCTTCTGCCGCCAGCGTAAAGCGGGTGATGACCGGGCGGTGGTCCGAGCCGGTCTTGCGGCCCAGCCTGCGCTCCAGCAGGGCCAGATCGGGCGAGCGCCAGACCTGATCGATGGTCATGGCGGCGGCTGACGGAACGACCGAGGGCCAGGTGCCGGGCCAGCCGGGGGCGGGGATCAGCCCGGTCTCGGCCTGGATCTGACGACCGATGCGGGCGCTGGAGACGCTGTTGAAATCGCCCGCTGCGATGACCGGGCCGGTCATGTCGCGGCGGATGGCGGCAAGCGCAGTCGCCTGATTGATCTGACCCCATTGATACTGGAAGGGCCAGGGCCGGGTCAGGTGGGCGCCGATGATGTTGACGGGGCCGAGCGGCGTCTGGGCCACTGCGGCGACCGAGACCAGGCCGTCGGGGCGGTCGGGGATGGCGGTCAGCGGATAGCGCGAGGCGATGGCCGCACGCGCTGCCCCGCTCGGCCGATCCACGCGGGCGTTGAGGACGCGGTGAGGATAGCCCGCCAAGACGCGATCAAGTTGGGCCGAGGGCGCGTCGCCCAGTTCCACCAGCACCACGATGTCGGGGTTGGCTTCTCGGATAGAGCGGGTGATGGCCTCGATGTCGGTGTTCCAGGCCCACAGGTTGGCGGAATAGAGGGTGAGACTCGGCGCGCCCTCGCGCGGCAGGGCGCCGCCCCTTGGGAACCACTGGGGCCAGACCGCGAGGATCAGCAGAACCGTGACCCCCAGGCCGGCGATCACGGCGGGCCGCAACCGCAGCACGGCATAGAACAGGGTCAGAGCCAGCGTCGCCGTCAGGGCCGGAGCGGTGAACTGCGCCAGCAGATCGGTCCAGCGGTGGCCGATCCGCGTCAGGGCGGACAGGGCGATGCCGGCGGGCGCGGCCAGCAGACCCAGCGCGGCCAGGTGGATCACGGCCTTCAACGGAGAGATCAAGCGGACTTCCTTGCGGGCTGACGCGGTGGACCGCCCCCTTGGCCTATCCGACCGGGGCGCGTCGTGTCGAGGGCTTCACGGCGCGCTGAACGTCGAACGACGCGCGTAATCCCACGGGCCAATGCCCTTGATTTTCCGGGGTTGCGGCGTGCTGGAGCGGTTCGGCGCGCCGCAGCGACGGGCTTCAGCAGACTGATCCTCCAATCCTTGGAGATCCTTCGATGAGCGACGACGCCAGCGCGCGGCTGGGCCTGCCCTATCTGGCGGCCGGTCAGCTGCAGAAACATGTGACCCTGAACGAGGCGCTGACCCGTCTGGACGCCCTGACCCAGATGGCGGTGGTCAGCCGCACGACGACGGCCCAGCCCGCCGCGCCGCCGGACGGCGCCCTCTATATCCTGCCGACCGGCGCGACGGGCGCGGCCTGGGGCGGGCGGCCCGCAGGGACGATGATGCGCGCCGAAACCGGCGGTTGGGTCGCCGTAGCGACCCCGAGCGGCGCCCTGGCCGTGGTTCTGGACAGCGAGGAAGTGCTGGTGCGCCGTGGCGGGGCCTGGACGCCTCTTTCAAGCGGAGCGGGTGCGCCGGTCACGGCCCTGCAGAACCTGACCCGTCTGGGCGTGAATACCGAGGCGGACGCGACCAATGTTTTCGCCGCTCGCCTGAACAAGGCCCTGTGGACCGCACTGGAAAGCGAGAGCGGCGGCGACGGCGACCTGCGCTTCACCTTCAACAAGCAGGGGGCGTCCGACGTCCTGTCCCTGCTGTTCCAGAGCGGCTGGGGCGGGCGGGCTGAACTGGGGCTGATCGGAGACGATGATCTGAGGCTCAAGGTCAGCGCCGACGGCGGAACCTGGCGCGACGCCTTCTCGGTGGATCGGGCGACCGGCCGGATGATGTTCGCGCGCGGCGCGGCGCGAACCGAAACCACGGTCCTGACGAGCGGCGCGAGCTGGACGCCCCCGGTCTGGGCGCGCTGGGTCGAGGCGATCTGCGTCGGCGGCGGCGGCGGCGGAGGGTCCGGCGGGACCGGAAGTCTGGGCACTGCGCGGTTCGGCGGCGGTGGCGGCGGCGCAGGCGGCGTCTCGGGCGCGCGCTGGCCGGTCGAGGCCCTGGCCGGCGGCCTGGTCGTTACGGTCGGCGGCGGGGGCGCAGCGGGAACCGGCGCGGGCGGATCGGGCGGCGCGGGCGTGTCGAGCACGGTGTCGCTGGGCGGCGCAGTGATCCTGACTGGCGAGGGCGGCAAGGGCGGCATCGGCGGAACCGCATCCTCGGGTCTGGGCGGCGCGGGCGGGGCCGGACTGGTTCGATCCAATGCGGGAGGGGATTCGTCCAGCGCGGCGACGGGTGGCGCCGGTCAGGCCCTGAACCGCCCGGACGGGCCAGGCGGCGGCGGTGCGGGCGGTGGGATCAATGCGTCCAACGCGCCGTTCAGCGGCGGCTCCGGTGGCGACGGCGCGGTCCTGCATGCACGCGCTGCGGGCGGCCTGGGGCGCGCCACGACTGGTCTTTCGGGCCAGGCCTCGCCGGTGTCGGCCCTGTCCTGGGCCGGCGGCGGCGGCGGGGGAGGCGGGGGCGGCGACACCTTCGGCGCCGGTTCGGCGGGCGGAGCCGGCGGCCTCTACGGCGGCGGCGGCGGCGGCGGCGGGGCGGCCTTCTCGACCTCTGGCGCGGGCGGCGCCGGGGGCGCCGGCGTCGTCTGGCTGATCGCGATCGGATGAGCGCGATGACCCGATATTTCGACCGCATCGTCGAGCCCGAGTTGCTGGACGAGGAGGCCTGGGCCGCGCCCGAGCGCCTGAGCCCCGATGATTGTTTCGACCAACTGGGCGCGGACTGGCGCAGGCCGACGGCCCCTCTGGATCAGGAGGAAGAAGGATGAGCGAGGTCAGTCTGGCCGAAGGGCGCTGGCTGTGGCGCAGGCTCTATGTCTTCGCCGCCAGCGCAGCGCTGTGGCTGCTGCTGGCGCGGGCGGTGGGCCGCACGGCGCCGGCCGATCTGCCGCGCGTCGCGGATGGGTTGATGGGGCTGATCGCCCTGATGCTGGTCCTCTATCTGGTGGCGCCGACAGCGCAGCAGATGATCGCCCTGCTGGCCAATCTGCGGCTGCGCCTGGCCATGCGGGGGCGGCTATGAGCTATCGTTTGTCGCAGCGTTCTCGCGCCCGGCTGTCCGGGGTCCATCCCGACCTGATCGCCGTGGTCGAGGAGGCCATCCGCCTGACCGAGGTGGATTTCATGGTCACCGAAGGTCTGCGCGACCCGACCCGGCAGGCGGCGCTGGTCAAGGCCGGGGCCAGCCGAACTTTGAAATCACGTCATCTGACGGGACACGCGGTCGATGTGGCCGCCCTCGTCGACGGCGAGGTGCGCTGGGACTGGCCGCTGTATGGCCGGATCGCCACGGCCTTCAAGGCGGCGGCTCGAAAGTTGGGCACGCCCCTGACCTGGGGCGGGGATTGGATTCAACTGCGAGACGGCCCGCATTTCGAGCTGGATCGGAGGGCCTATCCATGAGGGGAGCCATGATCGGGCGAGCTTTCATGCGCAGCCTGACGCCGACAGGTCGGCTGGTCCTAGTGGGGCTGGCGTTGGTGGCGCTTCTGGTGATCGCCGGGCGCGGCCTGGGTTTGCGCTGGGACCCGTTCGGCCTCCAGCAACGCCGGGTGGAGAGGGCCGAAACGCACCTTGCCTGGGCCGAGGCTGATGTTGCGGCGCGCCGCGCGGAGGTCGTGGGGCAGGCGGCCCAGGCGGTTCGCCTTGAGACCCATCATCGACAAATCCTGGCCGTGGAGCGGGCGACCGTCGCGGCCGTCACAGAGGCGAAAGCGGCTGACAATGCAAAAATCCTTCTGGACGTGGAGCGGGCCCAGCGTCTGCGCGCTCATGATCGCGAGCTGTGCGGGAGCGCCCCCGATCTCGACGGTTGCGCCGCCGCGCCTGGTCCTGCCTGAGGTCGCCGCCGCGCCATGCGCTCTGGCGGTTCTGCCTGACGCCCCGACATGGTCGGATCTGGAGGCCGCCTATATGCGGCGCGGCGCCCAGATCGTGGCGTGCGACGCCGCCCGCAGGCTGGTGGTCGAGACCTTGGCGGCCGAGCGGGCGATGCAGGACGGACTGCGCGGGCATGCGTCAAAGCGAGGCGGCCTGAGATGAGAAGCGGCTGGGAGCGGCGATTATTGCCGGGCGACCCGGCAGATTTTGCCGCACGGATGGCGGACCGGCAAAATCTGCCGACCGGATCGGCGCTTCGTGCGAGATTTATTCGTTAAAAAACAATAGATTGATCTTTTTGCCGTGGCGGTGGCGTTTGGCCCCGTCCTTGCTCCTGATCCTGTCGAGCAGAAAGCTCCCGGCAGCCAAAATGGCGTCGGACATCGTCGAAGACAAAGGATGGCCAAAATGGCTAACAGCATCAACACGAACGCTGGCGCTCTCGTCGCTCTGCAAAACCTCAACGCGACCAGCCGTGACCTCAACGTCACGCAAAACCGCGTGAACACGGGCCAGAAGGTGTCTTCGGCCAAGGACAATGGCGCTATCTTCGCCATCGCCACCAATCAGCGCGCCGAAATGGGCGCCCTGGACGCCGTCAAGCAATCGATGCAACGCGGTCAATCGATCGTCGACGTGGCTCTGGCTGCTGGCGACGTGGTCGTTTCGGCTCTGTCCGAAATGAAGTCCCTGGCTGTGGCGATCGAAGCCGACGGCACCACCACCAGCGACAACTACAAGGCGCTGAAGGCTGACTACGACGCTATCCAGAAGGAAGTCGACGAAGCGCTGAAGGGCGCGACGTTCGATGGCGTCAACCTGTGGACCGCCACCGCCACCACCAGCATCAAGACCAACACCGGCGCTGCCGCTGCGAACACCTTCGTGGTCGGTATGGCTGCTCCGGCTGACGCTACGCCGGCCGGCGTGACCGCCGCTGACGTGGACACGGCCATCAAGGCCTTCACCGCCGACCTGGCGACCCTGGGCACCCAGTCCAAGTCGCTGGAGCGTCAGGTGACCTTCACCAACAAGATGCAGGACGCTCTGGAAGTCGGCATCGGCAACCTGGTCGACGCTGACCTGGCGAAGGAAAGCGCCAAGCTGACGGCTCTGCAAACCAAGCAACAGCTGGGCGTGCAGGCGCTGTCGATCGCGAACCAGTCGAGCTCGGTTCTGCTCGGCCTGTTCCGCTAATAAGACGTGGCCGGGGGCGGGCCGAAAGGCTCGTCCCTGTTCGCACGTCCGGAGACGGGAGGCGCGGCGTCGCCGCGCAATAGGGAAATGGCAGACAATGTCGCACGAGTACCTGGCGTAACCTTCATCACACCCGACGCCCTGGGGCAGGGCGCTGAAACCAATCAGCGACCGGTCAGGAGCGAAAATGACGCCGGCCGTTACCGCCTCACCATCGAGGAGGGGCCGAATGGCTTTGTCTACAAGACGCGGGATCGCGTGACCGGCGAAGTCATCCGCCAGTTGCCCCGCGAGGACGTCGTCAAAATGCGTCACAGCCCGGCCTATGGGCCTGGCGAGTTGATCAAGACCCGGGCCTGATCTTCCTGTTGCTTGGATTGCAGCGCCGCCGGCTCGCCGGACGGCGTCGCAGTCGTTTCTGCGTCGTTAACCATACGCTCAGGAATCAGCGACATTCTGGCGCTCAGAATTTGAACTGGGGCTAGAAGCCATGACCAACAGCGTTCTCACCAATGCCTCGGCGCTGATCGCGCTCCAGAACCTCAATTCGACCAACACCAAGCTGGCGGCGACCCAGAACCGGGTGAACACCGGCCTGAAGGTTCAGGGCGCCAAGGACAACGCCGCGACATGGGCGATCGCCCAGAACCAGCGTGCCGACACTGGGGCGCTGGAGGCGGTCAAGACCAGCATGAACCGGGCGACTTCTATCGCCGACGTGTCGCTGGCGGCGGGCGAGCAGATCTCGGACCTGCTGATCGAACTTCGTCAGAAGGCGACCTCGGCGGCGGATCCCTCGGCCTCGGCCACCACGCGCAAGGCCTATGACGACGAGTTCCAGGCCCTGCTCAAGTCGCTGGACTCCTTCGCCAAGAACGCCACCTTCGACGGCGAGAACATCCTGGACGGGTCCAGCACCACGGTTCTGGACTTCCTGGCCAACGTCGCGGCGACCGAAACCATTTCGATGAACCGTCAGGACATGTCGCTGACCGGTCTCGGTCTGGGCGGCACCCTTGATCTGACGACGGCCGCTGGCGCTGAAGCGGCGCGCGCCCTTGTCGTGACGGCGCTCGACACCGCCAGCGCCGGCCT
>Ga0067045_1031427_pt1 | contig 12310 bp, 7 predicted proteins | sample TerdegcTABiofilm_FD_59184 | JGI IMG/M metagenome (GOLD analysis project Ga0067045, IMG submission 59184) | Combined Assembly of (Gp0054472, Gp0054536) Wastewater bioreactor microbial communities from Singapore -Terephthalate degrading...
ACGGCTGGCAATTCGGCGGCGAGGGCCGCTGCCAGCATGTGCCTGCCGCGCCTGACTTCGTGCCACCGGCCAGCCACTGCGCCACCCTGTTCGAGGCGCGCGAGCAGCACGGCCTGGTGTGGGTGCGGCTGCAGCCGCCGTCGCAGACCCTGGCCCCGGCGCTGGCCGATCCGCCCGCGTTTGCACCCGGCGACGACCCGGCCTGGCGCACGGTGGTATGCGGTCCCTACGAACTCAACACCAGCGCACCGCGCCTGGTGGAGAACTTCCTGGATCTCAGCCATTTCGGCTTCGTGCACGAAGGCTGGCTGGGCGAACGCGGCCACGCGCAGGTGCAGACCGGCGCGGTGGAAGAAGACGAAGCCGGCCTGGTGGTGCGCGACGCCCGGGCCTGGCAGCCGCGCGCCTACGCCGGCGCGGACGCGGGCGCCTGGATCGCCTACCGCTACGACGTGCCGCACCCCTTCGCCGCCATACTGCGCAAGGACGCCACCAAGGGCGACCCGGTGAGCAACGCGATCGCGCTGTTCATCCGGCCCGACGGCCACGAGCTCTGCACCGCCTGGTTCGTGATGGCCACGCTGGGCGATGCCTCGACCGACCAGGAGCTGATCGCCTTCCAGGACGCTGTGTTCGCGCAGGACCGCCCGGTGGTTGAATCGCAATCGCCGCGCGCCTTGCCGGTGGGCCGCACCGCACCCGTGACCGAGGTGCATGGCCCGGCCGACCGTGTCTCGAGCGCCTACCGCCGCTACCTGAAACGCCTGGACATTGCGCTAGGCACCTGCTGATCGAAGGACGTGACATGACCATGACCCCCGCCCAACTCGCCGCCGCCATTCCCAAGGCCGAGCTGCACATGCACATTGAGGGCTCGCTGGAGCCCGAGCTGATCTTCGCGCTCGCCCAGCGCAACGGCCTGAGCCTGCCCTACGCCAGCGTGGACGCGCTGCGCGAGGCCTATGCCTTCACCAACCTGCAGAGCTTCCTGGACATCTACTACGCGGGCGCCAGCGTGCTGCTGCAAGAGGCCGACTTTCACGACATGGCCTGGGCGTATTTCCTGCGCGCCAAGGCCGACAACGTGGCGCACACCGAAATCTTCTTCGACCCCCAGACCCACACCGCGCGCGGCGTGCCCATGGCCACAGTGATCCAGGGCCTGGCCAGCGCCTGCGAGCGCGCGCAGGCCGAGCTGGGCGTGAGCGCGGCGCTGATCCTGTGTTTCCTGCGCCACCTGAGCGAAGAGGACGCTTTCCAGACGCTGGAAGCTGCCCTGCCTTATCGCCAGCATTTCATCGGCGTGGGCCTGGATTCGAGCGAGGTGGGCCACCCGCCGTCCAAGTTCTCGCGCGTCTTTGCGCGCTGCCGCGAATTGGGCTTCCGTGTGGTGGCGCACGCGGGCGAAGAGGGCCCGCCGGCCTACATCTGGGAAGCGCTGGACGACCTGAAGACCGAGCGCATCGACCACGGCGTGCGATCGCTGGAAGACCCGGCCCTGGTCGCCGAGCTCGCGCGCCGCCGCATCCCGCTCACGGTGTGCCCGCTCTCCAACCTCAAGCTCTGCGTGGTGGACGACCTGGCGCAACACCCGATGAAGCGCCTGCTCGACGCGGGCCTGTGCGCCACCGTCAACTCCGATGACCCGGCCTATTTCGGCGGCTACATGAACGCCAATTTCGTGCAGACCGTGGAGGCGCTGGACCTTACCCGAGACGACGTCATCACCCTGGCGCGCAACAGTTTCGAGGCCAGCTTCGTGAGCGCGGCGCGGCGCGTGGAGCTGATGGCCCTGCTCGAAGACGCCGTCGCTTAAAATAACGCCCCAGCGAGCCCGGTGCTTCCCCGGCTCGCTTTTTCATTCACGGAAGCCATGTAGAGGAACACCATGTACAAAAACCTCGTGGCCCGGTGCGCTTGCGCACTGGCAGCTGCCAGTTTTTTCATTCCCTTTTCCACCACCGCCCAGGCACAGACGCCGCCGCTCAAGGCCGCGTTCGTCTACGTGACGCCGCTGACCGAAGCCGGCTGGGTGCGCCAGCACGAGCAGGCCCGACTTGCCGTGCAGGCGGCGCTGGGCAACAAGGTCGAGACGCGCTATGTCGAGAACGTGCCCGAGGGGGCCGACGCCGAGCGTGTGATTCGCGATCTGGCACAGCAGGGTTATCGCATCATCTTCACGCCCAGCTTCGGTTACATGGAACCCACGCTCAAGGTGGCGCGCGAGTTCCCGGACGTGAAGTTTGAATCCATCACCGGCTACAAGACCGCGCCCAACGTCGCCACCGCCAACGCGCGCTACTACGAAGGCCGTTACCTGGCCGGTGTGGCCGCCGGCCGCATGGCCACGCAGGCGGGCTACATTGCGGGCTTTCCGATTCCCGAGGTGATCCAGGGCATCAATGCCTTCACCCTGGGTATGCGCTCGGTCAATCCGGGCGCCACCGTCAAGGTGGTTTGGTTGGGCGAGTGGTTCAACCCACCGCGCGAGCGAGACGCCGCCATGACGCTGATGAACCAGGGCGCCGAAGTGTTGGCCTTCCACACAGGTTCCACCGCCGTGATGGTGGCTGCGCAGGAGCGTGGCAAGCTCGCGGTGGCCTACCACTCCGACATGCGCCGTTTTGGGCCCGATGCGCAGATCGCCGCCGTGACCCACCTCTGGGGCGACTACTACACGCGCCGGGTGCAGGCGGTGCTGGACGGCAAGTGGCAGAGCGCCAGCGTGTGGGGCGGTGTGAAGGACGGCATGATCCGCGTCGACAGCTTCGGCAGCAAGGTGCCCGCGAAGGTGCGCGACGAGGTGCAGGCGCGCCAGGCCGACATGGCTGCCGGCAAGCTCGTGGTGTTCTCGGCGCGCAAGGACGCCGTGCGCGACAACCTGGGCAAGACCGTCATCGAGCCCGGCAAGGCGCTGGACGACGGGCAGATCCTGGGCATGAACTGGCTGGTCGAAGGCGTGCAGGGCTCCGTCGAGCGCTGAACGAGCTCCGGCATTGGGAAGGCCCGGTGGTATGGGCCTTATCGGTGGCGCGTTATGGGCGGGCGTGCCCAAGGCGTTAAGCTTCTCGGCATGAACGCCTACCGTGCCGCCCTCCTGCGTTTCGACGACCAACAACGCCCCGTTTACGACGCCGATGGCCTGCTGGTCATCGGCCCCGATGCGCAAGGCCGGCGCGTGGTGCGCGCCGCAGGTGCCTATGCGTCTTTGATCGGCAACTACCCCGGTGTCTCGGTGGAAGACCTGAGTGGCAAGCTGATCGCGCCTGGCTTCATCGACATGCACGTGCATTACCCACAGACGGACGTGATCGGTGCGCCCGCTGCGGGCCTTTTGCCCTGGCTGGAGAACTACACCTTTCCGCACGAGTCGCGTTTTCACGAGCCGGACCACGCACGGGAGGTAGCGGCCTTTTTCCTCGACGAACTGGCGCGCAACGGCGTCACCACCGCACTTACCTTCGCGACCTCGCACCCGGCTTCGGTGGATGCGATGTTCGAGGCGGCACGCTCGCGCGGCCTGCGCTTCATCACCGGCAAGGTGCTGCAAGACCGCCACAGCCCCGACGGCGTGCGCGACCAGACCGAGCAAAGCCTGATCGACACCGAGGCGCTGATCCAGCGCTGGCACGGTGTGGACCGGCTGGGCTACGCGATCACGCCGCGCTTCGCGCCGACCAGCACGCCCGAGCAACTGCGCGGCGCGGGCGAGTTGGCCGCGAAGCACGGCGATGTGTGGGTCCAGTCGCACGTGGCGGAAAACCTCGACGAAGTGCGCTGGGCGGCCGAGCTGTTCCCGAAATCGCGCAGCTACCTGGGTGTGTACGGTGACTTCGGTTTGCTGCGCCAGCGCGCGGTGTATGCCCACTGCATCCACCTCGACCAGGCCGACCGCGAACTGATGGCCGCCACCGGCACCACCGCCGCCGTGAGCCCGACCAGCAACCAGTTCCTGGGCAGCGGCTTCTTCGATTACCTCGCCGCCGACGCGGCGGGCATGGGCTACGGGCTGGCGAGCGACGTGGGTGGCGGCACCAGTTTTTCGCCGTTCCGCACCATGCTTGCGGCGTACTGCGTGGGTCGCGAGGGCCAGACCAAGCAGGGCCTGAGCCTCACGCCGGGGCAACTGTGGTGGCAGCACACAGCGGGCGCGGCGCGCGCGCTGGGGCTCGAAGGCGTGGTGGGCAACCTGCAGCCCGGCCACGAGGCGGACTTCGTGGTGCTTGATCCGCAGGCCACGCCCTTGCTGGCGCGCAAGACCTCGCAGGCGAACAGCCTGGAAGAGTTGCTGTTTGCGTTGATCGTGCTGGGGGACGACCGGGTGGTCGAACGCACGGTGATCGCTGGTGGCTGATCTCGCTCGCCGCCTTGGTGCGTGGGTCTGGGTGGGCGTGAGGTGGGCACCGCATTCTTATTTTTGCTCTTAGGGAATGTCCCAGTCAGCGGGTACCAGTCGCCTGCATTTGGAAATGAACCGGCGTAATTCTGGATCCGGGTGCATTTTTTTCGAGGCCATCCGCTGTGCGGGATGGCCCCGGGTCGTTGTCTCGAACCTGGCGCCCACTTAGCATCTCGCTTCCACTTTTTGGGAGGTGCGATTTGAGATCAGAGACCGCCAGTTTGTTCGCGAGGTACCGCTCGCATCACGACATGAACAGGTCGTTTCTTGTGTGGATGGGGGTCCTCGGGTGCATGGCCTTTCCACTCTTCTATCTGCTGCGTTTCACGGGAAAACTCCCACTGCGGTACGACGATCTTGAACTCAGGGTCATCGCCACATTGCTGTGTCTGGCGCTGGCGCTGCGCAAATGGTGGCCCGCAAAGGCCAAACCGTTTTATCTCGCCTACTCCTACTTCACGGCGTTCTACTGCCTGGCGTTCCTGCTGACGTTCACCACTCTGAAGAATCAAGGCGACAGCTTTTCTTTCGTGAACATGGTGATTGGTGCGGTGTGCGTCGTTCTGGTGGCCGATTGGCGCAACGCCGTGGTGATCCTGGTTGTTGGATACGCCCTCGCAGCAGTCGCGTTCTGGACATCGCAACCCAGCGTTGCATTCAATTCGGACTTCTGGATCTGGATGCCCGCACCCACTCTGCTTTTTGTGGCCGGTGCACTGTCCCATGTCGAAAAGCGGCGGGCTGCACTGGTGCGTCATCGCATGTACATGAGCTTCGCGGGTTCAATCGCGCACGAGATGCGGGGTCCCATGCAGAAGATCCACAGCGTCTTCGACACCCTGGAGCGCGACCTCCTGCGCATGGGCCCATCCCAAGCAACTGTGTCCTACACGCGTGAGCAGATCATGACCATGGCGCGTGTGCTGAACGAAGGTCGCAACGCCATCAAGCTGGGCCTGCAATCGATCACCATGACGCTGCAGCAGCTCAAGACCAAGGCGTTCGACACATCGGGCTTCACCTGCCTGTCGGCGGCGGCGTGCGCAGAGCGCGCGGTGAGCGATTTCGGCTACGAGAGCGAGACGCAGCGTGAGCGGGTACGCCTTGACGAGGTGGCCGATTTCACGTTCAAGGGCGATGACACCCTCCTCACGCTGATCTTGTTCAACCTCATCAAGAACGCGCTGTACTACCTGCCGGCTTGCCCTGGCGCTACCGTGACGGTAACGGTGGATTCCCAGCGCATTGCGGTGAGAGACACCGGCCCGGGCATCGCCCCCGAAAAACTGGAGAACCTGTTCGAGGATTTCCAGACCTCGGGCAAGGCGGAGGGCACGGGCCTGGGCCTGGCGTTTTGCCGGCGCGCCATGCGGGCCATGGGCGGCGAGATCACGTGCACGTCGTCGCTGGGCGAGTTCACGCAGTTCACCCTGTCGTTTCCTGAGGTGCCGCAGGTGGAGATCAAGGCCCATGCCGAGGAAGCCATGCGGCATGCCGCGCGGCTGCTGCGCGGTGCCCGCGTGTTGCTGGTGGATGACGAACCGATCCGTCGCCGAGCCACCCTCGCGAAGCTTCTCGACTTGGTGGGCAGCAGTTCCATTGACGAGGCCGGTGACGGCGTACAGGCGCTGGACTTGTTGCGTTCGGCCTCGCTCGTGCCGTATGACCTTGTCGTGATGGACATCAGCATGCCGGTGCTCGATGGTTACGACACCGTGCGGCAAATCCGGCTGGGCGCGGCGCCCGGGCATGAACAGGTGCCGGTATTGGCACACAGCGTGTATCCGGCGGTCGAGGCCCGCGCGAAGGCCCGCGAAGCCGGTATGGATGGCTTTCTGAGCGCGCCTTGCGACCGGTCCGGCCTGGCGGATGCGATCGTGGGCCTGCTCAAGCGCCAGCCCTTGCGCGATGACGCGAAAGACCCCGCGCCGTTCGCTGGCCGCACCGTGTTGCTCGCGGAGGACAACGCGGTGAACCGCGCGATCGTCAAGGGCTACCTGGAGACCTTGGGGCTGGAGGTGATCGAGGCGCAGCAGGGGCAAGAGGTTCTTCAATACCTGAGGGCGGGTGCGCGGCCGGCCGTGATCCTGATGGACGTGGAGATGCCCGTTCTCGGCGGCATGGACGCCACCCGCGAATTGCGCGCCATGGCCGATGCGGCGCGGAACATTCCTGTGGTTGCGCTCACAGGCCATTCAGCTGCGGAGGATATTCAGGCCGCACGGGATGCGGGAATGGATGGGTTCCTCTCCAAGCCGGTGAACGTGGTGGCCTTGCGCAAGGAGCTGGGCCGCTTGATCGGGGTGAGCCCCGTCGGCGAGGCGAACGCGGCTGGCTCACCGCCATCGCCCGCCGAGGTGTCTGCGGTGACGGCGACCAGCGCCCTGCTGGATGTCGAGCGCATCGAGATGCTCAAGCGCATGAACATCATGGCGAATCTGATGCCCGATGGTTTGGCCCAGGTGCGGCAGCTGGTCACCAGGCTGGAGCAGGCTGTGCGGGGCAACGACCTGCACAACGGGCGCCAGACACTGCATTCACTGATGGGACTGTGCGGCGAGATGGGCGCGCGTGCGATGTACGAGACCGTCAGGCAGCATTCGCGCGTGGTGGAGGGCAATGCCTGGCCGTCAGAGCCGAACTGGCTGGACCGGCTGATGGCCTTGATGGTGGCATCCGAGCAGGCGCTGCTGGCGAGTTTCGCGAGCGGGAACGCGTCGTCCTGACACTGCGGTACCCGCAGGTGCGAGAGAGAGACCCCTGGTCTCCCTCTCGCATCGCGGATGCACCCGGCCTTCGCTGAATCAGGGGCGCGCGATGACCGCGAGGCGGTCGTCCCGGTTCAGGCGGGCCCAGAAGCTGCCTTGGGCCGCATTGAAGCCCACCACGGTGGTGTTGCCGCACGCCGCGTCCACATCGGCCGGGAGGGCCGTGAGGTAGGCCGTCGCGTAAGCCTGCCGGCTCACGCAGGCCGTGGCCACCAGGGGCACCCAGGCCTTCGCGGTGGTGTCGTAGCGTGCCAGGGCACTGTTGGTGGCACTGCGTCCTGCGGGCGCCGCCAGCTCGACCACGTAGGTGTCGCCCACGGTGTCTTCGCGCAACGCCCACCCTTGCGTGGCATGCGCAGGCAAAGCCGCCACCGGCAGCTTGACCTGTTCGGTGCCGTTGCCATAGCTGCCGGGCAGGCCCATGTCGGTCCGCAGGTTCTTCGGGCGCCCATAGGCGTCGATGTAGGTGCCGTCCTGGCCGCTGATGCCGCTGACGAAGAGTTCATCACTCAGGGTGCCACTGCTTGCCGCCTGCCAGCTCAGCATCACCTGTTTTTTCAAGTCGATGGTGGTTTCGCGCACTTCCACTTCCTCGCTCGGCGTGCCCGCGTTGATGACCCGTGCGCGCTGGTTGTTGTTCAGGTTGGGGCTGTAGCTCTGGTCGCGAATGAACATGTAGCGATACATCATGGACTCCATCTCCAGGTTGCTGTTCGCGAACGAATAGCCTGGCGTGGCGCTCATGGTGCGAGTGCGGGTGTCGTGGCGGTTGAAGGTGTGGTTCGTGCCGTCGAGCAGGCGTGCGCGGCTGCCGCCTTTCGAGATGCAGGTGCTGGTGCGGTACGACAGGTCGTAGGCGCCGTTGCGCTGCACCTCCAGCGGCATGCTGGACGGATAGACCACCTTGCTGCAGTGGTCCTTGGTGCGCACGAACCGGTCCAGCAGTTTCCAGTCGGGCGAGGCCAGCTGCTGCAGGGCGTCGCTGTTGCTCATCACCGAGTGCGTGACGAAGTAGGACCGGTAGTCGATCCGGGGACCGGTGACTTCGAACACGGAGGCGTTCACGTCCACGCTGCCGGTCGTTTCTTGCTGCACCTTGAGCATCACCAGGTTCTGGATGCGTTCGTGCTCACTGAAACGTGTTTCGTAGCCTTTGTAGGCGGCGTTGCCTGAGATGATCTGGGTGAAGGGCAGGTCATTGTCGTCGCGGATCACGCTGCGCGAGTAGTGGTGCTCGTGGCCGGACAGGTAGATCACATCGTGCCGCGCGAGCAGGGTGCGGTACTTGTCGTAGACCTCGCGGAACTTCACATCGTTGACGATGGAGATGCTGCCGTCGACGATGTTCTCGCGCACCAGGCCGTAGCGGTTGCCCACGAACGAGTTGTGCGTCTGCAGCAGGATGTGGTCCACCTTCGCGCCGTGCTGGAGGATCATGGCTTCGACGAAGTCGTAGGAGCGCTCGAACCAGCCGTAGGAGATGTTGATCAGCAGCACGTTGCCGCGCACCAGCGCATAGTTCTTGTTGCGCGCACCGGGCATGTGCTCGGCATCCGCCGGGATGAAGGATTCGACGGTGTCGTGCCAGTCCTGATCGGTGCCCTTGGGCTCGTGGTTGCCCATCACCGGCAGGATGGTCATCTTGTCCTTGTAGCGCTCGGCCATCTCGCGCCATAGCGCGTACTCGGCCGGTGTGCCGTTCTCCACCAGGTCGCCCACGGCGAGCACGAGCTTCACGCCCGACTGTTCGTAGAGGTCGAGCACGGCTTTCATCGGGTGCAGGGCGACACCCGAGGCGCTGCCCTGGGTGTCGGGCAGCACGCCGATGCGCAGCGTGGCGGCGGTCGGTGCCACGGTGACCGGGGGTGTGACCGGGCCGGGGGTGGTGGGGCCATCGCCACCGCCGCCACCACAGGCGGTCAGTGTGATGGTGGCTGCCAACGTCACGGCGCTGGTGGTCCAGCGCGCGTTCTTCTTTGCAAACATGCTTCGTCCTCGGGTTGTTGAAAACCCGCAACGATGCCGACCTCACGTGTCACGTGTGTGAATTTGTAAAGGTTGACCCGGCAACCTGATGCGATTGGCGTGTCAGTTGTATGTCAACGCCCGCGCCTTGCCCCAGAACACGCGGTACATGTAGATGGTGTAGATGATGATCACCGGCAGCGTGATGGCCACGCCGACGAAGATGACGGTGAGCGATCCGGTGGACACGGCGGCCTGCCACACGGTCATGCGGCCGATCACGATGTCGGGGAAGATGCTGTACGCCAGACCGAAGAACGCCAGAATGAAGATCAGCACGGTAGAGGCGAAAACCACCCAGCCATAACCTGCCTTCACCACATTCGGGTGGGTGACCACCCAGCGCACCGCGAAGAAGGCGATGGCGCAGCTCAGGGGGATCGGCATCAGACCAAACACCTCGGGCACGCTGAACCACTTCGCCACCACGCCGGGGTTCACCAGCGGCGTGGCCGCCGAGATCGCCACCAGCGCAAAGCCCATGGGCCAGAGCACACGGCGCGCCCAGCGGACCGCGTGTTCCTGCAACTCGCCTTCGGTCTTCATGATCAGCCAGCCCGCGCCGAGCAGGATGTAGGCCGCCGGCAGGGTGAGCGCAATGCCCAGGCTGAAGGCCAGGCCCAGCCATCCTTTGTCGAAGCCGGTGATGTAGCTGCCCAGCATCCAGCCCTGCGACGCACTGGCCAGCAGCGACCCGGCGAAGAAGGCGCGGTTCCAGAACGGCACGTACTTCGTCGGCGCTTTCACGCGGAAGTCGAACGCCACGCCGCGCAGGATCAGCCCGATCAGCATCACGGCCACCGGCAGGTAGAGCGCTTGCAGCACCAGGCCGTGTGCCATCGGAAAGGCCACCAGCAACACACCGACACCGAGCACCAGCCAGGTTTCGTTGGCGTCCCAGAACGGGCCGATGCTGGAGATCATGGTGTCCTTTTGCTCCTTGCTTTCGGCCAGCGGCAGCAGCAGCCCCACGCCGAGGTCGTAGCCATCAAGGATGACGTAAGCCAGCAGGGCCAGGCCCATCACGGCCAGGAAGATGAGGGGGAGCACTTCGGCCCAGGTGGTCATGTTCATGGTGGGTTCTCCGTTCGTTCAGACGCCGGCCTTGCCGAGTTCGGCACCGTGGGGGGCTTCGGGGGCGTGTTTGAACGGGTGTTCGGCCATGTACTTGAGCACGCCGACGTAGGTGATGAGCAGGAGGCCGTACACGATGAGGTAGGCCGTGAGCGTGACCGCAATCATGGGCGAGGGCAGCGTGGTGGCCACGTCGGCTGTGCGCAGGTGGCCATACACCAGGAACGGCTGGCGGCCAATTTCGGTGACGTACCAGCCCGACAGCGTGGCCAGCCAGCCGGAGAAGGTCATGCCCGCCAGCACGTACAGCGCGGGTTTGGGCAGATCCATCGAGCCCTGTGCCAGGCGGCGGCGCCGCCAGAGCAGCCAGGCCGACGCCCAGGCCACGACCAGCATCAGCGTGCCCACACCGACCATCACGCGAAAAGCCCAGAAGATTGGCGCCACCGGTGGGTGCGCATTCGGGAATTCGTTGAGGCCCTTGAGTTCGGCGTTGGCATCGTGCGCGAGGATCAGGCTCGCCATCTTGGGAATCTTCACCGCGTAGTGCGTGGTGCCAGCCGCTTCGTCGGGAATGCCGAACAGCGTGAGCGGCGCGCTCTTCTCGGTGTGCCAGATGCCTTCGAGCGCTGCGATCTTGGCGGGCTGGTGTTCCAGTGTGTTCAGGCCATGCATGTCGCCGGCCAGGAACTGCAGCGGCATGGCCACCGAGGCAGCAATGATGGCCGTGCGCAAGGCCTTGTGCGTGCCGCCCGTGGCGCTGCCCTTGAGGAGCTGCCAGGCGCAAAGCCCGGCGATGAGGAACGAGGCCGTGAGCGCCGAGGCCAGCAGCTTGTGGGCGAGGCGGTAGGGGAAGGAGGGGTTGAACACCACGGCGAACCAGTCGACCGGCATGAACTTGCCATCCACGATCTCGAAGCCTGCGGGTGTCTGCATCCAGGAGTTCAGACTCAGGATCCAGAACGCCGACATGGTGGTGCCAAAGGCGACCAGGAAGGTGGCGGCCAGGTGCACGCGTTCGCTCACGCGGCCCCGGCCGAACAGCATGATGCCCAGGAAGCTGGCCTCCAGGAAGAAGGCGGTCAGCACCTCGTAGCCCAGCAGCGGGCCGGCAATGTCGCCGGCCCGCTCCATGAAGCCGGGCCAATTGGTGCCGAACTGGAAGCTCATCACGATGCCGGAAACCACCCCGAGCGCAAAGCTCAGCGCGAACACCTTGGTCCAGAAGTAATAAGCCTCTTCCCACGCCGGGTCGCGCGTCTTGATGTGGCGGATGCGGAAGTAAAGCAGGAACCAGCCCATCGCGATCGTGATGGTCGGGAACAGAATGTGAAAGCTGATGTTCGCCGCGAACTGGATGCGCGAGAGGAGCAGGGCGTCCATGGGGAGTTCTCCGTTGTTCTTGAAAGATCAGGCCGCGTCAGGCAGCTTTTCCGGGCGCGCGCCGCGGCCGGGCGCCTTGCCCGTGAGGCGGTCCTTGAGTTCGAGGACGCGGGTCACGGTCGAGCCCATGCCCATCAGTTGCATCGCGGTTTCAGGGGCCAGCTTTTGCACGTCGTCGAACCAGGTCATGAGGCGGTCGATGAGGTCGTGCATCTCGCGCATGCGGGCTTGCGCATGGCGCTCGGCGTCCGTCTTGGGCGTTTCCAGCAATGCGGTGCGCAGCATCGACAGGGTGGGCTCGACCTCGCGGCGGCGGCGCTCCTCGGCCAGCACGCGGAAGATTTCCCACACATCGGCCGGGGCCTCGAAATACTCGCGCCGGTCGCCCGGCTGGTGGCGCAAGCGCACCAGCCGCCAGGCCTGCAGCTCCTTCAGGCCCATGCTCACGTTCGAGCGCGAGAACTCCAGCGTCTCGGCGATCTCGTCGGCGTTGAGCGCGTTGGGCGAAATGAAAAGCAAGGCATAGATCTGCCCGACGGTGCGGTTGATGCCCCAACGGCTGCCCATTTCCCCGAAGTGGGCAACGAATTCGCGGTTGAGGGGAGGGAGGTGGTCTTGCAGCGGCATGCCGGGAAATGTAGCCGGTTCGGCTTGAATTTTC
>Ga0067045_1031428_pt1 | contig 12309 bp, 9 predicted proteins | sample TerdegcTABiofilm_FD_59184 | JGI IMG/M metagenome (GOLD analysis project Ga0067045, IMG submission 59184) | Combined Assembly of (Gp0054472, Gp0054536) Wastewater bioreactor microbial communities from Singapore -Terephthalate degrading...
ATTGCAAGAGTTGATGTGGTATATGATCTAACATATGAGATTCTATCGATGGCTAAAAAGGCAGGAGCTAATGCAATATCAGTATTATGCCCTCTCTGTCATGTTAACCTGGACTTAAGGCAGAAAGCTATAGAGAATAGATTTGGTGAAAAGCTAAACTTACCAATCTTTTACTATACTCAGCTTTTAGGGCTTGCTCTCGGAATTGACCCTTCCGAATTAGCCTTAAACCGATTGTTTGTCTCTCCCTTTCCACTATTAGAAAGCAATAATTTGATTTAGAGAGGTGTAAAAGTGGCAAGAATAGGTGTATTTGTATGTTGGTGTGGTTCAAATATTGCAGAAACCGTCGATGTAGAAAGAGTTTCAGAAGTATCTGCACAAATACCCGGTGTAGTTTACTCTGTTAACTATAAATATATGTGTTCTGATCCGGGACAGGATATGATAAAAAAGGCAATCAAGGATTATAATCTTACAGGCGTTGTTGTTGCTTCCTGCTCTCCAAGAATGCATGAAGTGACCTTCAGAAGAGCAGCAAGTGAGGCTGGACTTAACCCTTATATGCTTGAGATGGCAAATATCAGGGAACAATGTTCATGGGTGCATAATGATAAAGAAAAGGCAACCCAAAAGGCTATAGACCTTGTGCGGATGATGATAGAGAAGGTAAAAAGAAATCAACCACTTCAGAATATAAAGATACCCGTTACGAAAAAGGTTTTGGTTATTGGTGGTGGAGTGGCGGGGATTCAAGCAGCCTTAGATGTTGCGGGGGGTGGGACAAAAGCCATCCTTCTTGATAGAGAACCTTCCATTGGTGGACATATGTCAATGCTTGATGAAACCTTCCCAACTCTCGACTGTTCGCAATGTATCTTAACACCAAAGATGGTTGAAGCTTCTCAAAATCCAAATATTGAGATTATGACATACTCTGAGATAGATAGTGTTTCTGGTTTTGTCGGGAATTTTAAAGTTAATATAAGGAAAAAGGCAAGATATGTTAATCCTAATGAATGTACTGGTTGTGGGATATGCTGGAACAAGTGTCCAGTTTCGGTTCCATCAGAATTTGAACAGGGTTTAGGTAAGAGAAAGGCAATATACATTCCATTCCCTCAGGCAGTGCCAAATAAACCCGTGATTGATACTGAGCACTGTCTTAAATTTACCTCTGGTGGAAAGAGATGCGGAATCTGCCAGAAACTCTGCCCGAAACAGTGTATAAATTTTGAAGATAAAGATGAAATCATAACAGTTGAGGTTGGAGCTATCATCGTTGCGACTGGCTATGATATAATGCCAACATCTGCATTTGGTGAGTATGGATATGGAAAGTATAAGGATGTTGTTACAGCTCTTCAATTTGAAAGGATGGTTTGTGCATCAGGACCAACACTCGGAGATTTACAAAGACCATCTGACGGGAAAAAGCCTCAGACTGTTGTTTTTATAGAATGTGTGGGCTCGAGAGATCCAGCTCATTATTATCCATACTGTTCAAAGATTTGCTGTATGTACACCGCAAAACAGACAATTCTTTACAGACACAAAGTCCCTGATGGTAACGCATATGTATTCTACATAGATATAAGGGCAAATGGTAAAAACTATGAAGAATTTGTGCGGAGAGCGATTGAAGAGGAAAAGGCTCAATATTTAAGAGGAAGAGTATCCTCTGTTTATCAGGATGGAGAAGATCTTGTCGTTGAGGGAGCTGATACTTTAACTGGTTCGCAGGTTAAAATTAGGGCTGATCTTGTAGTTTTAGCGACTGCTATGGTTCCCCCAAAGGGAATAAAAGAGCTTGCACAGAAGTTAGGTATTGGTTATGACCAATATGGCTTTTTAACTGAGGCTCACCCAAAATTAAAGCCAGTGGAGACCTCAACAGCTGGTATTTTCCTTGCTGGAGCTTGCATTAGCCCAAGAGATATTCCTGACTCGGTATCTGAGGGCAGTGGTGCTGCAGCAAAGTCATTAGGATTATTATCTAAAGATGAATTTGAGAAAGAAGGTATTGTTGCAAGGGTTAATGAGCTTACCTGTACTGCTTGCCAGAATTGTGTGAGAATTTGTCCATATAAAGCAATATCAATTAAAGATATAAGAGATAGGAAAGGAAACTTAATCAAGCAGGTTGCAGAAGTAAACCCTGGCCTTTGCACAGGATGTGGAACCTGCACTCCAACGTGTCCGGGAAGGAGTATTGACCTTCAAGGTTTCACTGACGAAGAACTATATTCTGAAATAAATGCTTTAGCAGAATTATAATGGGAGAGGAAGGAAATGGCTGAAAACACTTTTGAACCTAAAATTATTGCATTTGTCTGTAATTGGTGTACATATGCAGGAGCAGATCTTGCTGGAACTTCAAGATTTAAATATGAGCCCTGCGTGCGTATCATAAAGACACCCTGTTCAGGTAGAATTGACCCTATGTTTATAGTGCATACATTTGAGAGAGGTGCTGATGGTGTGATAATTTCAGGCTGTCATCCAAATGATTGTCACTATAACGAGGGCAATTTTAATGCTCGAAGGAAATTCATTGTTATGCGAAGGCTTCTTTCCCAGCTTGGAGTTGACATTGAGCGTATAACATTCTCCTGGTGCTCAGCCTCTGAGGGAAAAAAATTTGCTGATCTTGTTAACGAGGTTACAGAAAAGATTAGAAAACTTGGGCCATATGATGCTTATAAGAAACTTAATATGGAAATGAGGTAGAGCATATGAAAGAATTGATTGATAAAGCAAAAGAGCTATTAAAAGATAAAACAGTCAATTTAATAATTGGCTATGAAAAGATTGAAGCCAACGATAATAAAACAAGACCAATTTTTGTATGGGATGAGGCTGATGCTGCTAAATTAGTCTTTGATAAGTACTGCGTAAATAACTTAGCAGTCTACTTAAAAAGAAAAGAGACTCGAAGTGCAGGTAAAATTGGTGTAGTTGCTAAAGGTTGTGATATTCGCTCCATAGTTGGTTTAATTCAGGAAAATCAAATTTTAAGGGATAAAGTCTATATAATAGGTATGACCTGTAATGGAGTAGTTAAAGGAAGAGAGCCAAATTTTGATGCTCCTGCAAGTAAGTGTGAATACTGTAAGGTTCATAATCCTCATCTTGCTGACATAATTATCGGAGAGAAAGTAGCTGAACCTATTCATAAAGATGCAAAAATTAGTTTTAAAGATGTAGAGGAGTTTAATAAGCTCTCGAGGGAAGAGAAGTGGAAATTTTGGGAGGAACAACTTTCTAAATGTATTAAATGTTATGCCTGCAGGCAGGTCTGTCCTTTATGCTACTGCAATCGCTGTATAGTTGATCTTAATGTTCCTCAGTGGATCGATACGAGATCTAACGGAAAAGGAAATTTTGCCTGGAATATTGTGAGAGCTTATCATCTTGCTGGAAGATGCATTGACTGTGGAGAATGTGAAAGGGTTTGTCCGGCTGGTATACCCTTGATGCTCCTTAACAGAACTCTTCAAGAAGAAGTGAGGGAGAAATTCAATTATGAAGCTGGATTTGACCCAGAGGTCAAACCACCCTTAACGGTCTTTAGCCCGGATGATTTAGCTGAATTTATCAGGTAGGAGGAGAAAATGACTAAGGAAATATTTATAACTCAAAAGGGGATAAAAGATTTGTTAAATGATTTTTTAATTAAGGAAAACACCGAAGTCTTTGGTCCTGTAATGAAGGATGGCCTTTCATATATAAGCAAGCTTACTCCTCAAACCGAAATTACCTTTGACTACTTTATAACTGTTAATTCAATCAAAGAGGCATTATTTCCACGATATGAGCCGATACTGAGATATAATATATCAAAAGATAATATAAATATTACAGATATTGAACTGGATAAGAAGATAATTGTCTTTGGAGGGCATCCCTGTGATGCTGCTTCAATTCCATTGATGGATAAGCTTTTTGGCTGGGATTACAAAGACAGGTTTTACCTTGAGAGGGAAAAAAATTCTATAATAATCACTCTTGCCTGTGAAGAATTTGATAAAAATTGCTTCTGCACGACACTTGGCTATTCACCAAGAGGAGAAATAGGTTCCGATATTCTTCTTGAAAGGGTAAATGATGAGACTTTTCGTGCAAAGGCTGTAACAGAGAAGGGTGGAAAATTTATTGAAGAAAACAAGAGTTATTTTACTCCTCAAGCCAATATTGATAAGAAATATCCTAAAATCACTGATAAAGATATTCCTATAAAATTCAATAAAGACAATGTGAAGAAATGGATTGAAAAAAACTTTGAGGATCCACTATGGGAAAAGTTAACTTCTAACTGCGTAAGTTGTGCAGCTTGCACATTTGCCTGCCCAACTTGCCACTGTTTCGATATAACAGATGATGCTGGAATGTGGAAAGGGATTCGGACAAAAAACTGGGATGCCTGCACTCTACCTGTATTTACTCTGCATGCCTCAGGGTATAATCCGAGAGAATTTTACTGGCAACGTTATAGGCAGAGAATATCTCATAAATATAGCTATTATGTTGATCTTTTCTCAGCTATTTCCTGCACAGGCTGCGGAAGATGCAGCAGAGTTTGCGGTGTGGGGATGAATATTTCAGAAATCTTAAAGACTATTTCAGATGCATATACCTCACAGATGGAATCGTCTGTGCCAGCATCAAGTAAGTAGGGGGAGGAACTTTAAATATGGAAGAGAACATCTATTTACCATATCTTATGAGGATAAGTGATATAATTGATGAGACTTATGATACAAGGACATTAAGGCTCGAATTTGTTAGCGATGAGGATAAAAAGAATTTCTCCTTTAAAGCAGGTCAGTTTGGCTTATATTCTGCCTTTTCTGCAGGTGAATCTACATTCTGTATAAGCAGTCCACCTACCAGAAAGGATTATATTGAGTGCACTTTTAGAGTTATTGGTAGGGTAACAAAAGCTCTTAGAAATTTAAATATTGGAGATACCATTGGATTCAGGGGTCCTTATGGAAATTTCTTTCCTGTTTCAGATGAATTTAAAGGCAAGAATGTGCTATTTGTGGCAGGTGGTATAGGGCTTGCACCTGTTAGGTGTGTAATATGGAATGTTCTGGATTTGAGAGACGATTTTAAGGATGTTACAATTCTTTATGGAGCAAGGAGTGTGGCTGACCTCGTTTATAAGAGAGAGTTAACTGAATGGGAAAAAAGAAAGGATGTAAAGCTAATTAGGACTGTTGATCCGGGAGGAGAAACCCCGGAATGGGACGGGAAAATTGGTTTTGTCCCAACAGTTTTAGAGGAGTCAGGAATAAAGGGAAACGCAAATAGTGTAGCTGTTGTTTGCGGACCGCCAATTATGATAAAGCTTACAATTCCTGTTCTTAAGAAATTAGGCTTTTTGCCTGACAAGATCTATACAACTCTTGAGAATAAGATGAAATGTGGTCTTGGTAAGTGTGGGAGATGCAATGTTGGAAATTTCTATGTATGCAAGCATGGACCTGTAATAACTGCTGAAAAGCTTGAAACTCTACCTGCTGAATACTAAAATTTAGTTAAGATAGTAATTTATTTAAGAAGCGAGGAGGATAAGAAAATGTTTAGGAAGATTATTATATCTATTTCTTTAATTCTTTTCCTTGCTGGATCTTCTATTTTACCTTCGTTTGCAAAAGCAGCGGAAATAACTCCTCAGGTCGTCTCTACTATTGCTCCTTTGGAATATAAAGTTTTTGGGATTGATGCAAAGGGTAAGATTGAGTTAGATTTTGAAAATCCTTATTTAGACATAGAGGAAAGTAAACAAATTAACAAAGCTGTCGATTTAGCTCCATCATGGCTTAAAGAGGAGCTTTTAAAACAGTTTTTAGACCTTGGGAAAAGGCCCATTGATATAGGAGAGAATGCGACACCTGCTGTAGGTGATATTAATGGTGATAAATATCCAGATCTCGTTGTTGGCGGGAAAAATTTACTCTCAGCCTTTATTAATATGGGAACACCTTATTCTCTTTCTCTGATGAAAGTAATGTCTTTTGAATCTCCTCTCTTTCTGGATAAGGAGATTAACCCTTCACTTTTTGATGTTGACGGTGATGGTTTTTCTGACCTGATTGTTGGAGTTAAGGATAAAGTGTACCTCCTTAAAAATAAGGGGTCGAAGGAGGAACCCTATTTCCTATCACCTGAACTTATCTTTGATGCATCTTTAAAAGAAGAATCAAAGGAGAATCTTACCCCTTGCACTTTTAAACTTGGCGATGAATTAGTTATAGCTTTAGGTCATACAGATGGGACTTTAACACTTCTTAAGAATGTTGAAAATAAATGGGTTGAGGATAAGGAATTCTTTAAAGTATGGAAAGAAAAATGGTCAGATGATGAAAAAGTTCCCTGGGAGAAGAAGGGAATAGTTGTTCCAGGGAATGCCTCTCCTGCAGTCTATAATATGCAAGATGGGAGTTATCTATTAGCAATAGGAAGTGGCATTGGCACACTTAAAACTTATAGGATAGAGAGAGCAGAAATAGGCTATATCATTCAGGCATTTGATATAATACCTCAATTTGAGGGTAATAATTTCCTTTCCCCAGCATTTATTGATGTTAATGGTGATACAAGAATTGATTTACTTCTTGGCTTTAATGATGGAAGCCTCTCTTATATTCTTAATTATGGTAGCTTTAATGAGCTTAAATTTATTCCACTAAATTCAGGAGCAGAAAAGAATCCGTTAAATGATTTCTTTGGAGGGTCAGGCTATTTTAAGTCCTATGACCCATTGTATGCTTATGGATACAATAAGGAACAGATTCTTAAAATCATCGAATTTATTAAATCTGTCGAGAAACCATATCTTGATGAAGTGATATATTGCATTGCTAATTTCGAGGTAGAAGACTTGCTTGCCTATACTAACACGGGACTGCTCAATTTATTGGTTGAAAACGCTAAGGGTATTTATGAGATAGATGAGAAGTTGCCCTATGTTAAAGTTAAAGAATTTCCTGATTATACAACTCTTGAATATGCAACTGAAGATGGTTTTAAGGAAATGCCGAAAGAGATATATTACAAATATCTCGTTATGTTAAATAGATACCTGTGTATTCCTACTCGTTATGAAGAGTATTATGAAAAGAAGTTTTACAGGACATTTCTTCCTTACGATACACTTTATGGAAAGAGCCTATTAGATGCTGTAAAAGACTCAAAAACTCTTTTTGAGGCAGCATATAATGTGGATAAATGGCTTAGGGTAGATATTGGTGGTATATGGCATACAGGAACAAAACCAAGAGGATGGTATAACATCTATAAGAATCTCTTAAATAAGGACTTAGGCATATGGTGTGGAGAGTGGTCGATAATATATGAAGCAGCTGCACGAGCAGTAAATATTCCTACCATAATAATTGTTGCTTTTGGCGAGGACCATCAATTTAATAATTTCTGGGCTGATGGATGGCACCATGTTGATTCCTCCTCTGGTTCATCTGGTGAGGACGGCAGCTGGAAGGAATATTTTAATAATTCTTTGATATATTATGAGAAGTGGGGCGGAAGGATCTTTTCCTGGCCGATGGAGTGGGAAGCTGATGGGAAATATGACCATATATGGAGGTCAGAGCTTCCATATAACCCTCCTGAGCTTCTCTCTGATTTAACCTTCTATGTAACTGATAAAAATGGCTTACCACTTGATGGTGCAAGAGTGGAATTGTGGAGTCATTGGCCGATGGAGGGAGAAAATCCTTACGCAACAGTTCCCTTTGTTTCTGCGATTGGCTATACAAATAGTAATGGCTATGCAACCATAAAGATGGTTGGACACCAGAATTTCACTGTCTATGTAGTCTCAAGGATCGGCTCTGTAAACTTCTATCTTGGCTTAAAGGGAAAGGATGGTGGAAAATACTCTTATAATGTTACTATACCATCTGTTATACCAGAACTATTTAGATATAAAGGTATACCAAAACCAAACTTTGACCCAACTCCAAAAAAAGTTGAGATTATTTTAAAGATAGGAAATCCAGTGCCAGTGGTAAATGGTGTGCAACAACCTGCCCTTGAGGGAGCTCCATTCATATCTGGTGGCAGAACCATGGTTCCATTAAGGTTCATTGCTGAAACCTTTGGTGCAGATGTTAAATGGGAGCCAGCAACCAGGGGTATTACAATTACACTTGGTGATACTGTTATTGCTATGCAGGTCGGAAGCCTAACAGTTATGGTTAATGGTAAAAGCTATACTATTGATGCCCCTCCTGTTATAAAGAATGGTAGAACATTTGTTCCATTAAGATTCATTGCTGAAATTTTAGGTTGCGAGGTTAAATGGGAAGCTTTAACCCAGACAATAACAATTCTATATTATGTTAAACCCGAAAGTAGAGAATTTCAGGTCAATCTGGGAGTGGAAAATTTTGTCCAAGGTAATTATCACTGGATTGATGCCTATAATACAGTATTGCGGTATATTGATTACTGGAAGCAGGATACAGGAACTATCTATGCAATGGTACTATCTGTTGAGGAATTTCATAACTTCTTGCTTGGCCTTGATGTTTTGAGGGGTGACCTTTATAGAATAGAAGCGGATGAATTTAATATTATTAATCCTCTTCCAAAAGAAGGCTCTTACTGCTTGGTAGTCTTTAATCCCAATTTCGCAACCTCAGTTAACCTAAAAATTAAGTAACTTCTTCCTGTTTTTCCGAATTTCTACATATTCCGAATCCCTTCCCGTCATCCCGAATACCTCTCCTGTCATGCCGAACGCAGTGAGGCATCTCCCATCTTTACATAAAAAAATTCTATAACAGTATTGTATTTTTAAGAATAGATGGTAGATTTAATAATTTGTTAAGAAATATATTTTGTCATAAACAAGGAGAAAAAGTATTTGAGTAACCAGAGAAAAAGGGTAACATTACAGGCAAATTTAGCAATAAAATTCTCTTACGATGTATTCTGTTTTGTTATATCATCATTTCTTGCCTTTTTAATAAGATTTGATTTCTCATTTGATGTTGTTGTTATTAGCTTTTACCGGAAGTATATTTCGATAACCGCGATAACTGAGCTAATTCTTGGAATTATATTTGTTCTGATTTATAAGACATATCGAGATATTTGGCACTATACAAGTATTGGCGAGGTATATAAGCTTATCAGGACTACAATCCTCGAAAAATTAATATTCACATTTGTAATTTTTTCTTTTTCTTTAATAGGCTTTCCTAAATCAATCTTTTTTATATCTCCCATCATAACTTTCATCCTTCTTGTTACTCCAAGATTAATTGGAAGATTGCTTAAAGATGAAAGAAGAAATGAGAATAAACTACAATCAGGAAATAATACCCTTATAATTGGTGCAGGAGATGCAGGTGAGAAAATAATTAGAGAAATCAAAGCACATCCTCACTTAGACTATAATGTTATAGGATTTATAGATGATAATCCAGTAAAGCATGGTTGTTACCTACAGGGAGTAAAAGTTATTGGGGATACATATTCTATTCCTAAGTTAGTTGAGGAAAATGACATTAAAACAATTCTTGTAGCTATTCCTACAGCTGAAAGATCAGAACTTAAAAGGATTTATGACCTGACTTCAAAACTACCTGTTAAATTATTAATTCTTCCTGGAATTTATGAGATAATAGGTGGCGAGGTAACAATATCTCAGATTAGACCATTTGGCCTTGAGGATTTGCTCTTTAGAGAACAAGTAAAACTAATAACTGATAGAAGTATAAAGAGATTTAATGGAGCAAGAGTATTGGTTACTGGTGCCTGTGGATCAATTGGTAGCAGTATTTGCAAGAAATTAGTTGAGTTAGGCTCGACTGTTATTGCCTTCGACAACAATGAAACAGGCATATTTGACCTTGAGATGGAGTTAAATCACTACTTCTCCTCTTTTACTACATCCTCTCTAACCTCTTTTTTACCTTCCTCTCAAGATATTCTCTCCTCTCCTTCTGTCATTCCCGCGAAAGCTGGGACTAATCCCTCTTCTCAAAACTCTCCCTATTATCCTAAATTCATTTCAGACTCTAATCAGCCACCCTCCTCTCCTTGTATACCTATTGTAGGTGATATCCGCTTCAAAGAGAAACTTCTTAATGTAATGAAAGACTATAGACCAACAATAGTTTTCCATGCGGCAGCATATAAGCACGTGCCACTAATGGAAGCCTTTCCTGAGGAAGCAATACAGAATAACATTATAGGCACAATGAATGTAATTGAAGCCTGTAATGAGGCAGGTGTGGAACAATGCATAGTAATCTCAACTGATAAAGCAGTTGAGCCAAACAATGTTATGGGTATGACCAAGAGAATTAATGAATTGATGGTTTTATCGCTGAATGGAAAAAGTAATACCAAATTTAGTGCAGTTAGATTTGGCAATGTATTAGGCAGTAGAGGTAATGTATTAGAGGTATGGAAGAAAGAATTTGAAAAGGGGGAACCCTTAAGCATAACTGACCCAAATATGAAGAGATACTTTATGCTTACAGAAGAAGCAGCAGCATTAGTGATAGAGGCAAGCACTCTAACAGATGGTGGTGATATCCTACTTCTTGATATGGGCAAAGAGGTGAGTATGATTGAGCTTGCAAAAGCTTTTTGCAACTTGCAAGGTAGCACACTTAAAGAAGTAGGCATAAAAATAATAGGGATAAGGCCTGGTGAGAAATTAACAGAAAAGCTCTATTTGGATGATAAAAAGATAGAGAAAACAGAACATGAAAAGATTCTAAGGATTAAATACAGTCTTAATACAGGCTGGGAAGAGATAAAAGAAAATATAAAGAGGCTTCTAATAGCAATTGATAATAGAGACAAAGAGTCGTTAATCAAAACTCTTACTTTACTCTCAAATTCTAAGTGAGCTAAACTCCGTTTTCCTCTCTATTCTTCATTCCTTGAGATCCCTCAGGCAAAAAGACGCCTTCGGGCTGATAGAAAGGAGGTGTCATTCCCGCGAAAGCGGGAATCCACTTTTTTCATATGCCTGCGAGATTGCCACGGTGGAAAAATCAACAATGCCTTGCAATGACAAGAGGATATGATAATTCCTGATCTTTCAAATTAATTCTTGATTCACTCTTAAAATTAAGAGTTATTTGAAAAACCTAAAAGCATTTTCAAGCAATCAGAAACATTTTCTAATATATTATTATCTACTGAACCCAATCTTTTTATCAATCTGTCAACTGATATTGCTCTTATATCCTCTGTCTTTATATAACTTTTCACTTCCATAAAGTCATAATTAATCTCAATATGAGTAGGGATACCTTTCCTCTTACTTGTAATTGGTATGACGATAACCATATCAGCTAAACTCTGATTAAATAGGTCATCGGAAATAATCAGTGCTGGTCTTACCCCTGCCTGTTCATGTCCGATAGAAGGGTTCAGGTTAACTAACCATATTTCACCTCTTAATGGTTTATTCTTCATTCTTTTTCTAATCTATCAGTTAAAGTGATATCCCATATTTTTCTCTCAATAGTTTCATCCTTCCAAGCATCTTTATCTGTTTTTAACTTAGCAAAAGCAGTGTTTAAATCATCAAAGAATTTTTTCTTCTTATACTGCTTTAGCGCTTGCTCTATGATTACTTGCATATTCTGGTTTTGTTCCTTTGCTAAGCATTTTAATTCGGTATATATAGCTTTACTTATACGAATTGTTGTTGTTTCACTCATAATTTACACCTCTATTTACATAATAATCTACATATTAGTATACATACACTATAACAATTTGCAAGTTCTTTTTCCCACTCAAGGATAGTGGGCATCCTGACTGGCTGTTTTATCATTATAAACATCCCTCTGTCATTTCCAAAGTCTCTCCTGTTATGCCGAACGCAGTGAGGCATCTCCTCTTCTATTTCCCTCTTATAGAGGGGTGTCTCGAAGAGACGGGGTGTTCTATGAAGTCCAGTAGAAGAAATTACCGATGAGATGCATATAAATAAGGTTTTTATAGCCTTACAATTTCTACACTTGAACTGCTACTAATCCCTATACGAGAGAGAGTATTCTTCGTGTCAAATATGATTTTTGAGTGCTCGACAATCAGTTGATAATCAAAAGATGAATGAGGTGCAAGGATAATTATGGCGTCAGAGGACTCAAGAAGTTCAGGAGTGAGTAATTTACTTTTAAATTCAATTATTTTTTCTTCTCCTCTGTCATACCATCCTTCACTGTCATTCTGAGGAAGCGTAAGCGACCGTGAGAATCTCATCTTCTGCTCAGCACCCATCTTGTCAATTTTAATCTTAATTGA